>Ga0315537_1003731_pt1 | contig 11272 bp, 11 predicted proteins | sample SalMarSW160270MG_FD_203091 | JGI IMG/M metagenome (GOLD analysis project Ga0315537, IMG submission 203091) | Salt marsh sediment microbial communities from the Plum Island Ecosystem LTER, Massachusetts, United States - Salt Marsh Sediment SW1602-70 ... | reverse complement strand
CTTACCAAGAGGATAAATCCTGACCTTGGGGCGAAGAGGCTTTCGGGTCTTCTTCGTGGATGGAGCCTAGAGATCATGGAGATGATGGGCGGAATGGGCATAAACGCCATCGAGAGCGTGAGAGGAAACCGTTTGCTTCTCCGAGGCGTAGGCTTGAGTGACACGGAACTGAAAATCTTAGGTGTAAGAATGGCTGGTGAGTAAAAGATGGTATTGAAAGATGTGATAAACAGGGTACCCGAGAATTTGATTATAAAAAAGAATGTGGCAATGATCGATGCAACTGGAGTGTACTATCGGGATCTCAACAGTTTACTCAGGAGTCTGGATGGTAACGGCATCGAAAAAATCGAGATTTGCAACGTTTACGGTCAACGATACATCGGCACCGACCTTGACGGGCACATCAAAATTGACGTTTATGGAACTCCAGGTAACGATCTGGGAGCCTTCATGAAAGGCGCAAACATTACTGTTCACGGAAACGTGCAGGACGGCTGCGGAAACACCATGGATCACGGGCAGATAGTTGTTCATGGACGCGCTGGTGACCTAGTTGGGCATTCAATGCGGGGCGGAAAAATCTTCATCCGGGACGACGCTGGATACCGCGTTGGAATCCACATGAAAGAATACCTCGACAAACGCCCATTCATAGTGATAGGTGGAACCGCCCAAGATTTCCTCGGCGAATACATGGCAGGAGGAGTACTGGTAGTTCTGGGACTAAACATGAAGGAAGGCAGTCGTCACAACGCTAGGTTCGTGGGAACTGGGATGCATGGTGGAACAATGTACATTCGAGGAGAAGTTCGTCACCTAGGAGAAGAGGTTGAAGTTACAGACCTTAAAGAAGACGATTATAGAGTGCTCGGGAGTTTGGTTGACGAGTTCTGCAGCTACTACGGGTTAGACGCCAAAAAAATCTTGGAAAGCAAATTTAACAAGCTTTCTCCTGTTTCATCTCGTCCTTACGGGAACCTATACGCCTACTAATCTTAAGAAATCAGCGGCTTGTCTTCTGGAGTACAGCTAGTTTTAGTGCCAAATATGCGAGGGCAGTTGCAACGATAGCTAGTACGTAGAATACGGCTCCAACGATTACACATATGGAGGTAGGAATCCAGAGGTTGCTGCAGTTGTCAATCCTATTTTCTCACGCGATTATGGTGCCGTTCCAGAAGATGAGCTTGCTGTAATGGCTTAGGGCAGGAGAGTATTTTGGGTCATCATAGATTATGTCCAATCCAAGGTGATTACTGTGTAAAAGGTAGTCAACGTCTTTGCCTATCTGTTCGGACAGCGGGTCGACCCACAGTCCCCACACCTTGTCGAGGCTTCCTCTAAATGCCCAACCGTAATCTTTGGGTAGAACGTAGGCTATCCTCTTGGATTCTGGACCATAGATTTCGTGTAGTGGATGAGTTGTTACGTAATTCCAGAATGTTTGCAGTGCATCAAAATGCTCGTCGGTCATGATTCCATAATCGTTTCCTTCGATTTTTGGGTAGTTGAAAACAACTATGTATTTCGCTCCGCTGAGGTATGCTAGGATCATATCATAATAGAGTTCGTCTCCTGACCCTATGTGAGGTTCGTTCTTCTCTGTCCAAGTTATTATTGCCCCCCAATCCTTATTCTGCATGGTAGCGGCGCCCCTAACAAGAGCTATGTTTAATGGTCTGCTGTGATTCCACCCAAACTCGGCCAGTAGAACATCATATCCTCCTTCATAGGTAAACCAGTAGAGGGCGTAGTCGGCTGTAAACAGTTTCAGGTCGCCAGAATTCATATGGGAAGAATAGTAGGGCAGAACCCCGTCGCTTATGCTGGTAACGTATTCGTTCGCCGCTTCCGCGTAGTTGTTGGCTTCCCATTCTTTAACCAGTTTTTTCCAGTCGGAGCTGTCGCCGTCCACTTGGTGGCCTCCCCACTCATCGTAGGCGTAGACCCCTAAGAAATTGTCACCCCACTTGGCTCTGGCATCTGCAAGCCATTGCGCCTGGTCAAATGCCGCTTCCTCGGTTGGATACATGAAGAGAATCAAGTTTAGACCTGCATCAATGGCATATTGGCTGACCTCATCAAGTTTGGTGATGTTATGTGTTATGTCCGGCGTGCCTATGACAAAGAGGTTCGTGTAATCTTTAATTTTGTCAATTAACTTTTTTGCGTCTTCGACTCCGTCATAAGCCATCTCGACACCTACGAACATATCGGGAGAAACGGAATTACTCTTCTGAGAAACGGATTCACCCTCCTGACACAACCAGATATATCCTAAGAGGGAGACGACGAGAAGCGCCCCCAAGAAGAGTACCAAAAACTGTTTTCTCCTCTGAATCGTCAAATAATCTCCACTTCAAGAAAGTTTATGCTACTGGCTACAACATATTATTCGAGGCAGTTCTGCGATAAATACTTTGATTCTAATAAGCCCCGCGACCCATTACTAACATCTTCTAAAGCTACTGTTCTAAAGCAACAGAGACGAACTAAAAAGCAGAATGAAAACGGCAGAACATAGCATTTAACGCGATTTTCTTTTTAAAATCTAGGCTGTTTTATGCAAGCCATCTTGGTTTCCCTTCAAGATATTCTGTCAAAAACTTCGCAAAATCTGGGTTGGCAGAATAAAGCTTCAAGGCTTCGTCGTTCACCAGAACCTCCATAGAATCGGCAACAGCTTTGGAAACAACTTCAGCTACGCCGACACATGCTCCGCCGTCCCCCAATTTTTCATTCAGCAGATTCACCACATCCGTGTGCTTCCTCTTCACTTCAACCACCCACCGTCCCTCCTCTATGCGCGGTCCAGAAACAGTGGAGTCCGCTCCCACATGTTTTCGCAAAAACTTCTCGCACTCCTGCTTCTTCCTGAGGGGTGGACCAAGATGCCTCTTCATGTTTGGAAGAAAACGGTTTTCCACCTCAAAGATGAATGTGTTCAAGCTTTTTTCGTTGCTCCAGACATCATCGCGTAAAACTGTGAAGTCATGTTGCTGAATCAGTTTCCGCACCGACCTCTGAGACCTGTAAAGTTGCCCCCAAAGAACATCCGGCACTGCGGGGATTCCCTCAAAGCTGATGAATACAATTGTGGAGCCTCGAGTGTTGATTTTGTTGACCAGCTCTGTGGGTTCTAGGGGTTCCACTTCTGGTGGATAAAAGAACTTTAGGTCTGGAGCTTTCAAAAATGCTCTGGAGGCGGCGACGAACTCGTCTAATCTTTCTTTTCTAACTGCAGCCGCAACGTTTCTTCTCTTGTCCACCGGATCCACCATAACGAAGGGTTCTTCAAAAAGTTTCTTAGCATCATCTATTCTTTCATAATGCCCCTCGTAATCTATGACCGTTCTCTCTTTCCAGTCTCCGGCAGACCGTAAAACTCCAACGAAGGAGCCGTAATTCAGAACAAGAAGCTCACAGAGGTATCCGCTGAAGCCTCCAACTTTGATTTCCGCTCCATAAACACCCACCCCCTTCATGAACCTCTTCAATAACCTAACCTCTCCACCCCTTTGCTCATCCAATATAGGCTTAACATAATCCGTGTGGAAGGGAGTCCGATCCGTGGCACTGACCCACTTGCCCCGTTTAACCCTGTAACAGGGAACAACATTCACCCAAACATTATCTACTATAGCCTCAAGATAGGGATGCTCTGCAAACCTTTCAATCTGCTCGTAGCCTTCAGTGGCTTTTTTCGCGATTTCCAAGCAGACAGTTCCAAAAGCTTCCCGAGGCATAGTTGTTGGAACGCGCATGAAGATGTCAATTTCGGGGCAGTCTCTGAGCCACGTGTTTTTAGCCACGGAACCCTCTACCCGAATCTCAGCTTCCACTCCCCTCTCTTTCGCCTCTTCTCTCACCTTTTCTACTAACCTTTTGGCTAAGGAAAGAACCTGTTCTCTCTCGCTAACGCTTGGGGCGACTCTCTTCAGAACTTCGGCGCATATTTCTTCAAGGGGAGAATTCATAACAAACCGTCCTGTACCTTACAGGTTTTCAGCCACCGCAAACCTCTTTTAAAGTGGTGTAAATCGGACCTTTAGGAGTCAAATCACTCTTCTTTAGCCTCAGGCATTCAGCCTTGACAGCTCCAAACTCGTAATCTTCCAGTTCTCGGACAAGCTTGATGAGTTGGGCTTTGTTTCTTCCAGTTCTCACGCGGGCTATTGTCAGGTGGGGACTGAAGCCTTTGGTGTCAGGTTTGAAGCCTAGTCCTCTGAGGCGTGGTTCCAGCTGCTCAAAAACATCCGTTAGTTCGTCTGCGCCTTTTCTGATTCCAGCCCAGACAACTCGGGGATAACTTAGCTTGGGGAAAGCGCCTAAGCCTCTGAGTTCAATTTCAAAGGGAGTGAAGGATACCTGTTTCATCTCCTCATAGATGGCGTCAACCATGGCTGGGGATGTGTTTCCCAAGAACCGAAGTGTCAGGTGGATGTTCTGGGGCTTAACCTGCTTCAAGTCGGCGCCAGTGTTAGCGAGCATGCCCTGAGCCTCCGCCAGCCGTCTAACTATCGTTTGGTCTTCAATGTCGAAGGAGAAGAAACTTCGAATGGTTCCTGACATAGCAAATCTCTCGTAAACTCGCTCAACCAGTCAACTATACTCTTTCATGCGCACCATTTTAATAACTTAATCCATTGCTAGCCTCGAATTAATGTTTCATTGTTTGAGCCTCAACAATTGAATGGAAAATTATCAGCACCGAAACTGTGGAATGTTGCTTGCCAAAAGGGGAAAGTTGCTCCTTGGAACGCCTCAGCGCCAGAACCGAGTTGACGCTCAACATCCAAGTTTTGCGCATATGCGCACGGCAACTCAAGGTTCTGTGAGCTTCTTCCCCTTTTGGTGGTTTAAGGAAAAACGTGAGTTGCGTTACTATATATTATGTATTAATAGATAAAGTTTGCTGCACGAGTTTAGTTTTAAATCGGATTCTGAATTAAAATATTGTTTCTAATACGTATTGTGTCTTCATACAAGTTAAATCAAGTAACCCTCCAAACGTTTCACTATCTACATATTAAGGAGGTTATGGTGCAATAACTTCGATAAAGCGTGTAACCGTACACGAGTTAAAGGAACTGGTAGAAAACATCGCACGTGTAAACTCCAAACAGCCAGACTCCTGAAGAGTGCCTTTTCTGCCTATGGTTTCGCCCTTTTTCACTTTCAGTTAGTTAGTGACAGACAAATTTTGTAAGCTAGTTCTCCTAGCTTTTTCGTTACTGTTAACAAAACAAGAAACATAGGTCTAAAGCAAGCGCATATTTGCTGCCTAAAAGTTATTTTCTCACTATAACATTACGTATTATAGCTTAAATTTACGGTTGTCAACAACTATTTTATAACTTTTAAAGCAAGAAAAACGTAGGGATTAAATAACCCTAATTATGTTGGGGATTTGTAGAGTAAAGTATCCCGAAGAATAACAGTTTAAATCTTAGTTAAAATTGTTGGTATTGAGGGCTACATTTGGGACAATATTTGATGTCGAGTTTTATTAGGAGAGAAATTTATCATTTTTTATTTTGTTATTCCATATGAATATTAGTAATTGTCCAGAAATTTGCTAATAAATGAAATAAAAAATAATCATTTTAACATATAAAGTTAAAAGAGCCGTTAGCTTTTAATCTGGATACATATTCCTTGTATAGCTTTAGATGTTAATATCTTATTAACATAAAATATGTAAATTTCTTATGAATAATTAACTTCAGTTGATGTAATGGAATGAAGTGTAGCTTCTGCAAGTACCCATAGTTCACTTCATCCTTAGTTCCCAAATTATCCATGGTTAGAGGGAATCGATGAAAAAATCATCCACTAGATCTAGAAGACATCCCGTAATTCTCGTAGTTATGCTACCCTTAGTTATTCTATTGTGGATAACAGGCTGGGTCTTGTACTCGTTTGGCTCTCAAAAAAACATTATCCATAATAAAACAAAAAAACAGGTAGTTCAAATAATAAAAGCAAAAGTTCAATTTGAACAGGACATTAATGAGCCACAAATATTGGCTTAACTTATCGCACATTCGTAATAAGTAGTAGCAGTTTGTAACTTTTAACTGAACTTTAATCCGATAAAGTGTTGTGTAAGAGAGTGGGATTCAGGATGAAGGATAAAGTTGTTGTGGGGGTAGCTGGGATGCCCGGGTCCGGTAAGGGTGCCTTCCGGAGAACCGTTCAGAAAATGGGCTATCCTGTAGTGATAATGGGAGACGAGGTCAGAGAAGAGGTTAAACGAAGAAACCTTAAGCCAACGCCTGAAAACCTAGGCAAAACAATGCTCAATCTTAGAGAGTCAGAGGGACCAGCAGCCGTAGCCAAACGATGCATCCCAAAACTGAAGAAAGCAACCGAGAGGATAGTTGGCGTCGACGGCATCCGAAGCCTCCATGAGGTAGAGGAGTTCAAGAAACACTTTCCAAATTTCATTCTAATTGCCATCCACGCATCTCCAAGAACGAGGTATCAGCGTCTGTTTCGAAGGAGACGAAGCGACGACCCCAAAAGTTGGGAAACGTTTATGGAAAGGGACCTGAGAGAACTTGGAATCGGCATGGGAGCCGTAATCGCCGCCGCGGACCACATGATCGTGAACGAAGGAACCGTAGCTCAGTTGAAAAATAAAATCAGGCAGGTCTTGAAGGAAATGTTAGAGGATGAATGAAATAGTGGTTCACGTGGAGGTTAATCCCACCGAAGATTTGGAGAAAGTCAAACGGGCAGTGGAGAACATCTTTGGAGCAGTAAAGTTCAAAGTTAAATCCAGAACGTGGGGACGCTTACTCATAGCCGAGACCACCGGAACTGAAGGTCTCACCAAACTATATAACATGCTTAGTAGAGAACGGATTCGTGCGGCTGCCCGAAAAGTATTCTTCAGCGGAATGGACGACAAATCAGTGACATTTTATCTGAACAAGCAAGTTGCCTACGCAGGACACATTTCTTTCTCTCAACAAACAGCGGAATCCCCTCTAGGACCAATAAACGTTCAAATCCGCTGCGACAACCCACGAAAACTAATCGAATGGCTCACGCCAAAACCACCAAAAAGAAACCCGCCTTCACGATCAAAATAAAACCTTTACTGTGGTCATCATGGCTAAACCAGAAATCGGCTTATCAATGCTCTATTGCCTAAACGAACCCTTCAAGTCTCTTCTGAAACGCCTATGCAAAGTTGACGTGAAACACATAGAACTACCTGACGAAGGATTACACACACTAAACAAAAGAAGAGTAAAAAACCTAAAAGAAGTAGCAGAAGCACAGAAACTAGACTTTGTAGTCCATGCACCCTGGGCAGGAATAAACATAGCCACTCCCAGCCCATTCTTGCGCCGCACAATCTTGAAACGACTAGAAAAATCGCTTGTCTATGCGGGGCAGTTAGATTGCCGCTTGTGGCTGTTTCACCCAGGCTCCAGAACCGGTCTCAGCCACATTTACCCTGAAAAAGATTGGCAACTGAATCTGGAGTCTGTCCGCGCCTTACTGAATGTCGCCAGAAGAGAAGGCGTTGAGATCGCCATCGAGAACACTCCTGAACCTTTTCCTTCATTAATGAAAAGTGTTGGAGATTTTCGCAGGTTCTATGAAGACCTTGGTGATGACATAAGCATGGTGCTTGACGTAGCGCATGCTAACCTGAATAATCAAATTCAAGATTTCTTTACGCAGTTCTCCAAAAAAATTGTTCACATGCATGTGAGCGACAACGATGGAGCCAATGATCTGCATCTGGGAATAGGATACGGAAGCATCGATTGGGAAAGCGTTGCTGAAATGGTTAAAGAGGCGGAGTACGGCAACCTGATTATGATAGAGTCTACAGAACATGTGGAAGAGAGCGTTCAGGTTCTGCGTAGACTGTTCGTTTAAGCTTCTGAGAGAGGAAGCTCTAACCTGAGAAAGTCTTGTGCAACGTCCGTGTTAACGAAAACCTTCCTTGCTTGTTCCAGCAACAGACCTGCATCTTTGTATCTGGCGCTGATATGAGTCAAAACCAGCCGCTTCACCCCCGCTTTTTTCGCGGTTTCCGCCGCCATACTTGGAGTTGAATGCCCATCCTCAATTGCTCTTTCAGTCAGTTCATCATCAAAAGTGGCTTCGTGAATCAGCAGATCAGCATTCTCAGCTAACTTCACAAGATTTTCTGACTGCCTAGTGTCTCCAGTGTACACGATCTTCCTTCCGGGACGGGGATGACCCAAAACCATTTCAGGTTTCACATTTCTTCCGCTTGGAAGCTTAACCGATGAGCCGCCTTGAAGCTTTGACCATAACGGTCCCTCAGGAACTCCTAACTTCTTGGCTTTTTCTATGTTGAACCTTCCGGGTCGCGGCTTCTCTATCAAAGCATAGGCTAAGCTATGATCCATATGGTCTGATTGGGCGGCGTAAACTTCGTATTCCTTTTCTTCGCAAACCAGACCCGCCTCTACTTCAGAAACTTGAACAGGAAAAGTGAGAGAGAAACGAACAGTTTGACTTATCGCCTCTACAAAGGCTTTGATTCCCTGCGATCCGTAAATCTCCAGCTTTTTTGTCCTATCCAGCAGGGACATGGTCTGAAGAAGCCCGGGTAAACCTAGAACATGGTCGCCGTGCATGTGGGTGACGAAAAGTTTCGTTTTTCGATGAAAGCCTACTCCCGCCTGAATCATCTGCCTCTGGGTGCCCTCGCCGCAGTCAAACAGTAACAGTTCATTTTTTCTTCGAATTGCAATGGCTGACAATCCTCTTTTGGGAGTTGGGATGCTTCCACCGGTTCCCAGAAAGATTACGTTTAAGTCTGTCAGCTCGCCGCGCCCTCCAACAAAGATATACTCTACTCAAGTTTATTTGATTAAGCCTTCCGGGTCTACAGTCAAGTTCTTTCGAAGACCACTATTTCTCTTGTTAAACTTCTGTGCACATAAACAAAATGGGACTCTATGTGCTTGAAACCCGCCTTTTTACCAATCTCGGCTATTCTTATTGTTTTGGGGGATGCCATACAGATTCTTCTGCCTCTGGGAATTTTGTCTCCGACTGCAGAAAGAAAGTCCTCAACTATCAGTCTGGTGCTTGTCCCTAACGTGCTTGCTGATCTGCCATAAGGCGGGTCCGTGACAATACAATCTACTTTGGATACTGGAGGATAGCGCGCATCAGCTATTACCACTCCTTCCGGCTTTATTCCGTAATGGAGAAGGTTTTTTCGTCCTCCTCTCAGCATGTGCGGTTTCGCATCGAAACCTAAAACTCTGCATCCTATTAGTCCAGCTTCCACAAGTATTCCTGCGGCTCCACAGAATGGATCCAAAACCAGATCACCCTTATTTGGTTGAGCTAAATTCACCATAGTTCTCGCCAATTGAGCGTACATGGCTGTGGGATGAAAAAATGGTCGTCTTCTGGGTCTCCTCTCAGAAAAGGGCTTCGGGATTATCTCCGCTGTCTTTAATCCAAAAATGAACCGTTTGTCTGTCAAGACGCCGAAAAAAGTTTTCTGGGGATTCGACAAGTTAACCTTAGTTTTCTTTGCCTTTCCTAGAATCTGTTCTCCAAGTTTGCGTTCAAGCTCCACACCCGTAAGTTCAGGAACTACACCTCTAATCTTTCTAACCCGAACAGCGAAACTCTCATCTTCGATAAATTCATCCAAAGAAGCGGAATGTATGTTGGCTAAGATTTCGGAGAGACTGGCGTCGCAGTTGAATATTTCTTGGCAGCATATTCGAGTCAGTGCAGACCTAAACTTGATTGATTCTACGCTGTTGGGGTCAGCTTCAAGCCGCAGAACTTGAGTCAACTTCTCCAAGATTCGGTAGTTATAGCCTTCCGCCTCTAGGATAGCTTGCACTTCTGAAACAGGGAGGGTCTGGTATTCGCCTGAAAGCAAAAAGAAAAGCTTTGCCACGTGTTAGGCACCTATCTGGCTAATGCCGCCGCGATCAATGGGGCAAGGGAGACTGTTCTCACGGAACTGGGAAGGCTGTCGGTTCCAACGATCTCTTCAGCCCCGCTTTGCATAATCTTCTGTTTTGCTTCGCCTATCAGCAGCGGATGGACACAGGCAGCGTAGACTCTTCGTGCTCCCTGAGTCTTCAGCATCTTCACTGCCCTAGCTATGGTTCCTCCAGTGCTGATTATGTCATCGAAGACAATCACGTCCCTTCCCTTCACTTTGAGGCTTTTTTCTTCCACCTGAATCTCGCCTGTATAACGGTCACGTTCCTTCCGTAGCCAACCGCATCCTCCGCCAAGAACCCGATCCGCCTCCTCAGCCAACTCGACTGCACCCTTATCTGGAGACAACGAAAAAGCCCCATCCAACCCTCGATTCTTGAAATGCTCCGCCAACGAAGCTATGGCTGAAAGATTTTCTGTTGGAACCGAGAATCGCTTTAAAGTGTTTTCGGCGTGGATGTTCACTGTTAAGAATCGATCAGTTCCACAAGCCTCAATGAGTTTAACGAAGGTTTCGGCGCTGACCGCTTCACCCGGCAAAAACCGTTTGTCCTGCCTAGCAAAAGCCAAGTATGGCACTACAGCTGTTACTTTTTCTGCTCCCAAATCCTTAGCTGTGTCCAGCATCAACAAAAGCTGCATGATATTCGTGTCCTGTGGAGGTCCCGTGGACTGAACCACAACCACTTCTTCATCCGTTACGTCGCCCCCAAAGCGAAGACAATACTCTCCGTCAGGAAAGGTTTTGAGATTAACTGGAACAATTCGGGCATTCAAGATTTCAGCGACTTTTTGCCCCAAGCTCTGAGAGGCTGGACCCGGAACCAGTATCACAGTTTTCCCTTCTTCTTGTATTCTTCCAACAGTTCTTTCGCCCTGTCCATCCGTACCTTACGCTCCTCAACCATCCTCTCAACAATCATGTCGATTAGCGGTCCTGAGGCTCCGGTTGTAATCGCCACGTTTCGGGCATGCAGAGACATGTGCCCCCTCTGTATTCCTTCATGAGCCAAAGCACGTAGGGCACCGAGGTTCTGAGCCAAACCAACGGCAGCCATAACTTCCCCCAGCTCGTTAGCTGATTTTACACCCAAAATTTTCAACGCAACCTTTGCGGTTGGATGCACCTTTGTTGCTCCGCCTATTGTTCCAACTGCCATGGGTAGTTCAAGGGAACCCACTAGGTCGCCGTCCCTGTTTTTCTCCCAATGTGACAGGGTGCCATAGTGCCCATTTCTTGCTGCATAGGCGTGAGCTCCAGCCTCTATGGCACGGTGATCGTTGCCTGTGGCTA
>Ga0315537_1003730_pt1 | contig 11273 bp, 8 predicted proteins | sample SalMarSW160270MG_FD_203091 | JGI IMG/M metagenome (GOLD analysis project Ga0315537, IMG submission 203091) | Salt marsh sediment microbial communities from the Plum Island Ecosystem LTER, Massachusetts, United States - Salt Marsh Sediment SW1602-70 ... | reverse complement strand
ATTCAAGCTTTCCTGCTTATGCCTTAAAAAACCCATTAAAATCAGCGCGCGAAGCGCATCCTTTTATTGATAGGTTGTAGCTTAATTTAAAACCGGAATCCTCCAGTTCACGCTGAACCAAGACATATTAAAAAAAACGATATCACCGCTGAAAAATTTAGGCTCGGTGGTGATACTATATATTGTGTCTTTCGGCCATTAGCCGTTTTGTATAAAAAATAAAATGTTGGATAAGATACTATTTTGATATCTAACAAATTTAGAGTGTTGCACTCCATTGCAGATATCGCCACTGGCGCCCAGAGAACTGTGGATGATGATATCACAAATGTTTTGAAACCACTGATATTTCCAACTTTGTTGGAGATACATGCAAATTTAAGCACCTAAATTCATAGCAGATACGCCAAACCTTAGAACTTTTTATTGCTATCCTCCCTCCTACCAACCACGGTCGTTCCCGTTGACACATATCAATATACAATATATAGAACAAACCAAAATCCTCGACACTTCAATTGCAATCAACATCAATCACGTGTACACAAGGCCAATATTATGACAAGAACCATCGCAATAATAGCTCCAATGTTTGACGAAAAACAATACCATATGGATTTTAATTTGAGACTCAAGAAGGATAATCGTGAATTAACCCTTGCGGTGCTTTACGAATTAGCCAAAAATGAATACCAGCCTCAGATGGTAGCAAGGCGAGAGAATTCGCGTGCTGAAACAATTCCAGCTGCAGGATATTATTTAACCGGACTGCTACGCGCTAATGGTTACCATACAATTCTTGGGAGCAAGTGTGATAATGAATTTTTAAGCAGGATAAGCTCAGTTGATCCTTTTGCAATTTGCATATCCTCAACGATGATAATCGATAATGAGTTTCTTAAAAACATTGTAAGGCAGATACGACAGTTTCTTCCAGAGGCCTTTATAATTGTCGGAGGGGTCTTCGTCTATAAGAGTTTTTATAATCTACTAGAAATGCAAAATACTAATATTGATGTATCTCATAATGCTTCCTGGATGCTTTTTAATAGCGGCGACTCGGAAATAGATGTGGATATTTTTGTTGTTGCACCAAATGGTACGCAATCTTTGCTTATGGTTTTAAAGGAATTGGAACGAGGCCATAAGGCGCAATTTGAACACATCCCGAACCTTGCTATTGCAGATAATAAAAGGGGCTTTACATTTACGCCAAGACAGAATGAAGAGATCGATTATAACAAGGATTTCACGCGGTGGGATCTTGTAGACAAGTTGCCAATGTGGGTACCAATCAGAACTTCTATTGGCTGTCCCTATCGTTGTCGATTTTGTAATTTTTTCAGATTATTTCCCAAAATCTTTCTGCGTTCAAAAGAGAGTTTGCTGCTTGAATTGCAAACACTCCGGAAACAGGCGGGAGGAAAATCAAAGATAATTCATGTGACTGACGATAACGTTTTTATCAATGAGAAGCGAGTAGAAGATGTATGTGAATCCTTTATTGAGGCTAAAATTTCTTGGGTGGGCTTCATGCGCGCATCTACAATTAATCCAGTAAACATCGACATAGTAAAGCGCTCAGGGCTTATTGGTTCGCTTGTTGGAGTTGAATCTGGAGATGCAGCACAGCTAAAGCGGATGAATAAAAATCAGACATTAGAGGAGACCAAGCAAGGAATAGAACTTTTAGACCACAGCGGAATAACGGTGTTGATGACATTTGTGGTTGGATTTCCAGGCGAAACTGCTGCAACAATTGAAAACACCGTCAACTTTATAAATAGTTTATCGATTGGCTCGTCTTCATCTAATTATCAATTGTATCCGCTCTCTATTTTACCTTTAAGCGATCTAGCGAAGCCACACTTCCGCAAAAAATGGAAGATCACCGGATATATGGGTTCCTGGTCACATTATACTATGAATTCACGCGAGACGATTGAATATGGTTATAATCTCTTTAAGCAAATTCCGTATGTTCCGTACAATTATTCGGAGGAAAGCAATTTCTTCAACAGTCGTTTATTTACATATACTAAAAGACAGACTCTTTTTCACCTTCGACAAAGACTTACAGTGCAACTTATAGAACGATCTTCTTGGGAGCGAATTGCAGCTACATTGGTGGATATTTCGCAGACAATGGGATTTTCACAAAGATATGTTAACGAAAAATTTCGTCACGAACTTGTCGTGCCAGCTATTGGAAGGTTAAGGTTATAAGAATTTTTGCCGCGTCATTTTTCGGTTTTCTGATATGTTAAAGCATTTAAAAAATCGAGGCAGAACGGTTAGTCATTACCACCGGCTTAGCCGGTGGCTTGATTAGCCCTATAAGGGCATTGTTACCTGCATCCCTTAAGGGATTATTTGTTGATTTAATCTCAGCAAGAAACGGAGCTACACCTTGTCAATTGCATCAACTCAAACTATTTTTAAACAGCATTTGATACGGGCTGCCCTAAAAGGGGTCACTCAAATCACTGTCATATTCGTCTTCAACAGACTCATTAACTTCCTGATTCTTTATGTATTTCCTTATTTTAGCTTCATCCAAGCCGACTGTACTTACATAATATCCACGTGCCCAAAAACTGTGCCCTCTAAAATTCCGCTTCAATCGGCTGTATTTTTCGAACATAATCATTGCGCTTTTGCCTTTGAGGTACCCTACTATGGTTGATACTGAATATTTCGGCGGTATTGCTAAACAAATGTAGATATGGTCTATACACATACTTCCTGCGATCACTTCCACACTTTTGTACTTGCAAAGGCGCTTGACAATTGTTCTTAATTCATTGCGCAGTTTCCCGTATATGATTTTACGCCGTTTCTTCGGCACCCAGACAATATGGTATTTACATTCCCAAACGGTATGTGATAAACTCCTTTTCATCTTAGCTCCTTTCGTTCGACTCGGTTACGGGTGCAGCCCCGTCCTATCTTACGACAAGGAGCTTTTTTATTAAATGCTACAGCATAGCTTTTTCTATTCTCCCCGGCTTAGCCGGGGGCTTAGCGAAGGAGTTATCACAGATTCGCCCGACATTTAAATATTGGAGAGCCCAAAATTTAAAACAGGCTCGATTCTTTTAATATTCATATCTTATTAAAAAGCCCTTTTTTCTCTTTTTGTTGAACAAAAGGACTTACATCTCCATTTAAGGTCTTTTTGATTTCTTTCTATATGGGGAAGAGATCATAATGCCTCATTACTTAAATGTCGGACCGTATGGCCTCGTTGCTCAATAAATCCACAAGCTTTTCTTGCATTTCAGGATCAAGTTTCTCGTATTGCACACCGCAACGCCTGGTTTTAGAACCCCCGAATATGCTGTCATCGTTATCAATCTTAATGTCATAGATGATTTTGCATAGGATATCCGGCAAATAAAATGGAATTTCATCGCCCGCTAAAATGAACATCACTTTCGGTTTTGGCGCATAGTCTTCATTAGGGGTGTATACAAAAGACACTCCCCCTTTACTGATGTCCTTGACCCAGCCCTTTATTTCTGAATCAATACTAAACAGGTAAAGCATATCATTTGGGACTTTGCTGCGAGAAAATTTCCTGCGTTCAATTTTCACAGTCTTGATCCTTTGTGTTCAGTTGTCTTCCCGTTTTATGACAAGGCAAATTTTTACTTTGAGATCGTCTGAGCGCTATCCGAACCTTCAATTCCTGAAACTGTCACCATTCCGGGATTTCCTCCGGCTTTTCTTACGGATATGGTCCATGCGGATGCCTTTTTGTTCCAATTCATAGGACCGTATCCCAAAAGTTCTAAAGCGGCGTTTTTGCCCAAAGCGCTTGTGGCTTTCACGCTGAGGGTGTCCCTTTTCGTTCTGTATTCCGCCTTGATGATGTTAATGGTCAGGTCATAGCCGTTGCAGTCTTGGTCGATACCGTCGCTCTTGACTTCCGGAGCACCAGGGTAAACGTTCGGATCCGTGTCGTCGCAGTCGACCGGCACGCTGCATTCGACCGTGGAATAGAAACCGTCGCCATCGGCGTCCGTGCACGTGGGTGACTGGGCCTGGCCCAGTAAAAGATAGGCTTCCATAACATCGATGAGACCGTTTCCGTAGTCATTATCCGGTCCATTCGGACCCAGGTCTAAAGCCGAATCTATCAGGGACGTCTCAAGTTCTGAAACCGTGGTTTGAGGATATGCATTGAGGAGTAAAGCCATGGCGCCCGCTACATGAGGTGCGGAAAAGGAGGTACCGTAAACAGAGGTATATGCATCCGGGAAAATCCCTCCGTAGGTAAGATCTGCGGTTTTAATATTTACGCCTGGAGCGACCATTTCAGGGTAGATACTGCCGTCACAGGCAGAAGGTCCGCGGCTGCTGGAGCTCGCCAAGATAAAATCTTGATCAACAGAGCCCACGGCAAAACTCTCGGCATAGTTGGCCGGACTGATGCTGGTGGCTGGTGACGGGCCTTCATTCCCCGCGGAAAACACCACGGCGATTTCCGCTGTCTTGAGCGCCTGGATGTCTGGTTGGAATTCGGGAATGCACTCATTGACGTTGTTCCTGAAGCCCCAGGAATTGTTGACGACATCCGGGAAATCGTTGGTGCTTGGATTTCCGTCCGGGTCAAGAAGCCACTGGTACGCCAGATGAATGTTGCTGTAGAGCGCTGTTCCCCCATCGTTGAAGATCTTAACAGCGATCCACTGCGCCCCCGGAGCCACGCCGATAGCCGTTCCCGTGGCATCCCCGCCGACGATGATCCCCATGGTCTGAGTCCCGTGGCCGTCGGCATCATATGGGGTTGCGTGTTCACCATTGGGGTCGAACCAGCTGTTGCTTCCACCACGCCATCGAGAAACGAGATCGGAATGGTTCGCATCAACACCAGTGTCTACACCGGCAACCACAATACCCGAACCCGTGTATCCCATATCCCAAAGCGCCGGGGCCCCGATGGTGATCAGATTCCATTCAGGCGGCGCCTCAGCGGCGGGCGCCGGTTCGGGCTTGCTGAGTGTGTCATCCAACCGTATGCTCTCAACACCGGGCTGACCTGCCAATTCTTCGATCACGCTCGCCCCGGCCGTCACTGCCAGGCCGTTGAAAATCCAATAGGAAACGACCTTTTTGGCCTTCTTCAGCTTTAGAAAATTCTTCAAAAGCTTCTGTGTTTTGTCCGCCTTATCTTTTAGCTCGAAAATAATCGCGGTTCCGAGTTTGCCTTTGTCATCTTTATATTTGTTTTTAATCTTTTTGAGGTCGACCTGGTCGGACAGCGTCACAATCACATGTACCTCTTTATCAGGGGTTAAGGTCTGAAGCAGCATCTCCAGATCCGGATGGATGATACCCGCCTTACTCGCAGATCCCGTTCTAACAATAAGAATGAAGCTTATAAGTATGGTGAATAAGGTTTTTTTCATGATCTACCTCCTATAAAAGCTCAAAAGTCACGGTTCAAAGGAAGAAATTGTCCGAAAGACCATTTTTAATCGATTAAAGAATCTTTTTATCGGAACAATAGTACCCTCTCAGCCCTGACCTTTCAGCTTCCAACAACTTTGAGTTTTACTTCCATGGACTGAATACCATTGCTATTCAACCTTTATGTTTTCAGCACGAAAATCACCGATCACCACGGTAACCTTACTGCCGACTTTCACCAATCCGGGATTCCCGAAAAACATCCAGTAAGTCCGTCCTTCCTGGGGCTGATTTGAACTTCGCAGAGGCCCGACCTTGGCCAAATTGGGAACGACCAAAGATTTTCCGCTGGCCTGGTCGATCAGATACGGTTTGGTTTGACGGACAAAAAGGGGCGCGGCCTTCTTGGAATCCACAACTCGATAGCGAAAATCGAGCATATGGCCGGCAGCCGTCCGACGTATACCGACAATTTGAACCCCCCATTTCTTTTCGATATCGGATTGCTTGCTCTTGGACATACCCGAAGCCTGGCCCCATCCGGTCGACGCCAAAAGCATGACGGCACAGACCCAAATGATCAGACAGGCGGAACATCGGGTTGGGAGTCGCTTCTCAACTTTCCGATGCATGCCATGAAGGCCCGGGACCGTGAATTCTCGAATGCATCGTCGGTACAGTATTCGTGTGATCATTGAGTGTTCCCTTGCTGATCGGTCGTTTCCAATTGCGGTTTCACACGCACTTTTTGCGACCGATACTGTTGATAATCTATGTCGTGAAACAGCAACCGCGATCCTGGCCGGCCGGACACTTTTTGTATCAACGAAGATACCCGGCCGATCGCAGGTCATCGGATTACTTGGTTACATTCACTCTGACCGTAGCCGTGTTTGACGTCAACGGCGGCGTCCCGGCGTCGGTAACGGTATAGGTGAACACATCCGTGCCTCTGAAATTATTCTTTGGCGTGAAGTTAACGCCGTTGGTCAAAACAGTTATGGTCCCTCCCCTGTTCGGGTTAGCAACTATCACGATACCATTGGGATCGATATTGTTTTCCGCATCCGTATCATTGGCAATCAGGGGGATAAAGATCGGACCTGAATTTTTCTGCATTGTTGCGAAATCATCAACGGCCACCGGCGCGGTATTGACAGGAGGACTGACCGTAATGGTCACCGTTGCAATGTTGCTGTCGGCAACACCGTCATTGGCGTGGTACGTGAAACTGTCTGATGTTGTGCCGGAGTTCGCGGTATAGGTAAAGGATCCGTCCGGAAGCGGTGTGAGTGTTCCGCCGGTTACATTCGTATCCAGTACCGCTGTCAACGGGTTACCGTCCACGTCGCTGTCATTTCCGAGCACACCGGGTGCGGCAACATTGAGGGGGATTCCCTCGGCCGCTTCATAAGTGTCATCCATCGCCACGGGCGCGTCATTTGCCGGAGCAACTGTTATCGAGACCGTCGCCACATTGCTGGAAAGCGTCCCGTCGCTGGCCTGGTACGTAAAGATGTCCGTTCCGTTGAAATTTGGATTGGGCGTATAGGTGAAAGACCCGTCACTGTTCAAGCCCGTTACAAGACTGCCCGCAGAGGGGCCGCTGATGAGAGTGGCACTGGTCGCACCGGTATCGTTATCGAGGACTCCGGGAGGCGCTCCGCCGGCCGTTGCAGTCAGGCTGCCGTCCTCTGAAATGGCGTATGTGTCATCCACAGCCGTCGGTGCACCGGACGAGGTCCCCACCTGCAGGTAGGCCAGCATTCCCCCGCCGGTCGCGCCGGCGGTGGTCAGAGAATTGGCACGGTCTACAATGGCGAAGGTACGCTGGGCCGTAGGCGTCCAGATGGCATCCGTTGTCTTGCCAGCGGCCAGGAGCACCGAATACTGGGACCTTGCATAAGGATACAGGTTCCCGTCCTCGGCGATCACACTCATGTACGGCGCGTTCAACAGCGTGGGAACGTGGGTTTTCAGGCCTGCGTTCAAAAACCGGATCAGAACGTTCTGGTTGATGCTTCCGGCGGAAAAAGGCGCATCGCCGGCTTCATAAGGCTTGCCGTTGATCAGGTAATACGCCGGGATGTAGTCCAGGGGTTTGGAAACTCCCGGCGGGTCGTGCAGCGCCGGGTCGATTTCGCTGTATAAAAGCACCACTTCGGTGTCGAAAGCGGTATCCGGATTCGTCAGCGAAGGCGTATACGCCGACCCGCCAGTGGCCGGGAGCACGGTCAACGCCCCGTATAGGCCCATGGGAACCTGCAAGGCCTGGTGGGAGCCGCTCTCGTAGAGGTAAGTGCCGGTTTTGATGCTGGTCCAGACATAGGGTGTGATTGTGGTGCCGCCCGGAGGTGTCTCAAGGGACAGCGATCTTACCCGTTGCGTAAGAGACGTTCTGGGGCCCGTCGACCCATCATCCCACACTGGTGTACCGGTGGAAGCCTGCCCGGGAATCACGATGGAGACCGGCTCTGCCAGGCAATTGCGCAGGTTAATCGTCAGTGAGCCGTCCGTCGGTTGCAGTGTCGGACCGGGCTGCCAGTCAACAGGTCCGCCAGGACAGCTTCCCGTATCCGTTACAAAGCCCCACATGGTAATTTCGTCAACACCCGCAGTACCCCCCGGAGGCAGCCACTGGGCCTCCACAGCCGCCAGATTATAGGTCGCTGCAAAGGAGGGGCCTGCGGTCAGTGCCAGGGCCGCGAGTATCAGCGTTGCCCTCAGCATGCTTTTCATGAGTTTAGTGGTGTTCATATCCTTCCCCTCCTTTCGTTATTCGATGGGTACACCGGGCGCCTCGAGGACAAACATCGTCATCATGCCGCCCGGGAAAATGTCGTAGTTGGTCATCTCTTTTTCCGTATGGGAGTGCCACATAAAGGCCAGACCGCCGTTGGGATTGAGACCGCCCTCCCCCGGAGGCAGGGTGCCCAGAGATCCTAAATACGGGCTGCCGCTCCAGAACCCGCCAAAGGTCAGGGACTGGCTTTCGGGCAAAACAACGGGTATGGGCACGCCATGGTAATTGCAGTCCTCGCCCGTGTTCGGATCGATGACATCTGAAGGAACATCCAATCCATTGCACTGGTGAGCATAGTCCGGATCGGCCGGGTCGCCGTAAATATCCCAGCCCAGGCCCTTGCTGGTCCAGTCGAAGATGGCGTCAGCGGTCGCTCCCGGAACGGCCTGAACCGTGAACTCCATGTAGCTGAGGTCGATCATCGGCGAGCCGCTGCCGGTATCGAGCAGACGCCCGTCTTGGGCGATAAGTCGGGCGTGGTTTCCGTGGTGGTGGAAAGGATGCATGTCCCGGCCGGCGTCGACCACCCGCATGAGCATCCTCTCGCCGGGGTGGGTGCGCGGCATGCAGTTGTAAGGCTGGGTGGGAAGCCATCCCGCACCGGCCATGAGCATCGTGTCCGGGGCGTTGCGTCCGTTGATAAACCACCAGCCGGGGAAGTAATCGGACAACCAATCGGGATCGACGGCCGCCACTCCCTGAAATTCGATGGCCTGATGGATGCGGGGATCCATTTCGGACAACAGAAACAGGTACTCCTGGTCGTACCGGCTGTCATTGTGATTGTATGCGTAACCCGCTCCCAAGTAGGGCCGTACGATGATCGCACCCACAAACCCCATTTCTACCTGGAGTTCCGGACTGGTCCCGCTATAATAAAGATAGGTGCCTGCATGCGTTGCGGTAAACGTATAGGTAACAACAGTGCTTCCATCAGGAGGCGCTTCATTGGTCAAAAGGCCGGATGATCCGCCGCTTGCAGTTACCCCTTCCTGGCCCGGAAATACGATGGAGACCGGACCGGCATCCGCCGGCAGGGCATTGGTCAGGTTGATGGTGATGGTGTCTCCCTGGTTGACGATAAAAGTCGGGCCGGGATATTGGGCACGACCCGCGTCCAGGGCATAGCCCCAGAAATATACGCTGCCGCCGTCGCCCGTGGCGATGTAGTCTGTTTTGGCCGTCAGGCTGAAGGTCGTGCCGCTGACTCCGTTGATGGCGGCCTGCGAACCGGCCGCGAACAATATCAGGAGCGTGACCAGAGCGGCAATCTTCAGGAGGCCGGCTTTGGGTAAGTCTTTTCGAATTGTTTTCATTGCAGTCCTCCTTGCCTTATTGGATCCTGATTTCGGTCATCATGCCCCCGAAATCTTCGATGCCGTTGTTCAGGTAATTCAGGTTGGTAGTATAGAAAAAGTAGGTCGAACCGATGGCCGCTGTGGCCGGGATTTCCAAAATCGCATCCAAAGCCTCCCCGCCGCCGAGAGTCACCGAGTTGGTGTCGTAGTAAAGGTTTATGCCTGGTGTCACTCCTCCATCGGGACTCGGCCCCCGCAGCAGCCTGGCGCTGAAACCCACGATCTTCATGGGGATGCCCGGCGTCGCCACGGTATAAAACCGGGTCACGCTGAGATTTGAGATGCGCAGCAGCACCCGCTGTCCCGGAGAGGCTGTAATCAGCGCGCTCACATTCTGGGATGGGTTCCCGGCAGGAAAGTTCATGGTGGCATTTGCCGGGGAACCCCTATCATCCACGGGTACGGGAAGGGAAACGGGATTAATGGTATCGGGGTAGCCGCGACCGTTCAACATGGGATAGTCGTCTCGCATGTAGTAAAAGGGGAGCGGCTGTACCGCCAGGTGTTCGTCATGGAAGTTCCCGTCAAAAGAACCGATCTGGATCGGGTAGTCCACGTCATATCTGGTGGAACCGTCTCCGTCATTATAGGCATACCTGTCGTGAGTACCTTCGTCGAACCGGCCGTTTCCATTAAGGTCCACATCTCCGGGACCTGGAAAATCCCCGAATGGCGCCACGTCGGCATCACCTGTGTTGGTGTGGACATAGGCCCCCAATACCGTTACGTTGGGCAGCCGGTCCTGTCCGGGCAGCACGTAAAGATTGCCGAGCATGCCCATCTGCATGTGCTCGGTGGCCTCAACGTGGCAGTGGTACATGTAGGTGCCGGGTTCCACCACATTATAATAATAGGTAAAGGTAAAGCCCATATTAATGGAGATGGAGGCATCCGGTACACCGTCGAAGACCGATGAGGCGTTGGGAAACCCGTGCCAGTGGACGGTGTGCGGGTCGAAGAGGTCCGGCCGCATCATCATGCCCACGTTGGTCAGGCTCAGGTAGAACTTGTCACCTTCGTTGACGGTGATCGTGGGCGCCGGGAAGGTCGCTCCCAGCATGCCGGTGTCCATTCTTTCATCAAACGCCGTGTCCGGGTCGTCAATGACGCCGGTCAGGTCGTTGAAGCTGAAGATGTATTGCAGGTGCCCGTCGGCCATGGTGACGAAGCCGTCTCCTGCTCCCAGATGCATGCATTTGACGTTGGGATCAAAATCGGGATTGGGCCGGGCAGGGTTGGGGGTACCGTTTCGCCTGAGCAGGAACGGGTCCGGTACTGCATCGCCGTTCAGGTCCCCCGGGCACTGAATCAGAACCGCGGCCCCTACCGGTGCCACTGCGGTTAGCAGAAACAGAACCATTAAAAGGGAAATTAAAAATTTCTTGGTCATATCCATGATAAATCTCCTTTCATGGTAACCCCCCCCCCGGCGTAGAACCGGCGGGGGAATGTTTAGGCTTAGTACAGCTCGTCGGCACCGATGTCGACGTTGCCGTTAGGCCGGATCTCGCCGTCGAAGTCCAGTGCGAGGGCCGGGAATGATCCCACTACGGGGTTGTTTCCGGCATTCTCCGCCGGTGAACCGGACGAACCCCGCAGTAAGATGCAAAGTTAGGCGCAATTAGATTGGCATTTTTTGATGAAGCATGATGAGAAGAAGTTATTTTTTTACAGTTTGAATTAAAATAAAAAATATT
>Ga0315537_1003728_pt1 | contig 11275 bp, 10 predicted proteins | sample SalMarSW160270MG_FD_203091 | JGI IMG/M metagenome (GOLD analysis project Ga0315537, IMG submission 203091) | Salt marsh sediment microbial communities from the Plum Island Ecosystem LTER, Massachusetts, United States - Salt Marsh Sediment SW1602-70 ... | reverse complement strand
ATTATTGAAGAGGACGTTGAAATCGGCGCCAATTGTGCAATTGATCGGGGAACTTTAGGTAATACAGTGATCGGCAAAGGTACTAAGCTGGACAACTTGATTCAAGTCGCCCATAATGTAAAAATCGGCCAGTATTGCTTCTTTGCCGGGCAAAGCGGTATCGCCGGTAGTACTCAGATCAAAGACGGTGTCACGGTCGCCGGACAGGTCGGGATAGCCGGTCATCTGACCGTCGGGGAAGGAGCAATGATTGCGGCTCAGTCGGGTATCTCAAAGGACGTTCCACCCCATACTATCATGTTCGGTTACCCTGCTCAGGAACGCCATAAAGCCTGGCGCGAATTAGCCAACATTCGTTCTATACCTGATCTAAAGGAACGACTTAAAACACTCGAAAACGAAATTACCCAGCTGAAGCAAAGGACTTAGATATGCCAAGAAACCAACGAACCATAAAAAATTCTGTCTCAGTCTCAGGAATCGGACTACATACCGGAGTACAAAGCACCATCATCTTCAAACCAGCTCCGGAGAATTCCGGCATTCGCTTTATTCGAACTGATGTTGATAACTGCCCCGAAATAATTGCCGATATCAATCATGTGACTGACATCTCCCGTGGTACAACAATCGCTCAAAACGGGGTTCAGATTCATACTGTCGAACATGTTCTGGCAGCAGTGGCAGGTTTGGAGATTGATAATATCTCAATCGAGTTAAATAATATCGAACCGCCGGTTTGCGATGGCAGCGCAATCGAATTTGTCAAGGCCTTGAAAAATGCCGAAATTGAAGAGCAGAACGTTATCCAGGAGATACTGGTAATTGATAAAATCATTCAGTACACCGATCCCCGCCATGGAGTTGATGTTCATGTTCTACCGGCTGACAGTTTTCGGATCACTTTCCTGATTGACTATAAAATTCCGGCAATTGGTACTCAATACTCCGCCATGTATTCACTTTCTGATGAATTCGAGACAGATTATGCCGCTGCGCGTACGTTTTGTACTTTAAGCGAGGTCGAGCAATTGAAGAATATGGGGCTTATCAAGGGTGGCAATGTCAACAATGCGGTTGTGTTCATTGACCGGGATATTGATGCCAATGAAATCAAACATCTGAAAGAAATGTTCAATATCAAGAGTGATATTGTCCTCGGTCGCGGTGGAACTCTAAACGGCGTTGAGCTGCGCTATTATAACGAAGCTGTTCGTCATAAAATCCTCGATCTGATTGGCGATCTGGCCCTGTTGGGTATGCCAGTTCAGGGTCATATTATCGCTGCTCGCAGCGGTCATGCCCACAATGTCAATCTGGTCAAAAAAATCCGCAAAGAATATGAAAAGATTCTGATTCGTGATCGATTCCAGCCGCGTAGAGTTCAGGGAGCACTATTTGATATTCATGGTATCGAACGCATCTTGCCCCATCGCTACCCTTTTCTATTGGTTGACCGCATCATCGATATGAATCCCGGTGAGACGGTAACCGCAATCAAAAATGTCACAATCAACGAGCCGTTTTTTGCCGGTCATTTTCCGACGCACAAGGTTATGCCGGGTGTACTGGTCATTGAAGCCTTAGCTCAAGCGGGAGGACTTTTACTCTTAAATACTATCGAAGATCCGGAGAAAAAACTGGTTTTATTTACTGGATTGGATAATGTCCGCTTCCGAAAACAGGTCACCCCGGGCGATCAAATCCGCCTAGAAGTCAAAATGATCCAATTCAGATTGTCAATGTGTAAAATGAAAGCCGTTGCCTTTGTTAATGATGATATTGTTGTCGAAGCGAGTATGATGGCTTCTATCTCAGATATGTAATTAGGAGTTCCATGATTCATCCAACCGCAATTATCGAACCCGGTGCCATTATCGGAAAAAATATTGCTATTGGTCCATATACTTGGATCAATAGCAATGTAATCATCGGTGATGATTGCGAGATCGGTTCGCATGTAGTCCTTTGCTCCGGGACACGGATAGGAAATGGATGCAAAGTCCTGCACCATGCGATAATTGGCGAGGTTCCCCAGGATTTGAAATTCGGCGGCGAGGCAACCACGGCTGAAATCGGCAACCGGACCGTAATCCGTGAATTTGCGACAATTAATCGTGGTACCAAAGCCCATGGCAAAACCTCAATCGGAACTGACTGTTTGATAATGGCTTATGTTCATCTGGCTCACGATAATATCGTCGGCAATAATGTGGTCATAGCCAATGCTTCCAATGTCGCCGGCCATGTGGAAATCCAGGATTGGGTAATAATCGGCGGAATGGTTGGTATTCATCAATTTGTCAAGATCGGACAACACAGTCTGATTGGCGGGCATTACCGGATTATCAAGGATGTACCTCCTTACATAATCGCTGCCGGCGAACCATTGAAATATGAAGGAATAAATCATATCGGCTTAAGGCGTCGGGGCTTCTCCAGCGAATCCATAAAAAGCCTAAAACATGCCTATACGTTGATTTACAACTCGCCCTACAATGTTTCCGACGCAATTAAAAAAATCCTCGAGGAAGAGGTACAGTCGCCGGAAGTTCAAAATGTAATCGCCTTTATCAAAACCAGTGAGCGCGGGATTATCCGTTAGTTCACTTCACCTATGATTGTAAATTAATTTGCTAAGACTGATAAGAATTTTGTCAATTTTAATCTTGGTCGGTGCTACAGCTGATTCTTTCAGTCTTGATTTAAGCGGCACGGCAATCCCTGACCTTCGGGCAGTTTTGTTGCCTTTGGGATCTGTAATAGCTACTGAACAAACTCCTCCCTCTCCCTTACTCGGCTCCGATCAGCAGCCGCTCTTAGCCCTGGGTGGAACACTTTTTAGCTGGGGTTCGCCGGCAACAAATTCGCCCACAATGGGATATCCTTCAGTCTGGCTAGCAGTTTCGGTTTCACCTAATCTGATCCTCGGTGGTAATCTGGCAGGTTTCAACTGGCTCGATGATAATATTCAAAGTATTGGACCATTTATCAGCACCTCCTGGGGAAACAACCAGAAATTCATCAACACCTCGTTCAACATTCATCATCTCAAAGGACCTGACGATTTTCATCTTCGGGACATCGCCTTAAGTTTATCACAAACAATCAAATACCCTAAGTGGCTATTTGCGGTAGGCTATACTGCGCATTTTATGCAATTCAAGGTCCATGTAAAAGAACCGCAAAGCTATCAGACAATTAAAAATATTGATCGGGGACTTTTCCGCCTCAGTGCTTATAGACGATTAGGAAAATCACTCCAAATTGGCGATGAGCTATATCTTTCAACCAAATCAGTAATGACAAATTTGGTATTGTTACTTTACTTTTAACAATTTCAATGAAACGAATCTCGATCCTTGGTTCAACTGGTAGTATTGGGGTAAATGCCCTGCGAGTCGCGGCAGCGAATCCCACTAAATTCGAAATTGGCTATCTCACTGCCGGTTCAAATGCCCGGTTGTTAATCGAACAAGCCCGAATTTTCCAACCACGTGCCGTTGCGATTGCCGATGAATCCCAGGTTGATTCAGTCAAACATGCACTCAAATCCCTGGGAATCAAGGTGCTTGGTGGTAAAGCCGGTATTCTCGAAATTGCGCAAAAAACCGATGTTGACCTGGTTCTCAACGCCATTGTCGGAACCGCCGGCCTGGAACCTAGTTATCAGGCACTGATGGCAGGCAAAAATCTAGCCCTTTCTAATAAAGAATCACTGGTAATGGCTGGTGAACTAATCAATAAAATTCTGACTGAAAAAAAATTGAATCTGTTTCCGGTAGATAGTGAACACAGCGCCGTCTGGCAATGCCTTATGGGCGAAGACCGCCAGACGATTCGGAAAATAATTCTGACCGGTTCAGGAGGACCTTTTCGAACGCTACCGCTGAACCAGTTTCCGCAAATTACCCCCGAAAAAGCACTGCAACATCCGACCTGGAACATGGGCCGTAAAATTACCATAGATTCGGCTACACTAATGAACAAAGGCTTGGAAATAATCGAAGCTCACTGGCTATTTGCGCTGCCAGCAGACAAAATCGAGGTGATTATTCATCCGCAGTCAATTATTCACTCAATGGTCGAATTTATCGATGGGTCAATCAAAGCTCAACTGGGCTTACCGGATATGAAACTACCTATTCAATTGGCTCTCAGTTATCCCGACCGAATTCCCGCCAACTGGGAGAAAACCGACTTTAGTAAAATCAGGGAACTGACCTTTGAAGCGCCCGACTTCTCAAAATTTCCAACCATATCCTTAGCCTATGAGGCGTTAAAGCGCGGCGGGACAGCGCCGGCAATTTTAAATGTAGTCAATGAATGGGCAGTCTATGCATTTTTAGATCATAAAATCAAATTTCAGGATATCTCTCGATATATCGCTGAAGCCTTAGCGACAATTCCAATTAAAGACAATCCGGACCTGGAGGAAATTATGACAACGGAACAATCCGGTCGTGAATTTGTTGAACGGAAGGTTCGCCAAATCGCCTAGAAAGGAAACATTAGCAAATGATAACGGTTCTGGCAATTCTCTTAGTCATCGGCGGAGTAATATTTATCCACGAATTGGGTCATTTCACTTTTGCCAAACTTACCGGGATGCGAGTGGAGAGATTCTCAATTGGTTTTCCGCCGCGCTTATTCGGTAAAAAGATTGGTGATACCGATTACTGCATTTCGGCTATTCCCCTTGGCGGCTACATCAAAGTCGCCGGCGTCATTGACGAAAGCATGGATGTCGCCGGAGTTCAGAGTAATGAACCCTGGACTTTCGAATCTAAAAAAGGCTACCAAAAGGGTCTGTATATATCGGGCGGTGTCATTTTCAATATTCTTTTCGCGGCCCTGATTTTTACCATATTAACCCTTAAAACCGGCATCTACGATCCCAAGCCCGATCCAATCGTTGATGAAGTCATTCCCGAATTACCAGCCGCCACTGCCGGAATTCAAAAAAACGACACTATCCTGGCGATAAATAATGCCCCTGTGACTACCTGGAACGAAATGACCGAGGCAATTCACTCCGTCCCAAACGACTCAATTCTAATTCGCTGGCAGCGGGGCACAACCATCTATGAGAAGAAAATTCTTACCGTGTCAAATAAAATGCTGAAAGGCGCGAAATTTGTGGAAGTTGGGATGGTGGGAATCAGTCCCCAATTTACGCACCACAAAGCCGGATTTTTCCAGGCTATCGGCAGCGGATTCGAGAGTACCTGGTACTGGCTGAAGGTAACAGTCATTTCCTTAAAAATGCTGGTGACCGGCGAAGAATCATTAAAGAACATCGGCGGGCCAATTTTCATTGCCCAGTTAGCTGGTCAATCGGCTAAATCCGGATTGGCATCGCTGGTGGGATTGATGGCAATTATCAGTATTAACTTAGCCTTTATCAATATCATGCCTATTCCGGCTTTCGATGGCGGGCATCTGCTGATAGTTGGAACCGAATCAATTCTGCGCCATCCCCTCTCCGTTAAAACCAAACTGCGTATCCAGCAGATTGGATTGGCAATCATTCTGACCCTCATGGTAGTTGTTTTCTACAATGATATCGCCCGTCTGTTCCGCGGCGGGATGTAAAAAACTAACTCTGAATTATATAGACTAAAATTCCAGAATAAAACCGCCAACCGGAAATAGTGCATACTGGGAAATGCGCGAAATAGTCCCATCTTCGTTATATGTATAATCCCAAATATTATCACGATTATATATATTTTGAATATCAATATACACAACCAAATTAACCTTTTTAAAAATATAACGCTGGGTATATTGAATATCCAACCGGTGATAAGCCGGAAAACGGTTGGTATTGAAATCCTGACCGGACGGTACATACCAGCGCTGCAAATAGGGATCGTAAGTCGGCTTGGTATAGGGTTTACCGCCCAAATAGCGCCAGCGGACGCTGAGTTCGATTTCATCCCCAAATGGCATCAGCCAGCCGGTAAATTTATATACAGTTGTCTCTTTAAGTCGCTGATACCAGGATCTGTCCATTAATTTCTCACGATAGCCGAATACAACTGTTAAAACCTGCCGATAATCAAAAGGTGCATTATATTCCCGACCAGGATAGCGCGGATCGGACTGCTTGGCAACGTAATATGAATAACTGCCAATCCAGTGAAAACGATCGAAGAGTTTCTTCTGAATGAATAATTCAACTCCTTCAACATGCCCCTTGCCAGTACTGAGCATCTGGTAATCCGTATCAAGCGAATCGAGGGTAGTTTGGGATTTAAAAATACTGATATTATGGTAGCGCCGCGAATATAATTCGATGGTCGCCCGGATATCCCGGGCAAATAAATGTTCGAGTCCGATGACAAACTGGTCAGTATATTTGCTTTTAAGATCCTTGTTGACCGGATCGGTTAAAAGATACAAATTTAGCGGAGATTGATAGTGTCGTCCATAACCAGCATTGATTTTAGTAACCGGGGTCAAGCTATATGAGATTCCCAACCGAGGTGAAATACTATGGAATTTAGTATAGGCGAAATAGTCCCAGCGCAAACCGGCTATAACTGTCAGATTTTGCCAGGGAGAATATTTCCATTGCAGATGAGCTGCATATTTAGCCGTGTATATGTTTTCATCGAGGTTTAAAGCGGGGCTAATCCTGACCGTATCAACAACTACTGAAGAGTCAATAACACCGGCAATCGGCCAGTTGTGGGTGATTTGAGCAGCTTGCGAGCCATCTAAATAATAGGCATAACCAAAGACTGTATCCCGATCCGCCCAGTAATAGGTGTCAAAATTCAGATTCTTAAGACTAAAACCCGTAGTAATTTCATTGCCTTTGTCAATCCGATAAACAAAATCCCCTTTGAGACTGGTTTCGGTTTCGGTATTATTGGTGCGAAAATAGACTGCCCCATCATCATAAAAACCGCGATACCACCAGTTATTTGCCACCTGAGACAGCGTCAGCAAGGAATAGGTGTTAGAATTCCAGAGACTTTTTAGAGAAAGACCGGTAGCGTACTCATAGCCGCGGACATTGACATTTTCCGCCCCGCGCGAAGCTTTTTTATCCTGATTAACCACGTCAATCCGGTCTTTACCGTAAATCCCATTCCAGATGAGTTTGTGTTTGGAACTCAAGTCGTAAACAATTTTTCCCTGAGTGTTGTAATATTGCGGGACTGCGGTCAGACCAGTATTAGCAATAATGAGATCAAGATAGCTTTTATGATAACTGAATAGGTACGAACCCCTTTTACTATTAAATGGTCCTTCGACCTGAGCACCTATTCCAGCCATTCCCATATCGAGATTCGATTCAAATTTCTCGCGGTTGCCTTCGCGCAGTTTCACATCCATAACCGACGAAGCTTTGTCACCAAAGCGTGCCGGAAAGGAGCCTGCATAGAAATCCACATTATCAATAAATAGCGGATTGATCATACAAACCGGTCCTCCACCCGTACCGATCTCACCGAAGTGATTCGGATTGGGGATTTCGATATGATCCATCACAAACAGATTCTCACCTGGTGCACCGCCCCGCACAACAATCTCATTATATTGATCCGATCCGGAGACGACCGAAGGCAGGGATTGCATCATGCGCTGTACGTCCATCGAACTACCGGGATCATTGATTATTTCGGTAAAGTCAACGCTACGGTCGCTAATGACTGCATCTTTAGCCTTTTTGAAGAAATCGGCAGTAACAACGACACCTTCCATTTCCAATACGGTTTGCACCAAATCAATATTTAGTGTCAGGGTCCGGTCCGGGCTAACCGGCAAATTCAGCTTGGTCTGAGGTTCATAACCCATCATCTGAAAACGGATATGATAGCTTCCGGGACGCAGATTCCTTAAATAAAAACTCCCATCCAGATCGGTCGCAGTACCTTGATCAGTGCTAACCAACATCACGCTGACACCCGGGAGCGGCTGCTGCGTTTTATTGTCCACGACAATACCACGGATATGACCCAAACGCATCTCCTCAGCCGCCAGATTTATTGCCAATAGAAAAATAGCTAAAACAACAAGGAAATTAAATTTTCTCATTCAATCATCTCCCATGTTCGCTGTAAATCATTTTATGAAACAATTTATAGTGTGAAAAATATCGGCTAACTTTGATTGCTAATAATTAAGTAAGTTGTCAGGTGCCAGACAGTATTTTCGGGATTTGTGATCCCGAATAAATCAGAACAATCCGGTGATATTGCCTTGATCATCAATATTGACTGATTCCGCAATCGGATTGATCGGCAATCCGGGCATCAGCAGAATTTTTCCGGTAATCGGGACGATAAATCCGGCTCCAGAGGAGATATTCAAATTGCGAACGGTAATCAAAAAATTTAATGGTCGCCCGAGTAAATCAGGATTATCGGAAAGACTGCTCTGGGTTTTGGCAATACAAACCGGCAGATTCTCGAGACCGAGTTTTTTAATTCTTACTAAATCTTCGGCAGCCGCCGCGTTAAATTCAACGGCTTGCGAACCATAGATTTCGCGACAGACGGTCTCGATTTTATGTTCAATCGAGCTGTCTAATTCATAAAGCGGTTGATAACGGTTGGGATGATCGGCTAAAATGGCAACTTTTTCCGCCAATTCGACCGCACCGGCGCCACCTTCAAAATAAGAATTGACGACAACAGCTTCTGTTTTGTGCTTAGCGGTAAGTTCCCGGATTACTTCAATTTCCTCGTCGGAATCCTGAGCGAAGTGGTTGATCGCAACGATTGCCGGCACTTTAAACTTGGCGATATTCTCAAGATGTTTTTCGAGGTTCGGAAATCCCCGGCGTACGGCGGCAGGATCCGGTTTATTCAATTCGTCTTTCCGGCATCCACCATGCATTTTTAGAGCGCGGGCAGTCGCAACCAAAACGACAATCTTCGGATTTAAGTCGGCTTGTCGAGCGACAATGTCGAAGAATTTCTCAGCTCCCAGATCGAAGCCGAAACCAGCCTCAGTAACCACAAAAGGTGCCAGTTTGAGCGCCAATTTCATTGAAAGGCTGGAGCAGGTGCCCTGGGCAATATTAGCGAAAGGACCACCATGCACAAAAGCCGGAGTCCCTTCACTGGTCTGCACCAGATTGGGCTTCAGCGCATCTTTCAGCAAGGATGCCACGGCACCACTAATTTTCAGGTCGCTTAGATAAACCGGCTGTTTGTCAAATGTGTAACCCAAGAAAATTCGCCCAAGGCGGGTTTTCAATTCCGAGTAGGATTCCGCCAGACCAAGAATCGCCATGATTTCGGAAGAGGCAGAAATGGTAAAACCCGATTCACGCGGAAACCCGTCAGACTTGCCACCGAGTCCAATGATCGTGTTACGCAGTGAACGGTCATTCATATCAACGACTCTGTCCCAGGCACTGCGGCGGGGATCAAGCATTGGCTCTTTCCGCCGAAAAATATGATTGTCAACAACTGCTGCGATAAGGTTATGAGCCGCAGTGACAGCATGGATATCGCCGGTAAAATGCATATTGATGTCTTCAATCGGATGAACACAAGCCTTGCCGCCGCCGGTGGCACCCCCTTTCATCCCGAATAGCGGACCAAGCGAAGGTTCACGCAGTGTCACAATGGCTTTTTGACCGATTAGATTTAATCCCATAGCTAGCGCGATGGCGGTAGTGGTTTTACCTTCTCCCGCCGGAGTTGGGGTCATGGCCGAGACCAAAATTAATTTACCATCGGGTTTTGACCTTAACCGATCGTAGACCGAAATATCAATTTTAGCCTTATAGCGACCGTAGAAATCTAAATCATGTTTATCAATGCTTAGATCAGCAGCAACTTCCTCAATTGATCGTAACTTTAGTTTTGAGCTGTTGCGTTGTTCACTTTTCATTCATACTCCCATTCTTACTATCCATCTTTGCCATAAAAAATAACTAATTGAAATAAAAAATGCGAATTCTATAAAGGATAGTTTGATCGGACAATTCTACATGTCGGATTTCTGATAACTATTTAAATGCGAACCGCTCTCCTGGTCGCGGATTAAGAGATTAATTACCTACTAGTCAAGAAAATAAAACTGATTATTTCTCAACTGAATTTACTTTTCGGTAAAGTCCGCTCGGTCTTTGCCTGCTGGCTCTTTTGGTAGATTTAATCCCCTCACCAGAAGGTAGAGCCCAACTGCGATCAGAATTACCGGCCAATAGCGAAAAATACCCCACAGGCGACCATAAAACAAACAGGCCAGAACAATCAGCACGGTCGCCGGGATCCAAAGTGCATTGCCCTTTGGTCCGAAGATATACATCAGGATAAATCCCAGTCCGGGTGCTATAACAAAAGTTGGCCATAGTTCATCCATCCGGTGCCAATAACCCCGATTGGTATAAAAGAATAGCACCCCGATAACCAGTAGAATAGTGCCCGGCATTAAAAGCCCGAAATTCCGCCGATTGACCAGAAAACCAAGATAAAATAGCAACCCGCCAACAATCAGAATGATCGGCCAAAAATTGTCCCAGTTGACAAGATCCAACTGCACGCAAAGAAAAAATACGCCCAGCAAAATCAGAATAATGCCTACGGTGTAATTCGAATGGTTTTTAGCTTGCTCACTCATTATTAATCTCCTCAAATTTGCATTAGATGGCTATCTCAATTAAATGTTGTCATCCTATTAAATGTCAGTAAATATATACCCAATCTGGTAATTTTAATCAATATTTTTATTAGACAATTAATTCTGTAGGAATTAGTAATCTGGATGCCCCAAAAATTTAACCGCATTTAAAAAATATTTATCGCCCCCTTCTCGATGATAAATGTTAGTGACTTGAGGCATTTTTATAAAATGTCCTTTGGGAAAGTCCCCGAAAAATCAGATATTTGGTTATGAAATGCAAAAAGTCCGATGTAATCTTAATTGTATCCGATTGAAGATAACGGAATCTAAGAGATAACTACGAAAGGAAAACAGATGAAAGCTAAAGTTCAAAAAGTGATCGAAACTATCCGTCCGTTTTTACAGGCAGACGGGGGCGATATAGATTTAATTGACGTTACTGAAGAAGGCATCGTGAAAATTCGCTTAACCGGCGCCTGTAGTGGCTGCCCGATGAGCACTTATACCCTGAAAATGGGAGTCGAAAATAAATTAAAGAAAGAGATTCCGGAAATTAAAAGCGTCGAACAGGTTTTCTAAATCCGGATTTCCTCAGATGAACCGATTCACTGTCCAAAATTTAAAGGCAATAATTAACTCAAACCTGCCGAAAGGAGGGTGTTTTTATGGATAAATATGT
>Ga0315537_1003726_pt1 | contig 11278 bp, 10 predicted proteins | sample SalMarSW160270MG_FD_203091 | JGI IMG/M metagenome (GOLD analysis project Ga0315537, IMG submission 203091) | Salt marsh sediment microbial communities from the Plum Island Ecosystem LTER, Massachusetts, United States - Salt Marsh Sediment SW1602-70 ... | reverse complement strand
TCCGGCGTGGATGGATAGAACCGGAGGTTGTCGCCGCCGCCGAGCACGGAAGGATCAGGTGGGGCGACGAGCAGCCAGTCGGCATCATCGAGGCCGGCGATGGGCAGGCGGACTATCACCTCGTCTCCGGGCCGTACGAGCAGCCGCCTCCCGGTGTCGGCGATACCGAGAGCAAACGTGGTGCTTCCCGTGTTGATCTGTGACGTGGTTGTGGTGGCTCCCGTGTCGGTTCCGGCGCAGGCGGAGGCCGCCATGACAACGGCCAGCAGCGTCAAGCAGAGGCCTCGAGTCGGCGTCGTCTTCTCCGTTCCGTCCAACGGGTTTCGGTCTACGTTCCAGATTCGGGTTGCTCTCATCGGATGTGCGGCTCATCTTCTGGCGTGTGTCCAGGATGTGCGAGGGTGCAGATGCAGCGTACCGCTCGGCGCCGGATCTGCTGTGGATGCGGCGGCCGTGTGTGGGCGTCCCTAGGGAGCAGGGCGGGTAGGTCCACCGGGCGGTGGAGGACACGCGCCGAGCCTTGTCGAATTGGTTGGCTGCTACCTTCACCTTGGGCCGATAGCTCAATTGGCAGAGCAGCGGGCTTTTAACCCGAAGGCTGTGGGTTCGATTCCCACCCGGCCCACTTGCGCGAGGCTGGTGGCGAGGCCTTTGGTTGCCTTCGGCGACGGTCGCTCCGCTTCCAGCCCTTTTCGGTCTGGAAGCGTTCGCTCCGTGGTGCCGGGCCTGGGGCCCGGCGCTCTGTGAGCTGGTTCGATTCCCACCCGGCCCACCGCGCGTCGTCGGCTCGATGCTGGCGCTGGGGGAGTTCAGAGTCGGTGTAGCGGCATCTGCATTCTGAATCTTGGACTCTTGTCGTCTGCACCGCAGGTGGCTACAGGTCACGCTGCCGCCGGACGAGACCACGATCTTCTTCCTGGGGGAGCTTGCGCCGACCTTCCAGGCGGCGATCGCCAACCTGTCCGAGCAATGGGCTAGAGGCGACCGGGCTCGGAACCGGTGGCCGCCGGCATGCCGGCGGTGCACCAGTCGCTCCACGATCCCGGATAGAGCATCGGCTCCGGCAGCCCGGCGATGGTCATGGCCAGCGCAAGATGGCAAGCGGTGACTCCGCTACCGCACGACACGACGACGTCGTCATGGTCCGCACCGAGGGACCGGTAGCGACCGGCCAGGCTACCGGGGTCGAGGAAACGCCCGTCGGGACCGAGGTTGTCTTCGAGTGGAGCGTTCAGTGCTCCGGGGATGTGGCCGGCGACGGGGTCGATTGGCTCTTCCTCGCCTCGATAGCGCTCAGGGTTCCTGGCGTCGAGGAGGGTGACCTCGTCGAGCCGGTGCACGAGCGCCTCGCGGTCGATGGTGCGGGTGGGACCGGGTCGAACCGTCATGTGGGCCGGCGCCGGCAGGCCGGGCAGTGAGGTGACCGCATGGCCGGCCTCGATCCACGCCGGCATGCCACCGTCGAGGACTTGGACCCGGTGATGACCGATGCTGCGCATTTGCCACCAGAGCCGTGCGGCTATGGCCCCGCCCCGGTGGTCGTAGACCACCAAATCGTGTTCGTCGCCGATGCCCAGCGCTCCCATCGTGACGGCGAACTCGTCCGGCTCCGGCAGCGGATGCCGGCCGGGGCCGGTGAGCCCGCTGAGATGGGCTTCGAGATCCACGTAGACGGCACCGGGCAGATGGGCGGCGACGTACTCCTGGCGGCCCCGGCGCGGCTCTGTCAAGTACCAGCGGGTGTCGGCGAGTCGAAGCCGAGGATCATCGAGTCTTCCGGCGGTTTCGTCGGCCGAGATGAGCGGGGCTTCAGCCATGGTCGCTGATGATCCGGAAGGACTCCCTGCGGACTGGAATCAAGGCGCCCGGGGCAGCCGCCGCCTCCCAAGGGCGGGCGAGCACGTGCCAGGCGAGGGCGAGTGCGGTCACCGGCACGGCGACATCGGTGTGCACGGCGAGCTGGTTGTACGACCAGGGGGTGCCCGAGAGTCGAGCCACCGGCTCGGTGCCGAACCGCAAGGTCCAGCGCCGGGGCAGGGGATCGCTGGTGAGGGCACAGGCGAAGCCGGATCCGCTGATCTCCCAGCGGCGGCCCCACCACGATTGCCGCTCGATCCGCCCGCGCTCGTTCCCGTCGGGATCGGCGGCGATGACGGTTCCCCATCTGGCCGGACGCAGCTCCACCGGTTGCTGGTCGGGGAGATGGAGCATCGTCATGTGCCGGCTGGGCATGCGGCGCAGCTCGGCGATGACCGCGTCCCGTTGAACGAGGCGCCAGCGGTTCGAAAAGAAGCGGCTTTCGAAGCGACAGTCGCCTATCACCACCGGGTTTCTCACCACACGCCCGTTCATACGTCGAGCGTAGCTTGGAGCCGGGCTCGGCGCGACGGGCGACTGCCGACGACGAAGGCGCAGATGCCGAGGAGGGATCCGGCGGAGCCGGGGACGCCGAGGTCGCACCGGCTTTCCGCCCGGTTCCCGTTCGAGCGCCGTCGGTAGCATCGGGTCGTGCGCCTCCACCTGCTCGACGGGACGTATGAGCTGTTCCGCTCCTACTTCGGGGCGCCGCCGCGCCGAGCTCCCGACGGGTTGGAGATCGGCGCCGTTCACGGGCTCATGGCGAGCACGCTGAATCTGCTGCAAGAGGAAGGCGTCACCCACCTGGGCGCGGCGTTCGACTCTGAGATCCGCTCGTTCCGCAACGAGCTCTTCCCGGCCTACAAGACGGAGGCCGGAGTGCCCGCGGAGCTGCTGGCCCAGTTCCCCCACGCCGAGGAGGGCCTCGAGGCCATCGGCGTCGTGGTGTGGCGCATGGTGGAGTACGAGGCGGACGACGCCATCGCTTCGGCGGCGGCGAAGTACGCCGACCAGGTGGAGCAGGTGGTCATGCTGTCGCCGGACAAGGACTTGGCCCAATGCGTTCGCGGAGCAAAGGTGGTGGGCTACGACCGCAGGCGGGGAGCCTTTATCGACGAGGAGGGGGTCTGGGCCAAGTTCGGAGTCGCTCCCGAGTCGATACCCGACTATTTGGCCTTGGTCGGCGACAGTGCAGACGGCTTGCCGGGGCTGCCCGGCTGGGGTCCCAAGTCATCCGCTTTGGCTCTGGCCGAGTACGGCCACATCGAGTTCATTCCTCTCGAGGTGGCGCTGTGGAAGCCCGGGGTGAAGGGGGCCGAACGGCTCGTCGCCGCTCTGCGGGACGGCATTGCCGGGGCTCTTGTCTATCGCTTCCTCGCCACCTTGCGCCGCGACGTGCCGATAGATGACGATCTCGACGACCTCGAATGGCGTGGGGTGCCGCGGCAGCGGTTCCTCGATTTCTGCGACCGGTGGGGGTTCGGCAGCCTGCGGGAACGCCCCAGGCGCTGGATCGATTGAGTCTCACCCGGCGGGGTGCCGGCGCAGCCGGCTGCGCGCCTTTCTGAGCCTGGCGGATTCGGATGTGGCCTCGTAGATGAGTTGCCGGTTTGTCGCAGAGGTGAGGTCCCCTGAGGCGGTTGCTTCAAGCGGGCCCAGGACGGCGTCGAAGCGCCTGGCCAGAGGATGGCGGCGCAGGCGCTCCCGGGCCGCCCGGTAGGCGAGATCGATCTCGTCGGCCCGCTCCTCGTTTTTCCAGCGACCCAGGTGGAGCTGATCGTGCCTCAGCTCGGTCTCCAAGTACTCACGTGTGGCCGGATGCTCGCCGAGGCCGGCGAAGTGCAGCAGTCCGGCGTAGCACTCGTCGCGGCGCTCACCGAGGAGATCCTCAAAGCGGAACAGGAGGTGGCGGTCCCGGGGCCACGCGGCGGTCTCGCGGGCCGCCCACACCATGCGCCACCCCCACCACTGGACCGCCTCCACGGGGTCGTCCGGGCCCCACGATTGGGCCGCGATGGACGAGGCCACGTCCCGGCCGTCGCGTACGCAGTGCACCAGCAGGGCCTCGGGGAAGAGCTCGGTGATGACCGCTGCGGCGAGCACGGTCTCGGGGGAGTGCTCTACCCAGCCGCTGCATGCTGCGGCGAAGGGGTCGAGAAGATCAGAGATCAGAGAGCGGGCCGCTTCGCAGGGGCTGGAGGCGAAGCGGCCGGAGAACCGCTCGAGCGCCCGTTCGAAAGCCTCCTCGGAGATGAGCCGGTGCAGGCCGCCGCCCTCGGGCCCTCCGGCATACCAGGTGCGGCGCATCCTGGGCAGGAAGAGGCGCAGCTCGGTACGGCCCTCGAGTAGGTCGCCGAGACCGCCGGCGGCGGCGTGGAAACGAACCTCGTAGCGAATGGTCTCGAGGTCGGGGTGGCTGCCGAGCAGGCGGGCGGTGACGGTTGTGCCGCTCCGGCCGGTGCCGCCCACGAAGATCCGTCGGACCATGGGCGGCACGCTACTAGGCGGTGTGCTGAAGGCCGACGAAGGCAAAGAGACCGGGCCGTGGGGAACCAGCCCCCACGACCCGGCTTGCCCTGGGGAGGGCATCTTTGGATCCGATGTCGGCGCCGCGGATGGTTGAACGCCGAAGGAGGGTCGGATGCTCAGTGTTTGGTCCGGAAGGTAGGAGGCGGATGTTGCCCGTCGGTTGCCGCTTGGTTACGGGCCGGGCAACGGTGTGTTTCCGGCCCGTTTCAGGCCGGTCTCGTTTGCCGCAGCCGTCTTCGGGCGGGTGAGGGTCAGATGTGTTGTATGGCGCGCAGGAAACGCTGTGTGCGCTCGTGTGAGGGGTTCAGCAGAAGCTCATCGGGCGGGCCCTGCTCCATGATGATCCCCCCATCCATAAAGACGACCCGATCCGCCACCTGGCGGGCGAACCCCATCTCGTGGGTGACTACGAGCATGGTCATTCCCTCCTCGGCCAGGGAGCGCATTACATCCAGCACCTCACCGATCAGCTCGGGGTCGAGGGCGCTGGTTGGCTCGTCGAACAGCATCATGTCCGGGTTCATACAGAGGGCCCGGGCGATCGCCACCCGCTGCTGCTGCCCTCCGGAAAGCCGGCCCGGGTACTCCTCGATTTTGTCGAGCAGGCCGACACGTTCCAGCATGCGCCGGGCCACGTCGTTGGCTTCTTCCTCTCTGCGTCCTAGGACTTTGCGCTGGGAGATGGTGAGGTTGTTCAGCACGTTCAGATGGGGGAACAGGTTGAACTGCTGGAACACCATCCCGATCTTGGTCCGCAGGCCGTCGACGTCTGCTCCCCAGGCGGTCATGTCCTCGCCTTCAATGAGAATGGTTCCGGCTGTCGGTGTCTCCAGCAGATTGACGCAGCGCAGCAGCGTCGACTTCCCCGATCCGGAAGGCCCGATCACGCAGACCACTTCGCCGGAGGCGACCTTGAAGTTGATGCCGCGCAGTACTTCGAGTTCCCCGAAGTACTTGTGCAGGTCGCGTATCTGGATGGGAGGGACGGTCATATCCTCCCCTTCCCGGTGGATCGCTCCAGCCGGCGCACCATGTAGGTGAGGGGCAGCGTGATGATCAGGTAGACGAAGGCGATGACGATGAGCGGCGTGGTGTTGCGGTGCAGGTTCATCATGTCACGCCCGAACTTGGTCAGCTCCTTGCTCTCGAGAGTGGTGCCGATGACGAAAAAGAGGGAGGTGTCTTTGATCAGGAGCACCAGCTCGTTGGTGAGTGGAGGGATGATGATGCGGAACGCTTGGGGCAGGACGATGTGCCGCATGGCGGTCGGCTTGGGCATACCCAGCGACCTGGCCGCTTCCATTTGGCCGCGGGGCACCGCCTCGATGCCGGCCCTGATCGTCTCGGCCATGTAGGCGCCGGCGACGATGCCCAGACCCAGTGTGCCCTTTCCGAGAATGCCCCCGGGGATCCTGAAATCGAAGGCGAGAGGGAGCCCGAAGGCGATAATGAAGAGGGTGACTAGAGCGGGCAGGCCTCTGAAGAGTTCGATGTAGCCGCTGGCGAACCAGCGGTAGGGCCGGATCGTCGACATCTTCATCAGGGCCAGGATCAGGGCGAGGATGAGGCCGAAGGTGAAGGCGGCGGCGGTGTAGATGATGGTGTTCTTGGCCGCGATGGTCAGCACCTTGGGGAACATGTCGCGCATGATGTCGGGCTTGAAGAAGTTGCGTTGGATCTTCGCCCAGTCGATGAGTCCGAATCTGAGGATGGCATCGAGCCCGACAAGAAGCACAATGAAGAGGAGCAGCAGGTACATGATCCAGCGTCCGAGACTGACCCGTCGGAGCCGTGTCAGCAGTGGGATGCCGGCTGTCCTTTGTTGTGTTGTCATCTGATCTCCACAACGGCACGGGGCGGCTCCTTGGGAGCCGCCCCGAATCCTTGTTCAGTCATTCTCAGCTTCAGCCGGAGGGGAACCAGGTCTCGTAGATCTGGTCGTAGGTGCCATCGGCCATCAGGTCGGCCAGCGCCGCGTTGACCGCGGCAAGCAGAGTCTCCGAACCCTCCTCCTTGACGGCGAAGCCGTACTGCTCCTCCGTGGGGTAGATCTCGGCGACGATCACGGTCTCGTCGTTGAGTGCCTGCTCGGCGTTGGGGATGATGTCTTGGAGCACGCCGTCGATCTCACCGGCGTCGAGCGCAACGAACAGCAAGCCCGGGTCATCGTAGGAGATGATGTTGGCTCCCGGGTCGTTCGCCTGAGCGTAGATCTCACCGGTGGTGCCGGACTGAACACCGAGGTTGCGTCCGCTGGCAAAATCGGCGAGCGACGTAATGCCGGAATCGGCCTTTACCAGCAGCGACTGATCGGCGGTGAAGTACGGATCCGAGAAGTCGATGTTCTCCTCACGCTCCGGGAGGATGGTGATCGACGAGGCGGAGATGTCGCATATGTCGGTTTCCATCGCCGCGCCCGAGGTGATGGCATCCCATCCAGGGGTAACGACCTCCAGGTCGAGCCCCAGAGTGGTGGCGATGGCCCTCATCAGGTCGACGTCGAAGCCGACGTAGACGCCGTCCTGCTCGAACTCCATGGGTGCGTAGGGCGGGTCGGTGCACATGGTCAGCACACCGTCCGTCACCAAGCCGTAGTCGACGGCTGCGGCAGTAGTTGTCGTTGCTTCGGCGGCAGTTGTCGTTGCTCCGGCAGTAGTTGTCGTTGCTTCGGCAGCAGTTGTCGTTGCATCGTCATCGCCGCAGGCCGCGGCCATTAGGGCCACCGCCAGCAGCAGCACAAGGAACTTCATCAATGGTTTCATCCCGATAACTCCTCCCTTGGCCCCTCGCAAGGGGCCTCTGGACTTGCAGACTAGGCGGAACTGATGGCGCGTGCCGCAGCGGCGGACGGCGTGATGAGCGCGGCTCGGGCCATCGGTTATGGTGGGAAGCATGAGATTCGGCGCATTTGTCCCTCAAGGCTGGCGGATGGACCTGGTGGGTATCCCGGTCGAAGAACAGTGGTCGGCGATGCTCGACGTGGCCAGACGCATCGAGGCCGCCGGCTACGAGTCGGCTTGGGTCTACGACCACTTCCACACCGTCCCCGAACCGACTCAAGAACCCACCTACGAGTGCTGGACGCTCATGGCGGCGCTCGCCGTCACCACCGAGACCGTACGGCTGGGCCAGATGTGTACCTGCAACTCGTACCGGCCTCCGGCGTATTTGGCCAAGGTGGCCTCCTCGATCGATGCCATCTCCGGCGGCCGCCTCGACTTCGCCATTGGGGCCGGCTGGTACGAGCATGAGTACCTGGCCTACGGCTACCCGTTCCCGAAGGGATCGGTGCGTATCGGGCAGCTAGCCGAGGCGGTGAAGGTCATCAAGGCGATGTGGACCCAGGACGAGGCTCACTTCGAGGGCAAGTACTACAGGGTTGACGGAGCCATCAACCGGCCCCGGCCGCTCCAGAAGCCGCATCCGCCGCTGTGGATCGCCGGCGGCGGGGAGAAGCTGACCCTTCGGCTCGTCGCCGAGGAGGCCGACTACTCCAATTGGGGCGGAACGGTGGAGACCTTCAAGCGCAAGTCGCAGATCCTCGACGCCCACTGTGAGGCAGTGGGCCGCGACCCGGCCGAGATCACGAGAACCCTCATTGTGCAGTCCCTGGTGGATCCCGACGAGGCGGCTCTCGACCGGGCGGTCAGCCAGATTCCCGAGTTCCGGACCGGGTCGCTATCGGTCCACGGGCCCGCCGAGAAGATCATCGACCATCTTGGCAAGTACGGAGAGGCCGGCTGCGAATTCTTCACCGTCTACTTCCCCGACGCGGTGTGGGGCGATTCCATCGAGCGCTTCGCCGCCGAGGTGATCTCGGCTCTCGGTTAGCAGCCTGCCCGGTCCGGTGGACCACAGCTCCGGACGCCCGTCATGCCACTGCGCACATTGGCGTGTGTCCGGCAATCCCTCCGGCGGGGGAGGGTCGAATCACTCGCCGGCGTGATGACTTGGTAGATGCGGTATGGCAGGCTGACGGCCGGCGGACAGAAGGTTCCGAGGGCACGCTACGATGCCGCCCTCGTGGCCAGCGTCGGCCGAGGATCATGGTTCCTTTCAAAGGAGCAGTCGTGTCGAAAAACAGCGAGAGCCGCTACGAGGAGTTCCAGGTGAAGGGCGAAGAGCTCATCGCCAAGGTGAAAGAACTGGTGCGCGAAGGCAACGTCCGCCGCGTCATCATCGAGAACGAAGAGGGTAAGACCCTCATCGAGATCCCGCTGACGCTCGGTGTCGTGGGCGCGGTGCTGCTGCCCGTGTGGGCAGCCGTTGGAGCCATCGCCGCCATGGTCACCAATTGCAGGATCCGTATTGAACGCAGAGGAGACGAGGAGGAATGACCGTACTGACAGACACCGCCGCCCGCGTTGAGGGCGCCACCAAGGTCTTCGGCGAGGGCGACACCGCGGTACGCGCTCTGGACGACATGACCGTCGCCTTCGACCGGGGGCGCTTCACCGCCATCATGGGCCCCTCCGGCTCAGGCAAGTCGACTCTGCTGCACTGCGTCGCCGGCCTCGACAATTTGACGGAGGGCAGCGCCTACATCGGTGACGTGCGCCTCGGCGACCTCAGCGAGAAGCAGCTGACGCTGCTGCGCCGCAAGAGCGTCGGGTTTGTGTTCCAGGCCTTCAACCTGATCCCGACCCTGCGCGCCGACGAGAACATCACTCTTCCGGTCGACATAGCCGGCGAGCATCCCGACGAGGAGTGGTTCAACATCGTCGTGAGGACCATGCGTCTCGAGGATCGGCTCAGCCACCGTCCCAGCGAGCTGTCCGGAGGCCAGCAGCAGCGGGTGGCGGCGGCGCGTGCGCTGATGTCGAGGCCGGAGATCGTCTTTGCGGACGAGCCCTCGGGCAACCTCGACTCCAAGGCCACCGACGAGCTGCTCCAGTTCCTGCGGCGGGCCGTGGATGAGTTCGGCCAGACGATCGTCATGGTCACCCACGATCCAATCGCGGCCGCCTATGCCGACAAGGTGGTGTTCCTGGCCGATGGCCGCTGTGTGGGTGAGATGACCGGCCCGACCGTCGAATCCATCCTCGATCACATGAAGGCACTGGGGGGCTGAGATGGAGATGCTGAAGCTGTCGTGGAAGGGGGCGATGGCTCACAAGGGTCGCCTGGCCCTCATGATGATCGCCGTCGTGCTCGGTGTCGGTTTTGTCGCCGGCACCTACGTGTTCACCGACACGGCCAAGGACGCCTTCGACGAGCTCCTCCAGCAGGAGATCGGCGACTCGGTCATCGTTCGGCAGGAGATTGAATTCAGCGCCTCGTGGGACGTCGGCCGGGTCCCTGCATCGCTGCTGCCGGCTATCGAGGAGCTGCCGGGCGTCGACCGGACGCTGCCCTTCGTGCAGGGTTGGGCCCAGCTACTGGACAAGCAGGGCGAGCTTATCGGAGGTAATGGGCCTCCTACGTTCGCCATGTCCTGGGCCGAGGGAATGGAGGAGTTGGATCCGACTCGGCTGGTCGAAGGAGACATCCCGAGGCAGGACGGTGAGGTGGCCATCGACCTGTACAGCGCCGAGCAGAACGATTACATGGTCGGCGACACCATCGACATCCTGACCATTGAGGGAGTGGAGGAGTTCAAGATCGTCGGGCTCGCCGGCTACGGCGACATGGATAACTTCGTCACAGCAACCGCTGCTCTCTTCGATGTGGAGACGGCGCAGCGGGTCGCCGGCTTCGATGATGAGTACAGCCTCATCTACGTCGTGGCCGAGCCCGGGGTCGACCGCGAGCAGCTTCAGGCTGCCGTCGCCGGCGTGCTTCCTGAAGGGACCGAAGCCATCCTGAGCGAGGTGACGATCGACGAGGCCCAGGAGGAGGTCGATGAGATCTTTGGGATCTTCAACAGGGTCTTTCTCGTTTTCGGGCTGATCGCCATCTTCGTCGCCTCTTTCCTCATCCAGAACACCTATCGCATCGTTGTCGCCCAGCGCACCAAGGAGCTGGCCATGCTGCGGGCGGTGGGCGCCACCGGGGCGCAGGTGTACTGGGTGGTGATGGCCGAGGCGCTCATCATGGGCATCGTCGCATCGGCCATAGGCATCGGCGCTGGAGTGCTGCTGGCCGTGGGGCTGAAGGTGCTGCTTGCTGCCTTCGGCATCCAGTTTCCTCAGGGTAGCCTGACTTTGCTGCCGCGCACCATCATCGTCGGCCTCATCGTGGGAACCGTGGTAACGGTCATCTCGGCGCTGCTGCCGGCAAGAAAGGCATCACGGGTGCCCCCGGTGGCGGCGCTTCGGGAGATCCAGTCGACGTTCTTCAAGTCGCTCCGGCTCAGGGCCATGATCGGGCTGGGGATCGTCGCCGCCGGTGTGACCGCACTTCTGGTGGGCCTCTACGCCGATTTAGGTAACGGCCTGCTGTTGACCGGAGTCGGAGCCGGCGTTGTCTTCGTCGGTGTCTCGGTGATCGCCCCCTTCTTTGCCAGGTATTTCGGCCGTGTGGCCGGAAGCCCTCTGCCCGTCGCCGATGGTGTTACCGGGCGTCTGGCTCAGGAGAACGCGGTGCGCAAGCCGCGCCGTACCGCCGCCACGGCCTCGGCCCTCATGATCGGTGTGGCCCTGGTCACGGTGATCGCCACTCTGGGTGCAACGTTCAAGGGCACCATTGAGGAGACGGTCCGCGACGAGGTCGTTGCCGAGTATCAGGTGCAGGTGACTGGCTTCGGCGATCCGTTGAGCCGCGGGCTCAGCCCGGATTTGGCCGTGGAGTTGCGCTCCCTGCCCGAGGTCGAGGTCGCCGCCGTATACCGCTCGGGGGAGTGGCGAAAGCCGGGCACTGGCGGCGAAGAGACCGGCGCCGGGCCGCACTTCGCCAGCAGTATCGGCTATTTGATCGCCGTGGATGACGACATGGATGAAGTAATGCGGCTCGA
>Ga0315537_1003723_pt1 | contig 11284 bp, 15 predicted proteins | sample SalMarSW160270MG_FD_203091 | JGI IMG/M metagenome (GOLD analysis project Ga0315537, IMG submission 203091) | Salt marsh sediment microbial communities from the Plum Island Ecosystem LTER, Massachusetts, United States - Salt Marsh Sediment SW1602-70 ... | reverse complement strand
GTGCCATGGGCGGTTAGCTCAGTGGTGAGAGCGCCTGTCTTACACACAGGAGGTCAGAGGTTCAAGTCCTCTACCGCCCACCATAGGTAATGATATTACCCAATTGCCAAGCTAATTACATATTCTATTTGTCGAGCAATTCATTCTTCAGACTAGTATTTTGAGGCTCCTATTTCCTCCATTTTTCCGGTTACCATATAGACTACCCGCTCGCAGATATTTGTCACCCTGTCAGCGCTACGCTCCAGGTTATGAGCCACCCAGATGAGGCGAGTCGCTCGGGTAATAGTTCTCGGGTCTTCCGCCATGAATGTGAGTAGCTCACGAAAAACCTGGTTGTATAGATTATCCACTTCATCGTCTTCAATAGCGATTTCCCTGGCGGTATCAGCATTGTGGTTAACAAAGGCGTCCAGACTGCGCTGCAACATATCTGTCGTTTTTTCTGTCATGCGTGGTATGTCGATAAGTGGCTTCAAGGGCGGCTCGTCGCCTATCATTATTACAATCTTGGCTATACCTTCGGCGTGGTCACCGATGCGCTCCACCTCACTTATAATGTTCAGCACAGAAATGATGACGCGCAGGTCACTAGCCATAGGTTGCTGAGTAGCAACGAGTTGAATACACTTCTCCTCGATTTCAAATCGCTTCTGGTTTACCTTCAGGTCATCGTTGATTATCTGGTGCGCCAGGTCAAGGTCTCTCTCCTTAAGGGCTTTAACGGAGGACGTAATAGCTTTTTCCACCATGCTGCCCATGACCAAAACCTCATCCTGTATCTCCCTCAACTTCTTACGAAAGGTTGTTCTTATCTCCATGATTGTCACCTCCCTTTTGCCTTTATCCGAACCGTCCGGTGATGTAGTCCTCAGTTCGTTTATCTTTGGGGTTAGTAAAGAGCTCAGACGTAGGTCCGTATTCTACCAACACGCCAGCTCTATCCTCTTCCATCATAAGGAAAGCAGCCATATCTGATACCCTCGCTGCCTGTTGCATGTTATGGGTGACGATGACGATAGTGTAGTTCTCAGCCAGACTTCTCATCAACTCCTCTATTTTAAGGGTGGCCACCGGGTCAAGAGCACTACATGGTTCATCCATCAAGATGACCTCTGGCTCCACCGCAAGTACTCGAGCAATGCATAGTCTCTGTTGCTGCCCACCGGATAAGGCCAGCCCTGACTGCTCCAGCTTGTCTTTAACCTCATCCCATAGCGCTGCTTGGCGCAAGCTCTTTTTAACTATTTCCTCCAGCTCAACACGATTACTAATACCATGTCGCTTCGGTCCGAAAGCGACATTCTCGAATACCGACATAGGGAAGGGGTTAGGTTTCTGGAATACCATCCCTACTCTTTTTCTCAATTCTACAACATCGATGGCCTTGTTATATATTGGGATACCATCAAGCTCAACCTCCCCCTCTACTCTGGCTCCCGTGATAAGGTCATTCATTCTGTTGAAGATGCGAAGAAAGGATGACTTACCGCACCCGGAAGGCCCGATGATGGCGGTGATGGCGCACTGGGGTATATCCAGGGTGATATTCCTTAATGCCTGAAAGCTTCCGTAATAGAGATTCACCCCTTCCGTGCTTAGTTTCACGTTGTTGTTAATAGCCGCATTTTTATTGAGCAATTCGGAATCCATCTTCATGAGCTGTACCTCCGCTGACGGGCTCTTAGTCTAATAATGGTAGCCAGAACATTGAATGCTAGGACGACTACCAGCAGGACCAGGGCAACACCCCACATAGTACTCTTGGGCATACCGGGAACGTGGGCTGCCACCGTATACAGGTGGTAGGGCAATGCCATAAACTGGTCAAAGGGTGACTGCGGCAATCCTGGAAGAAGAAAGGCTGCTCCAACTACCAGTATCGGTGCTGTTTCGCCGGCAGCACGGCTCATTGCCAGGACTGCCCCGGTGATGATTCCCGGTGAAGCCTGCGGTAATACCAAGTGTCTGATTGTCTGCCACCTGGTAGCCCCTACTGCCAGGCTGCCTTCCCTGTATTCCTTTGGTACTGCCAGTATTGCCTCCCTTGAGGTAGTCACGGTCATCGCCAGAGCCTGGCAGGCTAAGGTGAGGCTAGCTGAAAGTAAAGACATGCCAAAATGAAATAACAGCACGAAGACGCCCAGTCCGAAAAGTCCGTAGACAATACTGGGCACGCCAGCCAGATTGACAATGGCCAGGTTTATGGCCCGGGTAAACCAGTTGTCTCTGGCATACTCGGTGAGGTAAATCCCAGCCATCACACCCAGGGGCAAAGCAACTATAATTGTACCCAGCATCAGATAGCACGTCCCCACGATGGCTGGTAAAATGCCGCCAGCCTTGCCTGCCTGCGAGGGTGCTTGGGTTAGAAATTCCCAGCTAATAGCGTTGGCACCACTGACGATGATTTGAATGACAATAGCCAGGACTGGGAGGACAACGATAATGGTCGCAACAATTAGCAAACTGAAGGCAGTCCGTTGCGATAACTGACGTTTTGACAATGCTCCTGCTCTCATGGCTACCTCGCAAATTTCCTTTTCTGGCGTTCAAGTACTCTATCGGCAATCAGATTAACCGCAAGAGTCAGAATAAACAGAGTCAAGCCGATGGCAAATAATGCCTGATATTGCAAGCCGCCGCGCACAGCATTGCCAATGCCTGAGGCAATAGCCGCCGTCATGGGCATCATGGGGTCGGTAGGGGAAACTGGCACCGCCAGGGCACCACCGGCGACCATGAGCACCGTCATTGTCTCACCAATAGCACGCCCTACACCGAGCATTACCGCTGCGGTAATCCCGGAGAGTGCTCCCGGGATGCAGACGTGCCTGATTGTTTCCCATTTGGTGGCTCCAAGAGCATATGATGCTTCCCTGAAATCATACGGGACAGCCCGCAGGGCGTCCTCGGAGACGCTGATGATTATGGGTAGACTCATCAGGGACAACATGATGCCTGCAGTGAGGCCACATAGTCCTATGTTGAGATTAAAGGCGCTCTGTACCAGCGGTGACAGGAGCATGAGCCCGATGAATCCCATAACTACCGAAGGAATCCCTGCCAGTATCTCGACAATTGGCTTTACAGTTTCCCTAACTTTTGCCGGCGCCACTTCAGCTAAATATGCGGCACAGGCAACACCAATCGGGACAGAGATGGCAGTGGCGACCAGGGTAACCCAAAGTGTAGCCACGAAGAAGGGCATTATACCGAAAGTCGGTGGTTCTGAGATGGGGTACCACTTCGTGCCGAAGAGGAACTCCCAGGGAGGTGTGTACCAGAAAGCAGGCAGGCCCTCCTTTAGCAGGAGGGCAATGATACCCAGCAGGATAACAATGGTTAGTATACCTGCCAGAAAAATCCAGCTCTCAATTAGCTTCTCACCCAAACGCCACCGGCGGCGGAGGGCTTTCCCAGGCTCCGCCGTGGTGTTGGATGATGTCTTCCCAAGCATCTTATCTCTATTCTATTACTGTAGTGGCACGTAGCCTACCTCAATTACCTTATCCTGACCTTCGGACGACAGACAGTAGTCAATGAAATCCTTGATGACACCGGCGGGTTCGCCATCGGTGTAGAACAGGAGCGGTCGGGCAATGGGGTAGGTACCATCCAGTGCCGTTTGCACACTGGGTAAGACACCGGTCGAGTCGGCTGTCTGCTTAATCGCCAGAGGTTTTACTTCTTCGGTAACATAGCCAAGGCCAGGGTAAAAGATGGCGTTGGGATTGTCGGCTACCTGGCTGACACCCTCTTCTGTCGAAGGGAGCATTAGCACGTCGCCACCGTATTCTAGACTCTTGTCCTCAGTAGGCAGCCCCTGCATCTGCACTACATGTTCCTTGAAGAAGACGTGAGTGCCGGAATTGGTATCCCGGGAGATGGCAACTATCTCGGCATCGTTCCCGCCTACTTCATTCCAGTTGGTTATCTCCCCGGTGTAGATGGCTGATAGCTGCACTATTGTCAGTTCTGACACCGGATTTGATGGATGCACCACTACCGAGAGGGCGTCTGTGGCTACCTGTATCTCATATGGTTCTACTCCATTGGCTTCTGCTTGGTCAATCTCCGTTTGCTTTATCTTGCGCGAGGCCTGGCAGATATCGGTGGTACCGTTGATGAGGGCAGCGATTCCTACCCCGGAGCCAGGACCGCTAACAGCAATGCTCACGTCGGGATGTGTCTTCATAAACTCCTCTGCCCATACCGCAGATAGCGGTGTTACCGTGTTGGAACCGATAATTCTAATAGAACTACCACCACGACCGCTTAGGGCAATAATGGTGACAATCAAGCCCACTGCCACCACTACCGCTAATATTGTGAACAGTCTTTTTCCTTTTCGCATATTCAGTTTATTTCCTCCTTTTGATTAAATTTCTTAATACAAAAAAACCTTAAACCTGCTGTCCTTTTCATCTACTATTACTGTAACAAGCGGAGTTTAAGGACGGTTTAAGGCTATGTTAAAATTTGGTTAAATTTTTTGGTCTTTACATAGAACCCGCCTGGAGCGGCATGCTGAAACTAAAAGTTGACCCCTTTCCCTCCTCACTTTCTACCCAGATATTACCGCCGTGAGCCTCAACGACATGCTTGGCAATAGCCAGTCCCATGCCAGTGCCTTCTCCGGCCCGGGCTTTGTCTCCCTTATAGAAACGCTCAAAGACGCGAGCCAAGTCTTCTTTAGGGATGCCTATCCCGGTATCAGCTATATCGACAACGACTGCCCCCTCAAGCGTTCTGGTAGTAATTGTTATCCTTCCGCCAGGACGGGTGAATTTGATGGCGTTGTGAACCAGATTGGCGATTACCTGCCGGACTCTGTCTTTGTCGGCAGGAACAGAGGGCAAATCAGCGGCTAAATCTCTGGCAATAGCAATTTTTTGTCTCTCTGTCTGAGGGCTGAACCGGGCGATAACTTCCTCCACTAGCTGATTAAGGTTTACCGGCTCTTTTTTCAGCTCGGCTTTGCCCGTCTCAATGCGGGAAAGCTCGGTCAGCTCAGCCACCAGCTGGGTCAAACGGGCCACCTCGTTATCAATCCTGGTGAGAAAATCCCGAGCTGACTTTTTGTCATCAATGGCACCATCACGCAGAGTTTCCACCATCGCCTTGATTCCAGCCAGCGGCGTGCGGAATTCATGGGATATGTTGCCGATGAGCTCGCGCCTCGTTGTTTGCAGGTTTCTTAGCTCGGTGAGGTCCTGGAGTAGAAGTAGGACACTGGTCAGTTCATTATGAAGAACTGGAATAGCAATAGCCCTGAGGTATCTCTTCGATATGCCGGATTCATATTGGACAGTCTGCGTCCCAGCTGTTTTCAGGCACAGTTTCAATAACTCATCCACCTCGTGGTCTCGCACCACCTCAATGAGCGGCTTATTCCTGGCCTCCTTGATGTTAAATAACTTTTCGGCGGCTCTATTAGCCAGCGATATGTTCCCTTCACTATCTATCATGATGACAGCGTCAGTCATGTTGTCGAGGATGGTTGCCAGCCTGGTCCTATCTTCTGAAATTGTCTCCACCAGTTCTTTTGTCTTTGCTGACATTTCGTTGAAAGCATGGGTCAGTTCCCCCACCTCGTCCTTAGCTTCTATGGTTATCTTCTGTCCCAGTTCCCCTGAGGCAATTCTCTTAGAAGCAACAGTAAGCCTTCGTATCGGCCGGGTAGTTATACGGGCAATAACCCATGCTGCTAGAATAACCAGAGCTGTAGCAACCGCCATAGCGATAATGCTGATTACCGTCACTTGATGGACCACGTTTTCCACGGCTGTCAGTGGCAGCGAGACGCGGGCTACGCCCAGAATTTCATCCTGGTACGAAATAGGCACGGCCACATACATCATCCTTTGCCCAAGTGTGGTGCTGTAGCGGGTGCTTTCTCCAACGCCTGTCGCCAGGGCATCCACAATTTCAGGGCGGTTGGCATGATTTTCCATAGAAGAGGGGTCTTCTTCGGAATCACCTAACACGGTGCCGTCGAGGGCAATGATGGTAACCCTGGTTTCAATTTCTGTCCCCAGTTTCTTAGCCAGGGAGTCGAGGTCGCTCGGCTCATCCGTGCTCAAAAAACCGGGCAAGCTGGCTTCGGCAGTAATTCTGGCCTCGTTCTCCAGTTGAGAGCGCAGGTTATCAAGCTGAGAATTACGGGTGGAGTTCACCAGATAGGCACCGAGAATACCCATGATGATGAGTACCACTAAGATGAAAGAAATAGTTATGCGCCATTGCATGCTGCGGAACATTTTAGCCCTCCAGTTTATAGCCGGCGCCCCTGACAGTCACCAGGTGCTCGGGCTTTGCTGGATCGCTCTCTATCTTTTGTCTAAGCCAGCGGATATGGACGTCAACAGTTCTAGTATCGCCAGCGTAGTCATAGCCCCATACTTTATCTAATAGCTGCTCTCGACTGAAGACGAGTCCTTTATTCGTGGCAAGGAAGACCAGTAAGTCATACTCCTTCGGGGTGAGGTCTAGTCGTGAACCTCTGTTAAAAGCTTGGTGGCGACCGATGTCTATCTTCAGGCCACCGATTTTCAAGGTTTTTTGCTCACTGGCAGGTTGCAGTTTGGACAACTCAGCCCGGCGAAGCATGGCCCCCAAACGAGCCAGTAGCTCTCTCATGCTGAAGGGCTTGGTCATATAATCATCGGCTCCAATTTCAAGCCCGACTATTTTGTCTACTTCGTCTGTCTTAGCAGTAAGCATCAAGATAGGGATGGCCATTTCTTTCCTCAAGATGCGGCAGACCTCAAAGCCGCTCAGCTTGGGGAGCATGATATCGAGGATAATGAGGTCAGGCTTTTCCCGGCGGGCGATATCCAGCGCCTCAGCGCCATCAAACGCAGCGACCGTATTGTAGCCCTCTTTACGAAGATTGTACTTGAGGGTATCTAACAGGTTGCGGTCATCTTCGACAATCAGGATTTTTGTCATTTGTGACTCTGCTGATAGTATAAACCTAACAAGTGGGTCTATCAATGGTGGAAGAGGCGATGTAACATCCCGTCACAAAGAGACTCAACCAATCAATCTTTTGTTGGCGATGAAATGTCTTTGATTTAGATAAGGATAGTGTCCCTTTTTTCTATTCTTTTATTATGTTTCAGCTGTTTTGCTTAAACACCCCTTGACAAAACAGGGGTTTAGTGTATAATAATATCTAGATATATCTAGATATTATTTATGCCATATTAGTTAGTACGACGAAAGGGGGGATTTAATGTTTAGGGACCGGATATTTGACGAAGAGCGATTTTTTCGAGGTTCACGGCGATGGGCTTCCTTTCATAAAGGCGACCTCAAATACGTAATATTAGACCTGTTGAAGGATAAACCAAGGCACGGTTACGACATCATCCGGGAGCTTGAGGAACAGTCTTATGGTTTTTATAAGCCGAGCCCCGGAGTTATCTACCCTACTCTCCAGATGCTGGAAGAAATGGGATATGCCAGCTCCAATGAGCAGGAGGGCAAAAAGATTTACACGATTACGGAAGAAGGCCTTAAGTTTCTGGAGAATCAGAGTAATATAGCCGACGGCGTGAGAAGGCAGATGAAACATAAGTGGAGTTTCAAGAATATTGGCAAGATGATTATGGTCATGAAGGAATATCATGCGCTCGAAAATTTGCTTGGTAACAGCTTTCGCAGCCTGGATGCCGATAAAGCAGAGCAGATTCGCCAGATTCTCTCCCAGGCTTATCAAGCAATCGAGTCTGTGCTACAAGAATAAAACAAAGGAGGTCTAAAATGGGTTACTTCAGAATATTGGCGGCGATACCGGGTTTCTTCCTGAGTTCATTCTTCCTAATGCTTCTCTGGGATGTTATTGCTACGAGGCTTGGTATCAGTGTGGATATTAACTACGTCACAGCCATGCTGATAAACATTACACTGTGGATAGCAATAGCTCCCCTGGCCGCAGCTTCAGCTAAAAAGAAATTTTTTGAGTAGAAATGAGCCACATGGAACAGCTACCCTATGATGAAATAGTAATTGCCTATGATGATGATAGTCAAAATTACTATTGCATCTGGCGACCTCTGACCAGTGTCGGCCTGGGAAAGACAGAGGCGGAAGCCCTGGATGACCTGCGAGCGGCAGCACTTTTTGGTATTGAAACGATGGTGGACTTGAAACTAAGAGAAATTGAAAATAACTCCTAACAAAGGAAGAGAATGTGATGGGCAGAATAACACAAGAAACAATCCTGGGCCTGGATAATTTCTACTTTCTACGCTTCAGCAAGCGGTAGAGGCCTAAAAAGACATTCATTCTGGGAACCCGTTTCATATAGTCTACATAAGCATCCCCGAACTTTTCGATTAGACGTTGGTCTTCCTCTCGACAACCCATATAGACAACTGCCGTGCCTATCGCCCCGAGTACTGCGAACAACCAGTGTGGATACCATAACAATGTCGTGACAAATATTGCGTAAATTCCACCGGTGTATTGAGGATGCCTGACTATGGCGTATATGCCCGTATCCACCAGTTGGGTGGTATGGACAAATGATTTGCCTTTGGCAACACTACCCCGTCGTGGGAACATGACTATAGGAGCCATGACCAGCACCATGCCAAATGCCCATACCACCCAACCGGTGATGAATAATGCTGTATATGATTCTACTTCTATGACGCCTGTCAAGACGAGGGGATTGGCTGGGAAACAGACAATGCACAGGATTGTTATAAGCGTGCTCCAGAGGATATTCTGCCAATTCTTGAATGACGGATTTTTACTCATATCTGTGGCTCCTTCGCTAGGTTAAAGCACTACTGACTCATTGTCAATATCGCTGCTTGCATGAATGGTAGACAGGTAGCTGCTGCAGTGCCGGAATCAATTGCTTCTTCTCCAACAAGAGTTTGGGGACTGTTTTCTGATGCCCGCCATGGGTAATGATATCACCATGTCTGGCATTCGAATTACTTTGTCCTCTAAGGTGGTATCCCTCTGAGCCGGCGACCAGATGCCTATTGACAATAAATTCACCGCGGACTACACTCCGTCAACAACGTACACGTTGGCCGAGAATATTTTGTAAAAGAAGTAAATCATGTCAGCTATACCGGTCTTTGAAATAGGTATCTGGAATGCCTGGATTTTCATGCTCATCAATTTCCTGCCTATGCCCATAATCATGAGAGTCCATAAAGGTGTGTTAGAAGACTCAATGAGGACATATGGCGAGGCTCATAGGACAGTAAACCGTATTGCATGGATACTCTGGATTCTTGCCTTCTTATACTCTGTCTTCCTGCCGCTGCGCCTGGGCACTATGTGGTTTTACGTTGGGCTTCCCATTGCCCTGGTGGGAACAGTTACTTATATCATGGTTATAGTGTCCTTTGTTACTACCCCGATTGGTGAGAAACCAATGACCACGGGACTATACCGCTACTCCAGACATCCCATGTACATCACCCAGTTAGTAATGTTCATCGGGGTAGGTATAGCCTCAGCTTCGTGGCTTTTCCTGCTGCTAACCATTGCATACACAGCTCTTAGCCTCATATATGCAGGCTCGGAAGAGCGCATGTGCCTTAGGAAATACGGTGATGCTTACCGGGAATACACGGAGAGAACGCCAAGATGGATAGGATTGCCGAAATCCTGAATACAAAATAAAGGAGGTAATAGCCATGAAGGAAATGTGGACAGAATCCGGATTCACCAAGCGCAATCGCGGTCGCATGGGAATTATGGGCAGTATTGCGACCTGGCTCGGCGTCGCATTCGCTATAGTCGGAATTATTAGCGACGCAACTCGCACTATTATTGGGCTTTATCCGACAGACTGGTTTCTGCTGGCAATCGCCAGCTTGATATTCGGCCTGGGTTGCTGGCTTGGCTGGGCAGTTGGCATTTATTTACACGCCAGGGAAACGGAAAGCAAAGAGTAAAGCTATCCTGATTTCACAGTCGTAGATTGTCTTATGTAGTCTTGCTCAGGATTGGCATGGGGATATATGCCCCTGGGCATTGGTGCTACCTACGCCTTGGACTACACGAAGGGCAGTAACACTGAAATCATGGTCACCCCTCTTTTTCTACAAGCTGCTTCTTAAACACTGCCAACCATTGCATCTGAGTTGGTTTCTCAGTTCCTGATAGTCTCTTCAAACAAACCAGTTCCCAGCCCTCTTCTCCGAGAGAATTTAAATACCCTGGTTTTACTAACTCTCTAAAGTTGTATTTTTCTACATGATAATGCCACTGGCTCATTTAATTGTACCTCCTGCTTATACATCTTAAGCATACTGTATCGCCCAATCATAGTCAATGGCTTGGAAAGCTCTGTCTTGCTGTGATTGACACTCGCTACTGAGAAGGGCAGAATCCTTGATATCATAGATTTTCAGTTACCTAGCCTATGATACTTGTCCATCCTGATGTGGGTATTACCTCATATATTGTTACCCTCGGCTCTGATACCCAGAGTGCCTCTGCCTCGTTTATTAGCTGTTGCCTGAGCTTTGAACTCTCCCATATATCCCAATCCTCAGGGCTCGCCCAATTGTATAGCAGAGCGGCAATAGGACTGCCTTTCACGCTTCTGATATGCTCAGCACTAACGAAACCTGGAAATGTCATGGCATATGACCTGAGCTTTAGAAATAGAGGTTGCATATCTGCATCCTTTTTCAGTTCATAACCTTCTATAACCTTTATCATTTTCCCCCCTTCTATGTTGATGATAAATAACCGACTTCTATTTCCCAATCACTCTAGGCGGTAGGTTAAGGAATGAGATTTTATACTCCTAATTGCTTCAGTTAAGCAAAGTCTGTTCTGGATTATACCACCAATAACCAATCTGGAGGGATATAAGGTATTGATGGAGAGTTGGAGGGGGGAGTATAATATGGCTACACAGCATACTGTGGGTTATCTGCTACCACCTCCCCATAGGGGGGGATTGTTTTTAGGCAACGGTAACTTTGGAGGTGTTTAAGGTGAGCAACGCGAAAGAAGCTAAAGTAAGTGTTCGGAGCATGATACGCAGCGACATTCATGAAGTCCTGGCTCTGAATAGAATAATCCAGGGTTCGAGCCGCGATGTTATCAGTTATGAAGACCTGGCTTCCGCTAACCCCGGGACACCACCTGACTTGAGTCTTGTAGCTGAGGTTGAGGGTAGAATAGTGGGCTTTGCAATCAACCGGTCGATGTATCTAATGGTACCGCTTACTGAAGTGTGCATTATTCACGCTATATTTGTTCACCCTGACTATCAAGAGCGTGGCATCGGCCG
>Ga0315537_1003722_pt1 | contig 11286 bp, 10 predicted proteins | sample SalMarSW160270MG_FD_203091 | JGI IMG/M metagenome (GOLD analysis project Ga0315537, IMG submission 203091) | Salt marsh sediment microbial communities from the Plum Island Ecosystem LTER, Massachusetts, United States - Salt Marsh Sediment SW1602-70 ... | reverse complement strand
TTGGCCGGACAGCTTGGCGAGGTATGATTTTTTTGAATTGTTATCCATAGAGTATCTCCTTGATAAAGTGAGGTGTAATGAAAAGAGTTATGTGAACAGAAGGAAATAAGCTGAATGATCGTTTTTTATATCACATCTTCCCTTCTTTATCTCTCTATCAAAAAATCTGATATAATGAGACATATGTCAAGTTTTTTCCTTTCCGTCTTTCTTAACGCTGTGAATAGAATTGGCCAACGTAAAAGTGACAGTTCATGACATTTGTTTGCCGACAAATTTGGGGAGCTGAGTAGAATACACTCGAAATAAGCCTTTTCCTGGTTAATTCCGGAAAGCGCTATATTATCCTACTTTAAAATCACGCTCTTTCTGGGCCTGTGTTAGAAAGACTACTTAAGTATTTAAGATAAGCTTTATTGTAATAAATCCAGTTGTTTATAATCTTTCTACCTCCCAACTTCATAAGTGCAGGGCGTAGTGAAGGGAAATAAGCCTTTGTATATGTTTTCTTAATTGTGGTTGTAGCAATATTAATAGTAGTATTCAATGCACCTTTAATTGCACGAGGGAATGAATAAAAATCTTGAAAACATCTTATGGTACCTTGTTGTAATTCATCGGCAGTCATATTTTTTGGGCTGTATACAACATGCAAGCCATCGTAAAAATCCCATTTTTTGTGTAGAAGTCTTCCTTCCTTTTCAAATTGAGAATAGGTCTTGCTTCCTGGAAGAGGAGTTAATACACAGTATTGAACATAATCCAAACCAGTTTTAATGTTGAAATCAGAAGTTTTCTTAAATACGTCTTTTGTATCAGAATCATTACCTAATATATACATTCCATGTATCACTATACCATTATCATGAAATACTTTTATGGTACGTTCTATATCTTTCAAGCTCTGTTTTTTATTCATCTCTTTTAAGCTTTGGGGATTTATAGATTCTAATCCAACGTAAACTGTAATACATCCAGCTTTTTTCATTTTTGCAACAAATTTAGGGTTTTTAGTTACTTCTGTTCTTACTTGCGTAGACCAGGGTGATACTCTGATATGCCCGAAATGCGACCATGAGTTATAAGTAATTGCAGTGATTACTGAACCGCATGAGGTGCGAAAAATCTTGGAATGCTTGAAGCGCAACCACGATCCTCCCTTCGATAAGGTTGTGACAAAAGCATCCTAAGTCTCGCTTTATTATATTTTTAAAACCTTCTCTTTTTTCGATCGGCTGCTCTTACATGCGTACTACGTCCCTTGCTTGCTGTAATAATCCAATATGACGTGAGATTATTACGCCGGCGAAGCGCTTTTTTCCATTTATCTTGACAAGAGGAAGTAACGAGGGTATTATGAGAAAAATTAAGAGGAGAGAATGGGGGGGAAGATATAATCGGCTCAATAATGGCAATAATCCGATTATAATTTTTCCACTATGATAAAAGTCAAGCGGCCTTTTTCTCCATCTTGATATTTTCTAAATCTTTCTCATACAATCTGAGCTTTCGCTCAAAAAGCCCATCCTCCATCCATCGATAACATTCACCAGTCAAAAGCATTCTTCTCATGACCCCACAGAGTTTCCTTATTAACGCAACACGAGCTCTTCCTGCTCCTCTCTTCTCAGTTAAATCTACATAAAACTTTCGAAAATAGACTGATGCGTTCGATACATGGTAAATCAACTGCGTTAAAAGCGTTCTTGTTAATTTCCTTGATTCTCTGGTGATATGACCCGGCTTTGTCTTCCCTCCACTATCCTTAACCCTCGGTACAAGCCCAAGGTATGCATTCATCTTTCTCAATGTTGGAAACCGCTTAATGTCTCCAATATCAGCTAAAAACGCTAAGGCCACAACCGGTGCACTCCCTTTGATGGTAATGAGCAATGTTACCGCATCTTTTAATGGCTCCCCAGTAAGAAGTATTTCCTTCCTTATTTTTTCTTTCGCCTCCTTTACCTTCCATAACAATTCAAGACAACTCCGAATACTTATTTCACATGCAGAAGAAAGCTCATATCCATTTAATGCTTTCATCCCATACTTCGGAGACAGTAAATGATTCTTCTGTTCTTTCGAAAGCCCTATCCCATTCTCCCCAAGAACCGACTGAATGTTATTTTTGAACACCCTAATCTGCCGGTTCAACAATTGGTACTGACTGAATAATTTCCTCAGCTCTCGTGTCACTACATCGGGTTTGTACACCGTCGGTATTCCAAACTCTCCTGTTACAACATATACCCACAATGCTTTCACCATATTTCGTGCATCGTGTTTGTCTGTCTTATTCCACGAATCCTTTATAATTCGAAACTTGTGAGGATCAATAACATAACATAAAGCACCTTTCGACTCTATCTGATCAACCCAGTAGAACGCCCTCGTTGAAGCCTCAATAATCACTGCATCCTCAGGACCAAGATTGTTAAGATACTCTTTTAAGCCAGAGCACTTCGGTTTGAAATCAATTTCTTCTCCTTTACGGTTCAATACGGATATGGTAGAATACTTATTGTGACGATCAATTCCATGAAACTTGGTTATCATTTTCCCCTCCTAAAGTTTTGGGGAGAAAAAGGATCAGAGTGTCCCCTGACGAGGACCTTCGGCCTTGGTGGTTATGCGTTGTTTCCATTCCACTATCCAGCATCGCATAAGCGTGCTATCTTATTGGTACGGGTGCAGTAGGGAGAAGCCGAGCTGGTGCAGGCTTCTGACCAAACCTATCAACGTGGTCGCTATGCGCCACAGAAAAATTATAGGTCATCTACTGCCCTTTACCTTTTACTCCCGGGTTGTTGGAATAAGAGCAGTATACAGTCACCTGTTGCTTTTACAAAGCATAACTTTTCAAAGACCCTGCCGATCTTTGACTTTATCATAATAACCTATCAATAATCATCGATAATTTTGGCAACACCAATAGTGGTTATACCCATTGAGCAATTATTTTATTATCGGTAATCTCACTAAACCTTTTGTCTGATAAATGGGTATACCCATCTTGATAATTTTTTGTGATTTATGGTTTCCCTTGGAAGTAAGTGCACCAGGGGCTTCGTGTTCATCTTTGGTAAGTGTCACGATGTATTTCTTCATATCCAAGCCTCCCAGTTTGATTATGAAGAAAATATATCTTATTTTATACGATAGTACAAAGTTGACATGACAATAGGAGCTTCAAGGCAAAACTTCGGTCGAGCAACCCTTTATCAACAAAGTATTTTATCACCAGTTGCCCGAACACCTCTGTCAGCTTTGATGTGTCCTTTATCTGTAAGTTATGGAAACAGCTTTCCTTATCAATACCTCCTTCCAGGACGATGGCAGACTTTCGCCCTCCACGGTTCCGGCAGCATTTCCGACATCCTGTCGGTAATAGTGATAGCAGGGATTAAATCTCATCAGATCTCCAAAAAACCGAGTAGGAAACTACAACTTCTGGCTTTACTGCTTCATTATAGTAATCGTGTATAATAGAAGGATGGATCGCAGCTTGGACAGAGGTACCGGCTTTTACAAGAGAAAGGTCGAAAAATTCATGTGTACAGTTTGTATTTTCCGCGTCGATGAATGCAGTCGGGATTGAGCAGTCCGCCGCGTGCTACGGATTGACCTGCTGGTAGAACACGCCGGGGTACCTCCAGTGCAACGCCGCCAAGCCATACCTGCGCGCGTAGTCTTTCTCAGCCAGTCGTACCTGGCGCTGGTGCTCCCTGATGCTGCGGGCAAAGAGCAGCTTATGGGTGGTCCAGTCGAAGACGAAGAACAGGTAGTCGGAACGGGCCGGATGCTGCACCGCCGACAGCGCCTCCTGGCTGAAGAAGGCAATCGGAGTGGGTGGCAGGCCCTTGTGCCGGTAGGTGTTGTAGGGCGAGTCCAGCTTGAGGTCCTGCCACGTCAGGAAGGGCCGATGGTATCCCAGCGCGTATTCCAGGGTAGGACAGGAGCCAAGCTCCATGTCATGGGCAAGCCGGTTGAAGAACACCGAGGCAACCAGCCTGTAACCCTTTCCGCCGGACGCTTCCTTCTGGACGATGCTGGCCAGTACGAGGAGTTGGTACGCGCTCAGACCGTACTTCGGTCGCACCCGCCAGTTTGCGGCCCGTGTGAGAAGGGAGGTGATCAGCGACACCGTGTTGCGGTACCGGTAGCCCTGCAGGCTCTCATCTGCTGATCGCTCGGGAAGCCGAATGGTGTAGTTGCCCGGCCTGAACAGACCTTCGAACCTGCTCGCCTGCAACCGCGGCGGTGGCACCAGAGGGCAGCAGGAAAAGGTTTCACCACCCGCCACGGCCGCCACTGTGCTCAGTGAGCTGATGCCCATCCCCTGCCAGCGGTCCGCGAGGTCGCTGATTCGCTCCCCGACGCGGACGGCGAAGGTGACCTCCCGCAGGCCAGCCTGGCTGACCTGTTGGTCGGCTCCCCCGTTGGTGGGTAGAACCGCGGCAGCCGCCAGTAGAAACGATACCACCAGGAGCGAACCGCCCGCGCCGATCACCAATCGCCTTCCAGCCAGCTTCATGGTTCCCCCGCAAAGCTACTCCCTTTTGAATCCCGCATTGTGGTTGCAAAAAAGGAAATTTTATCCCACATTGTACTTTTGATAAAGTAGAAGAAAATAGTCTTGTATTTCGTCTTGTATATTACATTGTGCGATGAACATCCACACTCGGGTTTCGGTCTCCAGGGGTTAGCCTTCGAGACTTTTAATAGCCTCACTCGCCCACCGGAAATTCTTCAGCAGGGCTCTTCCTATCCCCACGATGTCCGCATCGCCGGTCGAAAGAATATCCTCCGCCTGCATGGCTCTGTTGATACCGCCCGTGACCATCACCGGAACTCTCACCACCGATTTTATTGCCCTGCTATGGCTTCTGAAGTAGCCCGGTTCGGTGTCCACCATGGCGTAGCCGCTCATCCCTCCTGAGATATCTACTATGTCGACTCCCTCTTCCTGAAGCCACAGTGCGAACTGTGCCGTGGAATCCACCTTCAGTCCCCCCTCCATGAGATCATCCGCTCCCAATCTGTACATGAGAAGCATGTCTTCTTTCAATACGCGTTTAACCGCCCGCACCACTTCCAGGGGAAATCTCGCTCTTCCCTGCAAGCTGCCTCCGTACTCATCCTCTCGATGGTTGGTGAGGGGCGAGAGAAACTGGTTTAAAAGAAAACCGTGGGCGCCGTGGAGCTCCACTGAATCAAACCCGGCCCGCTCCGCACGGGCAGCTGCCCTTGCAAAATCATCTCTCAATATCGCCAGCTCGTCACGAGTCAGAGCACGGGGCTTGGTCTTTTTTCTGGGATGGGGAACAGAGGACGGTGCAACAGGCTTTTCTCCGCTGGTTTCCTCGGTTGTGCTGCTCCCCGCATGCGTAATCTGTAGAGCCGCAAGGGCCCCTTGCCCTTTTATTGATGAGGCAAGCTCTCTAAGCCCGGCGATTAAATCATCCCGGTGTAACCCAAGCTGGTTGGAGCTCGCCCTGCCTGTGGGATGCACGTATGAGTGCTCGACTATTACCAGGGCCACTCCCTCCCGAGCCCGTTTCCTGTAATGGGCGATGAGCCCGGGTACCACCTCGCCCTCCGGGGTCGCCAGATTGTTTGCCATAGGGGGCATGGCGATTCGATTGCGCATTACCTTGCTTCTTATAACCAGCTTCGAAGAAAGAAGACTCAATTTACCCCTCCTTCTGGTCTGTATTTCAGATTTGACGGTTTACCAATCGAGTGCACACTCGATCCTCAGTGCTAGTTGAAACAAAAAACATGCATACGGTCTCGATCTGCATTTCCCATCAAGTATAAGAAGAATAACAAAATATGGAAAGCAGTTCCCTGCTTGCGCAGTATCCTTTTACCCACTTCAACCGGCCTTGCAACCGTTATCCGGCTTGCTCTCAGACGCCAGAACCTATTTCATAACGGATTCCATGAACTTCCGACTGTATCTCCGTGCACCTTTCATTCACGCCGCATCTATTTTGAAACAGTGCAGCATCTGTATTGATTCCGAAGGAAGTCCTATTCGCCAATGTAATTGATCGGTAGAATCAAATAGATTTATTAAAACAATTATATTTATTTTTTCGATATAATTAATTATATTCTCCTCATGGATAAGGAACCACGTGCTTCGAAGAGGTCGCATATCGCGTACATCCAGGAGACGATCGAACTTTTCAAGCGGTTCATGAGCAAGATAGCAACGCTTTCACAACCTGCATGGCTCGACAGCATCCATCTTACACTGGGACAAATCAGAACAGTCATGTTCCTCCAGAAGGAAAGGACGTCCACGGTCGGATGTGTCGCTGAGTGGCTGGGGATTGGCGAACCAACTGCCAGCCAGCTTGTTGATCGACTCGTTCGAGCCAAGTTGGCGCAACGCACGGAAGATCCGGCCGACCGACGGCGGATGCTCCTGAGTCTGTCGCCGGAAGGTAAAAATCTCGTTGAGGAGCGACTTCAAGCTCATAGGGAGCGCCTGCGGGCCCTGTTTGAAAAGATGACCAACAAGGAGCTTGCAGGGCTATGCACTGGGCTTCGGGCGATCCTTGATGCAATGGATGCGCCGGCCAACCAGACGAATAACGGAGGAAAGATATGCCGGGACTAACTGATCGACCTAATATGTCGGGAGATGGTGATAGTGGGCGCCAAAAGAACAGACTGAGGAGCAAGGCGTTTGTCGTGCTTATTGTCGTGCTCGCACTGATCGCTGTTGGAGTCATGGCTTACATTCGCCTTTACGTAGCAAAATTCCAGGCGACCGACGATGCAGCCGTCGATGGAAACCAGGTCGTGATCAGTGCGCAGATGCTTGGAAGAATTACCTCGATGACAGCTCAAGAGGGAGACCAGGTGTCCAAGGGGGAACGTCTTGTCACGCTCGACGACAGTACGCTCAAAGCGCAGGAGAATCAGGCACAGGCAAACAGAGAGCTTGCAGTGCAGAACGCCACATTGGCTCGGATCAAGCTCGAGCAGGCGCAGAACGATCTCAAGAGGGCAACTATTCAGTTCCAGAACAGAATCATTCCAAAGGAGCAGTATGATCACCTGAAAACGGCACTCGCAGAAGCGCAGGCTGGGTACAGCATCGCCGTTGCCAGGCAGAAGCTTGCAAAGGCTCAGCTTGATTCAGTTCAACCAAACCTCGCACGTACCATACTTACATCACCGATCAACGGCGTCGTGGCGAAGAAGTGGTCAATGCCGGGGGACGTTGTCCAGCCGGCACAGCCGATCTATACCCTGTACGATCTTTCCACACCATGGATCGAAGCGAATTTCAAGGAAACGCAGATTCACTATCTGCGACCAGGAGCCGACGCAAACATCACTGTCGACGCCTTGCCGGGTCGCATATTCAAGGGCAAGGTAGAAACCATTGGCGCAACGACTGCATCCAAGTTTGCTCTCATACCCCCTCAAAACAGCTCAGGAAATTTTACAAAGGTGACGCAGCGAGTGCCGGTCCGCATCTCGATCGACAATAATGATGGGCTGAACACGAAGCCTGGCGAACTGTTCCGTCCCGGGATGTCTGCAGAGGTTCGAGTGCGTACCGGGAAGGAATAGTGCGATGCCGGTAAACCTTTCGAATCTGCGCGACCGGATAGTCTCGCACAGTCCGCGGCTCCATCCCGACCATCCTGCTTATCCCTGGCTGGTTCTGCTTGCGATAAGTATCGGTACCTTTATGGCGGTATTGGACGCCACTATCGTCAATATCGGGCTTGCAAAGTTCCAGGTAGTTTTCGGCGCATCTACCGACGCGGTGCAATGGGTGATCACTGCCTACATGCTGGTCTTCGGTGTGATGCTCGCAGCCTCCGGCTGGATTGCTGACCGATTTGGTTACAAGCTCACCTTCCTCCTCGCATTGACTCTCTTCACCGGCGGCTCCTTTCTCTGCAGCACATCGTGGAGCATCTCTACTCTCATCCTCTTTCGCGCCATTCAAGGCATCGGAGGCGGCCTGATTCAGCCTGTTGGGATGGCGATTGTCACTCGTGAGTTTCCGCCCGAAAAGCGGGGAATCGCTTTGGGCTTCTGGTCAATCGCCGCATCGGCGTCCATCTCGTTGGGGCCGACGGTCGGCGGATGGATCATCGACAACATCTCCTGGCACTGGATTTTCGATATCAACGTTCCCGTCGGGATCCTGGGCGTCATCGTGGGTTTCATCGTTCTACGCGAGTACCGGAACGAGGCTATGCATTCATTTGACCTCGTAGGATTCTTGAGCCTTGTTTTCTTCCTGACCCCCCTTCTCCTCGCTTTATCTGAAGGAAACGCGACATGGAATGCCGACGGTTGGACTTCACCTTTCATCCTGACCTGTTTTACGGTCTCATCCATCGGGCTTGCCGTTTTTCTCATCACCGAGCTCACCGTGCAGCATCCTCTGATCGAACTTTCTCTGTTCAAGAGCTACAACTTCTCTTTGAGTGCCGTCCTGCTCTTTCTCCTGGGAGTCGGAATGTTCGGAAGTAATTTCCTCCTGCCGTTTTTTCTACAGAAGGCTCTTGGCTATTCACCGCGGCAAGCAGGGAATGTCTTTCTTCCGATGGGGCTGATGCTTGCCGTTGGAGCGATAACGAGCGGGCGCCTTACCGACCGAATTGGAGGCAAGATTCCCGCCATACTGGGAGTTCTCCTCATAACGTACGGCTTCTACCGCTACAGTTCCCTTTCACTCTTTACGGAAAAAGGCTTTATCCTGACGAATATTGTGATTCTCGGACTCGGCATGGGTCTCTTTATGGCTCCAATTCAAACGACTGCGATTTCATCGATGCCCCAGGAGAAGATCGCGCAGGCATCCGGACTCATTAACGTAATCAGACAGATTGGAGGAAGCTTCGGAGTAGCAGGGTTGAGTACCCTTCTCATTCATAAAACAACGATTAACATAGCCGTGTTGAATCAAGCCGCTAACGCCTACACGCCGAGTTTCAAAACGGTGCTGACACAATTGTTCTATTATGCCCTACGCGCGACCGGTGGCACGGGGGGCGCAGCAGTGAGTAAGGGGCAGTATCTCATCGTAAGCCAGATAGAGAAGCAAGCCTATGTCTCTGCAATCGACGGCGTCTATCTCTTAGCAATGATCATACTGGCGCTGTCGCTTATTCCGATCATCCTGCTGAGACATGCTCGCAAGAGAACCGGCGCTGTCACACCAGTCCGAACGGCAGGTGTCTGATAGCGTCTTTCAAAGATAGAGGTGAATTATGAACGGAAAATCATTGATAGTGATTGTAGTCATGGCGGTTACAATCGGCCGGCAGGGCTTTTCGCAAGCAATCGAGCCACAATTCACGGGACAGAAGGCTCCGGTACAACCGAAGTCCCACGTTGGACACACAGCCACGGCGGAAACGAGGCTGATCGCGCTGGCGACTGACTCACAGGCGACTGACTCACAGGCGACTGACTCAGAGGAACTACTGCTCAACCTGGACCAAGCAATCTCGCGTGCGGTAAACAATAATCCGTTGGTCGAACAGGCGATGGCGCACCTTTCTGCAGCCCGCGCCGTGGTCAGTGAGGCGCAGGGACTATATTACCCTAAGATTACCGGTTCAACCTCCTACACGCGCATCGAACCGGAACAGAGCTTCACCTTTCCCGGCCTTGGTACCTTTTCGCTCGGCCAGGAGGATAACTGGGACTTCCACATCGGATTTGACCAGATACTCTTCGCTTCAGGCAGACGAGCTGTTTCGATGGAGCTCGCAGAGACCGGGGTCTCCGCCGCACAGAATTCCATCGACCGTGTCAAAATGAACCTGGCTTACAACACCGTGCAGACCTTCTATACCGTGCTGTTTCTCAAAGAGCAGGTGAGTTCCCTCGACCAGCAGCTTGCCGACCTCGAGCAGCACCTCGCGATGATCCAGAAAAAGGAGCAGACCGGTTCGGCGACCAAGTTCGAGGTGCTTTCCACGCAGGTTCGCGTTGCCTCACTGAAAAGCGAGCGCATCAACGCCCAGAATAATTACCAGAAGGCGCTAATTACCTTGAAAGCCCTGGATGGATTCAATCCGGAGGCTTCTGTTACCCCAAGCGGAGCCTTCACCTCTGAAGGAGGAGTTTCGAGTCCCAGCAGTGACCTCCAGGCCCTTCTCAAACAGGCACTGGAATATCGACCTGAGGTCAAACAGGCACTCGCCGGCGAAGACTCCGCCAGTCTCGGCCTTAAGATGGCGCGGCTCGAAGGGCTTCCTACGCTCTCGGCTCACACCCAGGCAGGGTTCAGGAACAGCATTCTCCCGTACACCGATTCCCTCACCTTCAACTGGAATGCCGGTGTTCAGCTTGCGGTACCGCTCTTCAACGGTCTTGTTGTGGTCGACCAGATACAGGAGGCCCAGAGCAAGCTCGATGCGGCACGCCAAAATACCGCTTCAATACGGCGCACTGTTACCACCCAGGTGCTTCAGGCCTGCCAGGATCTGACCGCAAGCCGTGAGGCGGTGCAAATGTCTCTTGTGCAGCTCAGGCAATCTCAGGAAGCGCTTGATGCCGCCAAGGTGCAATATGACCTCGGAGTTACTACAAACGTTGAATACCTGGATGCACAGACTGCGCTGGAACAGGCGAAGCTCGCCAACCTTATGGCGGTCTACCATGAGGTGTTGAGTGAATACGCTCTCAAACAGGCGATGGGGCAGCAGATTTGGTCCGCTGGTACACAATAGCGCCATACAAGATTTTGGTATTCGGCTTCTTCAGGCTTTCCCCTATCAGCCAACCAGCCCGAGCTCGATCATCTTTTCGGTGATCTGGATAGCGTTCAGCGCAGCGCCTTTCCTGATGTTTTCAGCGACCACCCAGAGATTGAGCGTGTTTGACGTGCTGTGGCCCTCCCGTATCCTCCGGACATACACCTCGTCCGTGCCGGATACATCCAGTGGTAGCGGGTATGCACCCTTGTCCGGGTCGTCAAGGGCTTTGATTCCGGGAAAGGCCTTCAGTGAACGCCGGGCGTCCTCGACGCCGACCTTACGTTCGAACTCCAGGTTCAGGGCTTCGGAATACGCATTGAAAATAGGCACCCTCACACAGGTTGCGATAACGTTGATTTCTTCTGTGCCGAAAATTTTTAATATAGAATAATACTCATCAAGCAAGCAGTAGAAAAGTTCCTTGAATGCGGAGACTATTCAAAGGGGTTAGCAAGAATAAAATGCATCAACCCTGATTGTGATCATGAATACTTTCGGCCTTTTTCTTGTAAAAGCTGGTATCTTTGTCCAAGCT
>Ga0315537_1003721_pt1 | contig 11287 bp, 5 predicted proteins | sample SalMarSW160270MG_FD_203091 | JGI IMG/M metagenome (GOLD analysis project Ga0315537, IMG submission 203091) | Salt marsh sediment microbial communities from the Plum Island Ecosystem LTER, Massachusetts, United States - Salt Marsh Sediment SW1602-70 ... | reverse complement strand
GTCATCGGGTACAAACTTGAAAATTACGGGACATTTATTGCCGGAGACACCGTATTGGTCGATGGCTGGCTGGAGGATTATTTGCTCGATGATTGCGTCGGTGTTTCGCATATTGTTGCGGATAACACTATCGGCCCGTGTGACAGCTTGCCACCCGATACAACGTACTATTCAGGATGCGGGATGCTCTGGGATGATACCGGCTGTGTTCGGTTTTACCCGTATGACGCCAGTTTCCCGCCTGCAGTCCTGACGGATTACGGCATCTTCCGTGAAGGCGACGAAGTCTTCGTTTCGGGTATACTCGATTTCGATTGTACTCATCCATGCGCCTACGGATCGTATATTTGTCTGGATAATGATACCATAACCACCTGCGGCGGCAACCAGGGTGAACCGTATGACGGCTGCGGAGCTTTATGGATGGCTGACAGCTGTTTGCTTTTCTATCCGATCACGCCCGATACCGTGTGGTATTACCGCTTTGCGGCCATCGGACCTTACGAACTCGGCAATTATGGGGACTATGGTAGCGGTGATACGGTCTATGTCAGTGGGACACTATTTCCCAACTGTACTTCAGGATGTCCCGGGGCGACCGGATGTATTTTCGACAATACTATCGGCGAGTGTAACAACCAACCTCCCGATTCATTTTATTTTGCCGGATGCGGCGTGCTCGTCGATGACACCGGATGTATCCTGTTCTATACCGGAATCGACGCGGTACCGCGCGCTTTGCTCACCAATTATGGTTGGTTTACAATCGGTGATTCGGTTTATGTGGACGGCTGGCTGAATATTGCCGAGGGCTGTGAATGTTATACTATTATATATCCCTGTATCCATAACACGATTATTGATTCCTGTGGCGGTTTCGTGAGCGATACGATTTCCGTCTGCGGCGTGCTGGTGCAGGGGACCGAGTGTATTGTTCTTGAGGAACTTTATCCGGACAGCGGTTTTGCCCAGATGTCGTACTTTCTTGATAATTATGGGACCTTCAGTATCGGAGATACTATCCGGGCGACAGGATTATTGAGACCCAATGATTCTTTGACGATCTGTCCCGAAGCGTCGATGCGTATTGCTGAAAATACAATCGGATATTGTAACGGCAAATCACCGACGGTCTCCCGGGTAGGAGATATTACCGAGTTGCAGATTTATCCCAATCCCTTTAATCCGGCAGTAACGATATCGTTCAATCTCCCGTCGCCAACCAGAGTCAGTCTGAAGATTTACAACATCCTCGGGCAGGAAGTGGAAACACTGGTTAACAACCAGGTGCTGGAAGGCGACCAGAAGTACGAGTGGAATGGAAGTCGTTTCGGTTCCGGTGTTTATTTCTATCGTCTGAATACGGATAATGTTAAAAGAACAGGAAAGATGATATTAGCCAAATGATGATATTTACAAGTTTAGCAAGTATGAGAAAAGGGTGATTGTGAGAGGAGGCAAACAATTTGCCTCTTCTCACCGTGGCAGGAGAATTAATCTGTGAAAAATATATTTTACTTAATTGTATTGTTGTTGTTTATGCCGGCCTTCGGACATGAGTTTATTCAATATGTCGACGGCATGGTAGCGGGGGAGCAATTCGGCAGTGCCATGTGTACTATCGATTTTAACGATGACGGTTACACCGATCTGGTCATTTCGGCTCCGGCTTCGGATGAGGGCGGGATATCATCGGGGAAAGTCTATATCTATTACGGGGGAAATACACTTGATTACGTACCCGATCTACAGATTATCGGACCGGCCGGCTCATTTTTCGGCAAATCGGTTTCATCGGCCGGTGATTTCAATGCCGACGGTATTACCGATTTAATGGTCGGGGCGCCTTATTATGATACGCCGTCGCCGAATACCGGGGCGGTCTTTATATATTATGGTGCCGATGGACCGGATACAATCGCCGATTTGATTATCTATGGTGAGGCGGCGGGCGACTATTTCGGCATCAATCTTGTTTCTGTAGGAGATTTCAACAATGACACTTACGATGATATCGCGGTCGGCGCCTATAAAGCCGACTGGGGGGGATTTACTGATGCCGGAAAGGTTTATGTTTATTATGGTGGAACCTCGGCAGACAACAGCGCCGATAGAATTTTAGTCGGTGATGGCGATGGTGAACGGTTCGGTTTCGCACTTACCGCGGGCGATTATGATAATAGCGGGTCGGCGGACGTCACAGTCGGGGCATACAGTTTTGATAATGATTATCTGAATCAGGGTCGAATATATATCTTCAACGGCGGAAGTATGCCGGATACTATCTATGACTTGGCGTTCACAGGTGCGCAGGCCGGAGATAAATTCGGGTGGTCGCTGTCGACCGGATACATAAACGACGATGAATATGCTGACGTGATTATGGGCAGCGATGGATATTCGGTGGGCAATTATGAAACCGGCAAAATGTATCTCTTTTTCGGCGGCGCTATAATGGATAATACTGTCGACTATGAGTACAGTCTCAATCGATCAGCCGACGATTATCTGGGATTTGCGGTGGTTTCCGGAGTCGATCCCGATAATGACGGCGATGACGATATTTTAATCGGCATGCCGGGAAACGATGACGGCGCCGAAGATGCCGGCGGGGCGGTATTAATATCCGGCGGGAATTATCTTTGGGCCGATACGCTTTTTTACGGCGGCAGCAGTCTGGAGCAAATGGGCAAAAGCATCGGTTTCTGGAAAAACGCCGACGACAGCGATGTAACCCGGCTTATCCTGGGCGCATCTTCTTATGAAAATTATCTGGGAAGAATATATATTTATCGCTACGTATCGTCAGGGGCGCCGGATTGCGGCGACGCCAACGGCGATGGTGTCGTCAATGTCTTTGATGTTACTTTTATTATTTCCTTTTTATATCTTGACGGACAGCAACCCGAACCGTTGGAAATCGCCGATGTCAATAACAGCGGCGCGGTAAATATTTTCGATATAACTCATTTGATAAGCTTTTTATACCTGGGAGGATCTGCTCCGGAATGCCCGTAGACTTATATATGCTTATGGGCAACCGATGGAATATTTATATTAGCGGAAGGAGAGGAAAAGCCGAGAGGAAATTTATTGACGACGCTTATTAATTATTAGAGCCGGTTTTGTCGTATAGCAATCTGCTGAAAAGGTGTCTTGAAGGGAACGAGAATGCATGGGGCGAGTTGATTGATTATATCACCCCGCTGGTTCTATCGATATGTCAGAAAAACAGACTGTCCCGGGAAGAGAGCTGTGACGTTTTCGGCCAGGTTTCTTATAAGCTTTTGGAAAATCTGAACAAAATTAAGGCCGGCGGTAAATTGCTGCAATATGTTCGTACTATGACGATTAATGAAGTGGTAAATATTTATCGAAAATCGAAGCGTGATATCAGGGCAACGAGCCATGTCTATGAAACGCTTTACAATCTCAAACCGATGACGCCGGAAGAGATATATGAATATTCGCGAAGAGTGGAAGTTCTGCTTGACGCATTGGCGCGTTTGCCCGAGCGTGAATATCGCCTGCTGCGTGCGCTTTTTCTGGAACCGCGAGATTTATCTTACAAGGAGATTGCCGAACGTCTTGATATGCCGGTTTCTTCAATCGGCCCGACTCGTGCGCGCGGGCTGGCTAAATTATATAACATTTTAAAAGGAAAAAATATTTGAGTACCTGCAAAAGATACCGCCAAATAAGGGGATGTGCCTATGAAGAGTGATGAACAAAAATACGAATTATTGCTGAAATATATAAGGTCTGAACTGGACGATAAAGAGAGCAATAAGGTAAAAAAAATGCTGGACTCTGACAGGGAGTTCCGAAAAATGCATGATGTATTAAAAAATTATGGTGCCGACCGGTTACAGGGTCCTCTTGCGGAATTGATGCCGTCGCTTAGACAAATTTCAATCAATATGTTCCGGGAATATCATAAACCGGGGCGGGAAGATAATATCGAGCGCGGATTGCCGATTTTCGATTCCGACGTGATGCCGATGCCCGAAGGTGTGCGGCCGTCGGTAACCAATTCACGGCGACTTAAGTACAAATTCAAAGGGATGGAGCTGGAGATTTCATTATACCCCGTTTCTTTGTATTCGTATGAAATGATCGGTCAATTCAGCGGCGTCGAGGGAAAAACTTATCAGATCGAACTGGTCGGGAAAAAATTCCGGCAGGCAACTGAAACCGATGAGTTGCGTATGTTCACTTTTCCGCGAATCCCGTCAAATGTATATCAAATTAATATCAGCGAAAATAAGAAGGTCCTGGCGGCCGTCGATTTGGAAGTATGATGAGTTTGGAGTATATAAAAAATATCGGGTCAAAAAAGGCAATGGAACGCGTTTTGGAGAAGCGTTTCAAGGGTAAAATACAGCTTTTTCTGGCAGAACTTAATGAGAGCTTTAATGATCTTTTGCGGACCGATATAAAAAGGGCGGGGAAATTTCTCAAACTGATAAAGCCTCTTTTCCGATTCCTCGCGCCTGAGTTTCAATCACGTCTGATGGTTATGGAAGCACGTTACGCTCGGTTCAGCGGCGATAATAAAATTGCCACCGCGAAATACGAAAAAGCGCTGATACAAAATAATAAGTACCGCAATTATGAGGCTAATGCGCGATTGAGAAAAGGCCTGATGAGCGTTTATATGTATCTGGGGAAATATCCGGAAGCGATCAAAACAGGTCGTCTGGCCCTGACGTACTTCCGGAAAAATAATCTGATCAGTGATTGCGGGCAGATTTTGAATAATATCGGCAATATTTATCATCGGATGGACAAGGTCGATAAGGCTCTTAAATATTATGAACAGGCCCGTGAAATCTACAAAAAAAAGGGCGGCGTTCCCCTGGCCATAATAGATTTCAATCGCGCCAACATTTACTCGGTAAAAAATGAATTGACCACCGCGGCCGGATTGTACCATAAGGCGGGAAAGATTTATAGAGATACCGGAAATTATATCGCCGCCTGTCAGGTCGATTATTCGCTGGCAATTATCGATTACTGGCAAAACAGGTATCCTGAAGCGCTGTCGGGTCTCGAGAATGCGGTCGACCGACTTCAAAAGTTGGGGGATCCGCGTACGGCTATTATTGCTATGCTGGATCTGGCAGAATTGTATGTTGAGTTGAATATGTACTCAAGTGCCGTTTATTATGCCGAAGAAATTATCAAATTCGCCGGTGAGATGAAGATGAACTATGAGCGCGCCAAGGCTCATTATATCATTGCGCGTGCGTCAAATCATTTTAAAGATTTCGAAAAAGCGACCGCTTCATTGAAGCTGGCTGAAAAATATTTTAAATCGGAAAGCAATGTCCTGTGGCTGGGATTGGTTAATCTGGAAAAGAGCTTTGTTTTGCTGGGTCGCGGCCGGTATAACCGCGCCCGGGAATCAGCGTTAAGGGCAGTCAGACAATTCGGTCGCAGCGGTGACAGGTATCGATTGCTATCCGCGAAAATTCAGTTAATTGAGATAAAATTAAAATCGACCGGGCCGGGCACTGCTCTTCAAAGTGCAAAAAATTTGATTCGAATAAATTTACCGAATAGCCTGAAACAAAGACTTTATTTTCTAATGGGATTTTCTTACTTCGAACGGAAGAATCATTCGGAAGCATTAAAATGGTTCAAAAAAACGATAAGGATAATCGAGCAGACGCTTGAAATTATGTCTTCCGATGAAACCAGATATTTCTATGCCGCGGATAAATACGATATCTATAAAAAAATGATATTCTGTCTTTTGAAACTGGGCAAAACGAAAGCGTCATATTTAAATAGCCTTCGGGCACTAAAAATGATCAATAAACGCTCGGCCGGTGAAGATCGCCGGCAGAAAAAGGTGCCGAAAGAGCTGCTTGAACAGCGAAACGGATTGCGGGCGGCTCTTAAAAAAATCCACCGCACACCTCAAGCCGGACAGCGAGTTGTTCTGGCCGAAGCCGAGGTTTTTAATATCGAGCAAAAATTATGGTCGGTGGAGAGAAAAATCCGGAAGGCACAGAGTTCTTCCATGATAAATGCGCCGGATAAATCCCGATTGTCGCTGCCTGCCGAAAATCAGATTGGAGAGAACGAACGTCTGCTTAATTATGTCACGCTCGGTAATGAGATCGGCGTTTATATAGCCTCGGCACGAAAGCAGAAATACCGACCTCTTCCGGTGACATCTGAATCTTTCCGGAGCGACCTGCATAAGTTATCTTTTGTCTGCGAAAAAGCGGTTTTTGGATTTAATGGTGACGGCCGGACTTCGTCCGATATCAACCATATATTAAACCGCATTTATGATTACCTGATCAAACCGATTGCCGATGAAATCTCTGATAAAGATTTGATATTGTTGGCTAATGGGGATTTTTTCCAGGTTCCGTTTACGGCTTTAAGAGACGATTCCGGAAATTATCTGATGGATAGTCACTGTTTGTATTTAATTTGCGATCCGTCGGTTCTGGCCGACCGAAGGAAAAACGAATTGAAATATTCCAAAAGGAATCACGCCGTTTTTGCATCAGGTATCGATAATTTGCCCGCGGCGGGAATCGAGGCGAAAAAAATCGCTCGGATGTTTAAAAAATCAACATCATATATGAACAATAAGGCCAGTCGGGAGAATTTTCTAGGGGCGTTGAAAAAATCGGATGGTTTTTTGCACATTGCGGCACATGCGTCTCATTCTACCGAAAATCCACTGTTTTCTAAAATTATTTTGGACGACGGGCCATTATATCCGTTCGATATTTATGGAATGAATCTAAGGCCAACCTTAATAACTTTGTCCGGTTGCCATACGGCGGCGCCGGGGTTGTATTATGGTAATTCTTTCAGTATGGCCAAGGCCTATTATCAGGCCGGAAGCAGGTTTGTTCTTGGCTCTTTGTGGCCGATTTCGGACAAAATCGCCACCTATTTTATGATAAATTTTTATAAACAGTTATCGAAAACAAATAATATACCGTTGGCGTATAAAATAACGGTAGATATTATTTCCTCAACGATTGCCAACCCGGCTTTATGGGGTTCATTTATCCTGCTGGGTATCTGAAAGGAGAGGAATTATGCACAGCCATAAATTTACAAGAAGACTCTTACTGATAACAATTTCAATGTTGATATTTACCACGCTTTCAGGCCATGCTCAAAACGATCCGTTTTACGGATGCGGGATTATCTCGGGCGACAGCAGCTGTTATGTTTTCGACATCGATGGGTTACATAACACTTATTATCTTCTAGATTCCATCGATGGTATAAATTCCGGGGAGTGGGCATGCGTTTACGGTATTCATGATATCTATTGCGACACGTCATGCGCCTCGGTTATCGGGTGTGTGGCGGTTGATTCGATATTTCCGCAGGAGCCGCCTGATACGACCTTTTATGAAGCCTGCGGAGTTTTATTGCAGGGAGCCGATTGCGTTATCTTTACCCCTATTTCCGGGCCGATTTACGACAGCACTTTATATATCTATCTGGATTATTACGGACCCTTTGTTCCCGGCGATACCGTCTGCGTAAGCGGCGTGATAATGTCCGTAACTCCGCCCGATTGTCCGGAGGCAAACGCGAGGCTATTGGGTAACTCTATTGAAGCCTGGTCGCCGTCCAATTATCCATACAGCGGGTGCGGTATTCTGGTTTTTGATTTGGGCTGTCTTTTGTTTATGCCTTTGGATCTGCCGACAACGTATTATTATCTCGAAAACTACGGTACGTTTATCGAAGGCGATACCGTTTGTATTTCCGGAATACTCGTTTATGAATGTGATACGGCCTGCGCCGGTTCGGACGGATGTATCATCGGCAATACGATTTACGCCTGGGAAGATGACGGCGACTGGCCGTATGAAGACTGCGGCGTCATTGTGCAGGGAGTCGATTGCGTCGTTTTCGCTCCTTTCGGTGATACGGTCTATCTTGCTCTGGATTATACAGGGGAATTCACCGTCGGCGATTCGGTGTGCATAAGCGGAGTCGTTGATTGGGGATGCGATTTCGGCTGCAGTGGCGTCGCCGGCTGCATTTATACGAGCAGCATTACCTATCGTATCGATTTCTATCATAATTTCGAAGCGATTATAAAGATGGAAGACGGCTTTTCTATTGAACCGATTTTGACTCAGTTTCAAGGTTATCAGCTCGACTCGATAATTGACGATAATTTATATCTGGTTGGATTTGCCCCATCCTATATGATTGAGGATATCACCCGGACCATTTCGCTCCAGCCGGGTGTCATTTTCGTTCAGCCCAATTACACGGTCGGTATGCCGGAGGCATTTCATGTCAGTCAGGACTTCCCGGATGACGCTCAGCCGACTCTTGTCTGGGGGGTCTCACCGATCAGCTATTTCAGCAATTCCGCGTGTTACAACATTCAGAGTGATTCGGCCAATCTGTATTCCAGCGGCGAGAATACGGTCGTGGCCGTTATTGACAACGGAGTTGCTTTGGACCATCCGCTGCTGGTCAATTCGATTTCGGCTATGGGATACGATTTCGTCGAAAATGATAATGACCCGTCCGAAGAGCCGGGTTCTTTATCGAGTCATGGGACGTTCGTGTGCGGGATTATCAGACGAATCGCGCCGGATTGCATGATTCTGCCGATACGTGCCTTTGATACATCGGGATTCAGCAACAGTTTTATGCTGGCTAATGCCATTAAGTACGCTATCAACCAATCGGCTGATGTGATAAACATGAGCTTCGGAACGTACACCTCCAATCCGGTTATTCAGGAAGCGGTTTATGAAGCGGTTCAGTCCGGTATTTCCATGGTGGCAGCGGTCGGTAATGCCGGGACCAATATTCCGTCGTATCCGGCGGCATACCCGGGCGTTATAGCCGTATCGGCTCTCGATACGCTGGAATACAGGGCCGATTTCTCCAATTACGGCGATCATCTTGATGTCTGCGCGCCGGGCGTAAATGTATACAGTTCATTGGCCGGCAACTTCGAATGGGGATGGTGGAGCGGTACTTCTTTTGCCGCCCCTTATGCCTCAGCCGTCTGCGCCTTAATAATGGCGCAGGATAATGAATTGACGCCATTTGAAGTCGAATCGCTGATAAAACAAACGGCCGACAACAATTTGAATTGGGGAAGTTTTATACCACCGTCAACCGAATACGGCTACGGTCGCGTGGATGCATTGCATCCGGTATTCGATGTCAGTCTTGGTGATGTCAACGATACCGGCAGTAAAGATATCATGGATATTATTTATCTGATAAATACACTTTATGCCAATGGTCCGCAGCCGATACCGGTCGCTGATGTCGGCGATACCGATTGCTCGGACGTGATAAATCTCTTTGATATTGTCAGACTGATTAAATTTTTATACCTTGGCGGACCGCGACCGTCATGTTTTAATGAATGAGCATCAGAAATTAAGTACTCCGAAAGGATGTAAACGGGGAGAATTTGCCCGAAAAGGACGAGCCGATACGCGACTCATTTGACGGATGGAATTCGGCTTCTTAAAGTAATTAAATTACTTGAAAAGGGTGTCGATTTCTGTCTTTTATTAAATTAATAATTGCTCCTTCGCTTAATGCCTTCTTATTTCTCAATTCCGAGAGCCGGTTGCCTTTCAGGTCGTTTTCAATCGTTTTCGGGTGTATCAGTCTTTTCCTCATTGTCCTTATTAATAACCTGCTTCTCGATCAGGGATTGATACCAATTTAAATGATGATGTCTTGCCCATGTTTTTGTAACGTGACCGTCAACCAGTACCCGCCATGTTCCGGGATTGGCGATTGTTCCCAGATAGGCGTGAGCAAGAACTCCTGCTATCATGACGAATGCGGTGAGATTGTGAATTGTGGAGAGGAAGCATTTCGCGGAAACGGGTAAATATCCTCTGAATGTCAGCAGCAATCCGGTAATAGATATGAGAATTCCGAAAATAGACGTGAACCAGTAAAACATTTTCTGCCCGGCATTAAACCGTCCGGCGGCCACATCACCCTTATAACCCAAATAGCCGCCTAATTTTCGTACCCATTCTTTATCGTAGCTGGTAAAAGCGGCATCGCGGAACCATACCACGATACCCAAAATTGTGGTTATGATAAACACGAATCCGGAAACGATATGGATCATCAGCATCTGTTGAGGAGACGCAAAGAGCAATTGTTGCCAGAGTACCAAATTAAACGCCATTATAAGTCCCGTCACCGACAGGATAATGAAGGCTATCAGGCGAAATAGATGGATACCTCGTTCAAAAAAGGAAAAGCGCTTGATTTCACCCGAGTTCGGAATAAAACGAATATGCTTCGGTCCGTAGCTGTGATAATGCAGGGTAATGAAAAATATTACCATTATAATCCCCAGGCTGACTATGGGGCTAAGTACTTGCTGGTGAAATGAATTAATAACGAAAGTAATTGGATTACATCCGAAGAGCCGACCGTTCATTACGGTCACCGGTTGGCCCGATTCGTCAGCGATATCCACGATTCTGGCTCCTTCAAAAAAGTTTGCCTGTGCCGTATGACAATCCTGACAGCCGTTGTAACCGAGCGCCAATCGGGCAGGGGCCACATTGTGACTGATTGAATATTTTATACAGGGTGGGAAATCATATTCAAGAGTGACGAGATTCCCGTTTTCATCCAGATGGTAAGCTTTATTTCCTTTAACCAGGACCGGATGAATATTTGAAAATCGAGCGATCCCCTGCAAAGATTTTTCAAACGCGTCGATTCCGGCGACGATTTCTTCGGCGCGGTTAACTTCAAGAATGCCATCATTGTTGTCGTCAGTTACTTTATCAGAATACAACTTCCAGGCCGCCGCCTGCTCGCGCAAAAATAAAGGATACAAAATCCCGTCATCGCCGAGATTCGCCCACCAGGTCAATACCAGAATGTTGAAGGGATATATTTTTTTATTAACCCACCGTTCATAGTTCGGTTTCCAATCACCCAGATCGCCGAAATTTTTGGCCGAATCCGGTTTGATGTAAAATTGCAGCTCCCCGGTCGATGATTCAAAGCCCTGCGCCGCCGCCCGGCCAAGTGACGGAATATGACATGATTCGCAGGCAATCTGATCCAAATGTGAAGGTCGAATTTTGCGATGATCCGGTATGGTAGAGCCCAGATATCCCTCTGCATGACACTCTTCGCAAGTTCTGATGGTTCCGTCGAGTTCGTCAGCCACCTGGGATACGCTCGAATTCCCTTTGGCGAACTGATGGTCTAACCCGGACGGGTGACAGGCGGCGCAGGAAATACCCTGATTGTTGTGGATATCGGG
>Ga0315537_1003720_pt1 | contig 11287 bp, 9 predicted proteins | sample SalMarSW160270MG_FD_203091 | JGI IMG/M metagenome (GOLD analysis project Ga0315537, IMG submission 203091) | Salt marsh sediment microbial communities from the Plum Island Ecosystem LTER, Massachusetts, United States - Salt Marsh Sediment SW1602-70 ... | reverse complement strand
CGTCGAAGAGGACGAAAAGGAAATGATCGGGCAGATATTCCAACTCGATGTCACCGAGGTTCGGGAAGTCATGATACCGCGAATAGATATGGTCGGTATCAATAGGAATAGTTCTCTTGAGGACGCCCAAATGCTGACCAAAAAATACGGTTTCTCGCGGTATCCCGTCTACGAAGATAATCCCGATAAAATTATCGGGATACTGTACATCAAAGATTTGTTTACCGAGTTGTTGCAGGATAAAGGAGCGTTTGATATAACAAAACATATCCGCAAACCGTATTTTGTCTCCGAGAAAAAGAAAATCAGCGAATTACTCGCCCAGTTCAAGACGAACCGGGTGCATATGGCTATTGTCGTTGATGAGTACGGCGGGACCTCGGGATTGGTCACCCTCGAAGATATTCTGGAAGAAATCTTCGGGGAGATTCAGGATGAACATGATTATGAGAAAGAGCCTCTGGAACGTTTGCCGGATAACTCGTTGAGAGTCGATGCCGGATTTTCGGTTGAGAAATTGATCGATGAGTTGAACCTGGAGTACGAAACCGAAGATTTTGAAACCGTCGGTGGTTTGATATATGATCTCGTCGGATCGGTCCCGTCGACAGGAACAACCCTGAAGTGGAAAGATATTTTTTTCGAAGTCGAAAGAGTCGAAGGTCAGCGTATTATCTCGGTAAAAGTCCGGCTTAAAAAAAACACCGAAAATTGATTATACTATCCGGCATCGTGGCCTGATGATTTCTGTTGATTTTCACGTTTTTTATTGATATGTTGCCGACTCGTGATAATTAATGGAGATGGGCGGCAATTAAAACACTCGAGGAATGGATATGAAAGCAAAAATAATTTTTGCAGTAGTAATTTCCTTTATGACTATTTTCAGCGGATGCGGTAAGAAGGAAGAAACGGTTCAAAAATCGGGGAGGCAGAAAGCCGAGGTAGATTCGGCATTATGTAATATCGATTCACTGATGGCGGTCGAGGCGCGCCTGGTAATGTCGCAGGCGGATACGATGCTGGCCGCCGGAATTGCCTATTGTACCGCCGAGAAGGTAACGACATCATTTGAAAAAGGGCTGGTGGAACTGGGAAACGGCGAATACGATAAAGCGGAAAAGACGTTTGATGCGGCTTTAGTAGAATCAGTCGGCGTCGCCCCGGAAAAGGCGCGAATATTTTTCTACCGCGGCATCGCGCGGTATTTGAAGGCCGATACAGCGGGGGCCCGGGCGGCGTTCGATAGTTCCCTTGCGTATTACCCGAAAGCGCCGGAAGTTCTGACCAGCCGCGGTATAACTCAGTATGATCTCGGTTTTTATAATAAGGCGGTGGAAGACTATGACAGCGCTCTCGCCGTCCGTCATGATTACAGCGAAGCCTGGTATCACCGGGCCAATGCTTATTATATGTTGGCGCAGTTCAAAGAGGTGCTCGCCGACTATGACAGCGCCATTGCGTATCAGCCTGATATGATTAAAGCGCGGTACAATAAAGCGGCGACGCTGCACCGTCTGGGTCGACTGGACGAAGCGCTGGCCGGTTTCGACAGTGTCCTGGTTTATAAGCATGACGATTACATGGCCTGGCTCGGCCGGGGTATGATTTATGGTCGCTGGGAAAAAACGGACGAGGCTATCGCCTGTTTTGACAGTTCGCTGGCTTATAATAGAAATAATCCTGAGGCGTGGAATAATAAAGCCGCGGCGCTGGCCGTATTGAAAAAATACGATGAAGCGCTGGCGTGTATAGACAGCTCGTTTTATTACGCTCCCGAAAACGAACGCACGACGCAACTTCAAAATATTATTTTGCAGGAAAGGGATCAGCAGAAGGAATAAATTTGTAATTTAGATTTTTAAGACCATATTTTTCGGGCACGAAAAATCCCATATGCTTCTAATATATAATTTTAATGAAAATTGAAAATGATAGAGATTCGGCCGTTAATAATAAATGATAATTTCAAAGACTTAATTGCGTTATCAAGGGCGTTCTTCGAGGAATATGAAGCCCATCACAAAGATATTTTTAAAATTGATAAACTGCGTGATAAAGATATCGTCGATTATTTTTCCAGATGGATCGCGAATGAAAATGGTGAGACTTTTATTGCCATCGAGGGTGAAAAGATTGTCGGCTATATAACGGTTTATATTAAATCGCAGGCGGACTATTGGAAGATAAAGGAAGTAGGCAATATTTCCGGTTTTATGGTGCATAAGGCTTACAGACGAAAGGGAATCGGGAGACAGATGCTTGCCGAAGCGGGATTGTTCTTTGAAAAAAAGGGTGTAAAGTATTTCACGGCCTTTACATCTGTCGCGAATTACGGGGCATTAGAGTTTTATGAGGAATGCGGGATGACATCGCTTTGTACGACGATGCTGGGTGAAGTCGACAAGGATACAAAATGATTTTCAATGCCCTCACAAATGGGGGCAGACCCCGCCGCGGTATGTAAAGCGGCAAACAACGATACTTGCCGCCCACAAAATTAAAATGGCAGAATTGCTTCAACCTGAAGAAGTGGTGTCCGGGTCTGCTTTGCTCTTGATATACTATTTCGAGACGATTTGTCTGGCGGAGGTGGTACCGCGCATACGCGGGGGCATGTTTTCCGGTTTGCCGGAGAATAAATAAAATGATATCTCCACCGGTTGACCTTTTTTCAGATCAAAACCGAATAGATTGACGATGGTTGTCCCCTGGTACACTTTTTCAAAGCCGCCCTCGGAGAGGGAAATCGTAAATATCGGAGTCTGCCAGACTTCGGCGGCGCGATCGCTATTCAAACCGACCGCGATTTTGCGCCAGTCGTCGCGGAGAAGTACCGCGCGGCAATCGGTCTGCGAATTGACGGCATCCAAATAGCTGTTTTTTTTGCGTTGACCGTTAAAAAGAATATAGCGGTCATCATTGTGCCCGGCGAGGAAGTTGAAATTGTTCTCGATGGCGAATCGGACACCGGGTATATCTTCCTCCGTCGCTGTCAGGCAGTAATTAATTGTAATAACTTCCGAATCGGGCCCAAAATAAAAGACCTTGTTCAAAATCAACGGCTTGACACCGTCGTGCCGCCAGAGATGCCCTTCTCTTTTGAGATGCACCGACCGGGTATCATTCCCGGGAAGATACTGCCAAGATTCAAGCACAAAATCGCCGTCATCACCGTAGCTTCCGGACGCGAATTTTTCCATATCGACATCGGCCGGGAAGAAATGATCGATAAAGCAGCGTTTCAGATGCCAATCATTGGCCAGAAAATCCGTCAAGCCTTCCTCTTTCGTCAAAACCAGATCATGAATCGATTCGGTCTTGTTTTTCGTATCACGGCCGTTTAATGTCGCATCGGCGAGCTTCCGATGATATCCTTCGCGCCGCCGGGTAAGCGTGTCGGTTACATTCGTGGCCGCCTCGCGGTTATCCAGCTCCATCAGCATGCCGCCGTACGACGGTTTTATAATGGTGGTAAACTTGTTGGTCTGAACGACGATTTCATCGAAGCCGTCGCAATCGTAATCATAAACACGCTTCTCGACATGGTCCGATTTGGGCGTCAGCAGATTTTCGGCCTTGATTAAATTCTCATAAATTGCCGACCGGATATGTGAGAGATATAGACCGCCGAAAACACCATGCCAGTATGGGCAGTTGCACTGCCCGGCATAGAGGTGATGTTTTGCCTTTTCGACAGTGTCAAAATCGGCATCATTTTTTTCGTTGTATTCATTCAGTTTCTCTGAAATCGAAAGCATTTTTTTGTGCATCAGATTGGCTTCTTCATACTTGGCCAGAAAGCCGCGCCAGTGCCCGCCTCGAACAAAACGGCCGTAGCGTTCGGCTTTGCCGGTAGTCTCAAGCCATTTGGTGAAATCTTCAAATTCGACGAAGGCCCTTTGCGGGAGCGACCAGTGAAGCATCTCGGCATATGAGGCGCTGGGCAGGTAGGCCCTTCCGGCCGGTTTGGTCTGAGCTGCTTCACCCAATGTGCATACTTCCAGCCAGTCGGAATTTTTCTCGAGCGCCATGAAGAAATTTTCCAGCCAGCCGTCTTTATAACAATGCTGATGTGTTTTCGGCCAGACACCGAATTTTTCACCGTCGTCGGCATATATCGCCAGCCCGTCAGGATTTTCCCCGGCCTGTTTCTTAAGCACATCAATAACTTCCTCGACCTTTCCGAAGGGGATGAGGTAACGAAGTCGCTTCTGAATCGGCAAAAGCTTAAGGGTGTAACCTTCCTCCTCGGTCAGGTAAATGCCGTTTAGTTCATCAAGCTCGAATCCGGCGTAAAGAAAGTGAGTGTCATCGATAGGGATATATTCAATACCGGCGATTTTAAGAATTTTCGGCAGATGCGGTTCCCAGACTCGTTCGGTCAGCCACAAGCCGGTGGCATCGGAACCGAACCGTCCCTCGATATAGCGGCTGAGCATTTCAATCTGGCCGATTTTATCGCGATCCGGGATGGATGGAAGAATCGGTTCATAAAAGCCGCCGGTCATCAGTTCGAGCCGATCTTCATAAAGTAGCTTCTGGACTATATCGAAATATTCGGGATAACGTTTTTCCTGCCATTTCCACAATATGCCCGACTGATGGAATGACAGCCTCAAACTATCAAACTGCCGGAATAATTTCAAAAAGGGCATGTAGGCATTATTATGCGCTTCGTCGAAAACCGAATCGAAATTCCCGACCGGTTGATGATTATGTAAGCCGATGGCAAGTTTGAACTTCTGCATCAGAACAACTCCACTTTCAACTGAATATATTTTTTGGGATTTTCGCGGATGTCATGAATAAGATCATCGAGATTATCGGCGGTTTTTCTGAGGTCGTCGTACAAGCGCCGGTCGTCAACCATCATTTGCAGAGTGCCGTCGCCCTGATTGAGATTATCGGCAAACTCGCGGGCGGTTTTGGAGACCTGTTCCAGATCGGATATGACGGTTTCCATTCGCACCGAGATATTGTCCACGCGATCGAGAGTGGAATCAACCCTTTCGGAATTACGGGAAACCAGCTTATTAAGCGACTTGGAGGCAGCCAGGAAATTTTCCGCCGCCTCATCGAAATTGCCTTCATTACGAGTAAGATAGTCCGATATTGAGCCGGAGAGCTTTTCGAAATTTTGAACCGTGGTCGATAATTTATTCAGATTTTCATCAGAGGCGACCGATTTTTTCAAAGCGAAAACCAGATTTCGGAGTTCGGTAATCATCTCCCCCATCATACCCATCACCTCCGGAATGCCGGTATCATAGCTGCCATGGAACGGCTTCGAAATATCCAGAGGTTCATCCGACTTGCCCTGTTTGACAGCCACAAAACGCTCGCCCATCAGACCAATATTCTTTACGGTAATGACCGCATCCTTCTTGAGGACAACATCATTACTCAAAATAATGACGGCTTCAACGCCGCCTTTGACAAGTTCCAGATCGGCAACTTTACCTTTTCTGATACCGGCGACCATAACGGGATCACCCTCGGCCAGGGAACCGACCTCCTCAAAGATAACCCGCAATTTATACGTATCCTGCCTTAACCGATATCCCTGGATCCAGACGATGGCCAGAATAAAGATAGCCAGGGCTAAGATAACGAAAACGCCTACGCGAAATTCTATATTCTTTGAATCCATACTGGTTTTACCAATATATTATAATTCGGTAACATGTTAAAACAATTTAACTTCGATAATTCACCCGGCTCGGTCAAGCTTTACTTTTCAAGAGATTTACGTATGGCGACATAACTTTTATATCGAAATCGTGAAATTTCGCCTTTTTCAACGGCCGCTTTGACCGCGCAATCCGGCTCGTGGGTATGGCTGCATTCGGTAAAACGGCATAAATCCAGATATGCGTGCATTTCCGGAAAGTATTCGACCAGTTGACTTTTTTCAATCTCCCATAATCCCAATACCTTCAGACCGGGGCTGTCGATAACAAAACCGCCGTGCGGAAGCTCGAAAAGTTCGACCAGTGAAGTGGTATGGATTCCTCTCTTTGAATAATCGGAAATTTCCCCGACTTTCAAATCCAGGCCAGGAATCAGCCGATTTAAAATCGTCGTTTTCCCGACACCGGAATGCCCGGCGAAAATGGTTTTATTGTCGGTCAGAGCTTTTTCAAGCTGGTCCATTCCTTCGCCGGTCAGGGCGGAAATTATATAGACCGGAATATTTATCTGCTCGTAACCGGACTTGATATCGTCCAGATCGGTAATTCGCCCCAGATCGATTTTATTGATGATTACGATTGGTTCCAGCCGGCCGATATCGGCGGCAATCAAAAAGCGATCGATCAGTCCCGGTTTTAGGGCCGGTTTTTTTACGGATACAACCGCGGCCAGTCGGTCGATGTTGGCGGCGATAACCTGTTTTTTGGTCGTTGTCCCCTTGCCCGGCCTGAAAAACATCGTGCGGCGCTCGAAAACCTTTTCGATAGAACCGCTGCCATCCTTATTTATTGAAATAGCGACATCATCCCCCACCGCCACCGGCGTCGTGGAATCGGCGGCGTGTTTGACTTTTCCCCGGATTTCACACGGTACCGATTCGCCATTATATTTGACAATAAACGATTTGCCGTATGCTCGAACGACAATGCCCCTATTCGTCATATAGACGAAGGTCCTTTTCTTCCATGATCAGATCACGCCAGTCCATTTTCTTTTTTGGTTTGGGAATTTTCTTAATCCTGAGCTTCTTGTTCAGCTCGAACTCCTGTTCGTCTGCAAACTCTGATCGTTTGCGGAAACGTGACATCTTTTTTGATTTCTTTTTCATTTTTCTTCAAAAAACTGCATTTGAATTAGTGATTTGATCTATAAAATATATCGGAATAGACTTATGCTTTTTTAAGATAAAAAGATCTTCCTGCGGTCATAGAATTTATCTCCAAATCTTACCAGAAATTATGCTAAATTTTAAAAAAAAGCAACCAAAAATCGAGCTTTTGCCTTTATGTCTATATAATAAATGCAAAATAAATGTTGACTTATTTTCCCGTATTGATTTTTTTTTACACGATGACCGGTCTCTTAATTAAATTTGTGCAGGGATTTTCGTTTCTTGGATAGAATTTCTGTCGAAAATTTTAATACGGAGGCAATGGCGCAATAGGGCGCTAAGAATTCGTTTATTCCGCCGAATAAAGAGATAAACGGCGGATAAACCAGCTTGGAGAATTCAAATGAATATCTATGTCGGCAACCTGTCTTATGATGCGACAGATGAAGGTCTTCGTCAGGCTTTTGAAGCTTACGGCGAAGTGGTCAGCGTGAATATAATCAGAGACAAAAATACAGGTCGCTCGCGGGGCTTCGGATTTGTCGAAATGGCCTCGGATGAAGCCGGCCAGGCGGCAATCGAGGGATTGAACGGTTCGGAGTTGTCGGGTCGCAACCTTAATGTAAATATGGCGCGTCCGCGTACCGAACGGCCCGCCGGTCGCGGCCGGAGAGAATAACGGCCGAAAGGTTCTATCGGTAATAGATACCGACAGCCGGCCACAAATAAAGTATTAAATCCGAGTTGCGGGCCGGATTTGTGCCCGAAATAAAATGCAGCGCTCGTTTTTCAAAAACCGGATCAGGGTTTATTGGAGGACGAGCGCATGTTATTAGCGGCAATCGGTTACCCGGAATTGAGCCAGCCTGACTTTGAATGGATTCAGACCATCCGGGCTCAATATGATGTCGATGATTATAATTTAATTAAACCGCATTTTACGTTTGTCTTTCCCTATTCGGACATAGAAAAGAAGAATTTCCTCCGTCATATGGATAAATGTGTTGGCGGAATAAAAAGCATCAGGTTCATCATTAATCGGGTTATCATAAACGCCGATGTATCCGGCCGCAAGTGGTATTTGTTCCTGATACCTGAAGACGGGTACAATGAAATTGTCAATCTTCACGATACGCTCTACACCGGGTTACTGTCGGGCAAGTTAAGGCGGGATATTCCTTATATACCGCATATTACAACTGGTGTTTTTAACGGCGAACAGGAGTGCGACAAAGTCTCTGACAAACTAAACAGGGAGAAACTGTCAATAAAAGGTCAAATCTCGGCTATCGACGTTGTATCATTGGAAAAGAATAAAGTGGAGACGATTGTGAAGTTCGAGTTAATATCAAACCGATAGTGATTATTCTTCCGTATTGACAATTAGTATAATATGATACAAATTTACGACTGGTTCATTTTCCGACGAACTATGATTGGAGGATAGAAATGTCATTGGCATGGGAAAGATTTTACGAGGCGGTGCGCTCGCTGGCGTCATGGGGAACGATTCAGGAGCGGCTTTCGAACACATATATATGTTATCTCGGGCAGCTGGAAAAAGATGAGCTGCCGCCGGAAGTTCAGGGGAATTTTCTGGATTTATGCAGGAGTATCACGGACGGTAAACCGTTTGGCGACGGCAGTATCGTTCGGGAGATGGTCAGCCGTATGTCCGATGAAGAAGCTTTTGAGCATGCCGAAAAAATTATCGATATTTATGACAACATCGCCCGACATGAAGGGCCGTTATAAATGAAGTTAGCAGAACCACATTGATGCATAAAAACGCATCTTGGGTATTCCCTGCGATCGCTATGTTGCAAGCCGCTCGACCTCGTCGACTTCGTCGGCGAAAAGTTTCAGGGTTGCTTTAACCGGTCCGGGGGTGGTCATGTCGACCCCGCACTTTTTCAACTGCTCGATCGGATAATCATTGCCGCCCGATGATAACAATTCGAGATATTTGTCGATAATACCCGGTTCACCGGCGAGAAACTTATTTAATATCGCCTGCGACGCGGCAAACGAAGTGGCATATTGAAAAACATAAAAAGTCATATAAAAATGCGGAATACGCGCCCAGGTGTATTTCGAATATTCATCCAAACTCACCGCCGGCCCGAAATATTGTTTCTGCAGCTTCTCCCACAACTCGTTTAAAGTATCGGGAGAGAGAGCCTCGCCGCTTTCGACAATCTCATGGATTATCAATTCAAAGCGCGAGAATTGCACCTGCATGAAAAAGGTCCCGAAAGTATTATCGATTTGTCGATTCAGCAAAAACAGCTTTTGTTTTTTGTCGGTAACTTTGTCCAGCAGATATTTCAGCATGAGCCCTTCATTCAGAGTCGAAGCCACTTCGGCGACAAAAATCGAGTATTGCGCTTTTTGGAATGGCTGGTTTTGATTCGACATATAACTGTGCAGGCAGTGGCCCATCTCGTGCGCCAGCGTAAACATGTTATCGATCGTGTCGTTGTAATTCATCAGGACATACGGATGACTGGAATAATTGCCCCAGCTATAGGCGCCGCCCCGTTTACCCTCGGTTTCATAAACATCGACCCAGCGATTGCCGAAACCGTTCTTGATTACCGAACCGTACTTTTTACCGAGCGGCTTAACCGCCTTGATAACTTCCTTGATCGCGTTGTCATACACGACCTCGTAATTTTGTTCGGGGAAAAGCGGACAATACATGTCGTATGCGTAAATTTTATCCACCTTCAAAATTTTCCGTCGCAATTCCATCCATTTATGAAATCCGGCGAGATCGGCTTCGGTTGTATCCAGAAGCGAGTGATAAACCGAAACCGGGATGTTAAAAGCATCAAGCGCTTTATGCAGACAGCTGTCGAATTTGCGGGCGCGGGTATAGAACACGTCGCGGTTGACCGCCGACGATAAAGTCGCCCCGATTGTATTAATTTGATCCTTATATGACGACAAAAACGCTTCGCGGGCCGCTTTGCGAATCTGCTGGTCGGACGATTCCATAAACTTGGCATAGCGCTGTTTGGTCAATTGCACTTCTTTGCCGCTTTCGTCGGTGATTGACGGGTATTTCATGTCGGCGTTATCGAGGAGAGTGAAGATATTATTCGGACTGCGACCGATCATGTCGGCCTGCGCTAATATTTCCTCGACTTCGGCCGAACGAATATGTGCCCGGGAGCGAATCAATTCTTTGATATAGAAGTCATAAATATCGGTTTTGGGAAATTGCGAAGCAAGCTCCTCGATTCGAGCGTCATCCATTTTCAGCAGTTCCGGTTCGACAAATGAGAAGGCGGCGTTGGCCTGTGACATAAGCATGGCGGCGCGTTCGGTCATTGCCTGATATTTGGAAAGCCGGCTGTCGAGATCCTGGCTAAGTTTGGCATATTGATAGAGATTCCCGCAAATCAGCATCAAACTCGACCGGCTTTCGAGACAGTCGAAAAGCATTTTGGCTGATTCATTCAATTTTCCGGAGAAATCTTTGGCTGACTCGATGATTCCCTGAGCCTTTGTATAATCGGCCTCCCAGGCTTTGTCATCCTTATATAGGCCGGTCAGGTCCCATTTGAACTCTTCGGCGATGTCCGCTCGCTGCGGAATATTTTCAGATTTGCTTTTGGTCAAGGTGGCCATATTCTTCCTCTCTCGAGTAAATATTTAAACCTTATAATTAACGCTATTTTGGCCCGGTTTTCAAGGATTATTATATTTTCCCGGAAAGAGAGCATTTGACAGAACTGTTTCGGCTGTTATCTTACGGGGCGATGAGTCTGATTGACGAAATAATTGAGCGGCAAATTGACGTGGCCCTGATGGAAGATATCGGCCCCGGCGATATAACGACGCTGGCCGGTATTGAACCAAAAAAGATTTCGGCTGAAATAACAGCCAAATCGGACGGGGTCCTGGCCGGTATTCCGCTGATTGCAGCGGCTTTCAAGAAGCTGGATGTCGATGCGGTGATAAAAGCGTTTAGACATGACCGGGATTCATTTAAAAGAGGGGATATAATCGCGGAAATAAAGGGCAACAGCCGCGCTATCCTCACGGCCGAACGAACGGCGCTCAATTTTCTGGGACATCTTTCCGGGATCGCCACGTTGGCGTCCGAATTCGTAAAAAAGGTTGAAGGTACGAACGCCAAAATTCTGGATACACGCAAAACCACACCGGGATTGAGGTATCTCGAAAAATATGCGGTAACCTGCGGAGGCGGCAGAAATCATCGTTTTGGATTGTACGATATGGCGCTGATAAAAGATAATCATATTGCGGCCGCCGGCTCGTTGACAAAAGCGATAAAAAAACTTAAAGAATATCTTGCGGGCGATGATTTTAAAAGGCGGTTCAACATTGAACCGGGCAAAATCGAAATCGAAGTGGAAATCACCGACGAGAATCAATTATCCGAGGCTATTGATAACGGTATTAAAAGACTGCTTCTCGATAACCAATCAATTGAGCAGCTTTCAGCGATGG
>Ga0315537_1003717_pt1 | contig 11293 bp, 11 predicted proteins | sample SalMarSW160270MG_FD_203091 | JGI IMG/M metagenome (GOLD analysis project Ga0315537, IMG submission 203091) | Salt marsh sediment microbial communities from the Plum Island Ecosystem LTER, Massachusetts, United States - Salt Marsh Sediment SW1602-70 ... | reverse complement strand
TGTCCTCCAGTTTGAGGGCGAAGCTCATTATGCTTATAGGATTCTGCGTGCATTGAAGAATCGGTTCGGTTCGACTAATGAGATCGGAATTTTTGAAATGCATGATACAGGCCTGCGGGAGGTACTTAATCCGTCCGAAATATTTCTTTCAGAGCGCCATTATGGTACTTCAGGCTCCACTGTGGTCGCAAGTATTGAAGGCTCACGCCCCATCCTTGTTGAAGTGCAGGCGCTGGTAACACCTACGAACTTTGGAATGCCGCAGCGTACATGCACCGGTTTTGACTACCGGCGGCTGGCATTATTGCTTGCCGTATTGGAAAAACGCGTCGGGATGAATCTCGGCCAGCAGGATGTATTTGTGAACGTTGCCGGCGGTATCCGTATCGATGAGCCGGCAGTGGATTTAGGAATAGCTTCTTCTATTGCATCGAGCCTGCGCGATATTCCCGTCGATTCGTCGTCTGTTGCGGTTGGTGAAATTGGACTGGGTGGAGAGATTCGCACGATCGGACAAATTGAAAAACGTGTTCATGAAGCGGCGAAACTCGGATTCAAACGCATCATTGTTCCTCTGCATAATTTGAAAACACTTAAATCAACCGGCGATATCGAGATTATCGGAGTTGACCGCATTGAAAAAGCTATAGAGACACTGATCGGCTGATACCACTATCTCACTTCAATCTCTTATGACTAAACTTATTCTTGCAACGCGAAATAAACATAAAGCACAAGAGCTGCAAACACTGCTCGGCGATCTCAATCTTGAGATACTTACGCTTAACGATGTTTCCACTGAATTGATCTTGAGAGAAGACGGGAACACTTTCGAGGCTAATGCACTTCAAAAAGCCCGCACAGTGTACAATCACACGAAATTACTCACATTAGCAGATGATTCCGGCCTGGAGGTATTTTTTCTCAACGGCAGACCCGGAGTGTTCTCTGCCCGCTATGCCGGCGTAAATGCAACGGATGAGATGAATAACCGGAAATTGCTTATGGAGATGCGTGCTGTGGCGCCGCGTCGCAGGAGGGCACAGTTCCGTTCAGTGCTTGCCCTTGTAGGCAAAAGTATTAAAGAATTGACGGAAGGAATATGTACCGGAATGCTTGGCGAAACTCCTCGCGGTACTAACGGATTTGGATATGACCCGATATTTATTCCTGCCGGATTTACTAAAACATATGCAGAACTCAATGCAGAAGAAAAGAATCTTATAAGCCACCGTGCCCGGTCATTAGCCAAAATGAAAGAGGTTTTAAAAGCGAAGCTTCTTTTCTTGACTAAATGAATGATTCTTATTATTATTCACGCGGTTACTGTCTCTACCAGTATGAAGGTGTAATGAATGCCTACACATGACGAACGCATACTCAGTCTTCAGTCTACCGTCTTATTCCATCAATTATCGCGCGATGAAGTACTGCAAGTAGTCAATAAATTCCGCGAGGAAAAGCATTCGGCAGGTGCGATACTCTTTGATGCGGATACATCCGGCGATAAAGTGTTTCTTATTGAAGAAGGGAAGATACGTGTTTCCCGCGTAACGACTTTTGGCGAGGAAACGACACTTGATATTCTGGAGCGCGGGGAAGTTGTCGGCGAACTTGTATCGCTTGACGGCCGTACGCGTTCTGCGCGTGCTACATGCATCGAGGATTCGGTCCTTCTCTCGATGACGAAAAATGAATTTGAAGAATTACTTCTTACGAGTCACAAAGTAGCGTTTAATCTTCTCCGCGAGCTGAGTGCGCGGATTCGCAAAGCAGACGATAATATCGTCCAAAGGCTCGAAGAACAGCGTCAGACCAATGAGATACGCTTCAATAAACTTCATCAACTCATTGAGGCGAGTAAAATTATTAATTCTACACTTGATTTGGATAAATTACTCGGATTAATTCTTAACGCGGCAACAAAGAGCACTAATGCCGATCGTGGTACGTTGTACCTTGCAGATAACATAAAAAAAGAATTGTGGTCGAAAGTCCTACAAGGCACAGATATGGTAGAAATCCGGCTGCCTATTGGCAAAGGCCTGGCAGGATATGTTGCGGAGACAGGCGAGACGATTAACATTCCCGATACATATGCCGACCCTCGTTTTAATCCCGATATTGATAAACGCAGCGGTTATCATACTTATAATATGCTGTGCATGCCGTTAAAGAACAAAGACGGTAAAATTATCGGCGTGTTTCAGCTTTTAAATAAAAAGCAAGGCTCTTTTGACAGCGAGGACATTTCATTTATTGATGCTTTTTCTGCGCACGCGTCTGTTGCAATCGAAAATGCACGAATGGCGCAGGAGATGGTTCAGAATGAACGTTTGTCTGCTGTCGGACGAATGGCCAGTGTTATTATCCATGACATAAAAAACCCGATGGGAACGCTGCGGGTATACGCCCAGGTGATGAAAAAGAAATCGGGCAACGAAGAAGCGAGCAAGCTTGCAGATGATATGATCCATCAGGTGGACCGCTTTGTGAATATGACACAGGAAATCTTAGATTTCACACGCGGCGTGAGTGCCACTAATTTTAAAGAGTTCGAATTCTTTGATGTGATGAACAGTGTATTGAATTTCATTGAGAAAGATTTAGAGAAGAATAAAATTACATTAGTAAAAAATACACAGTTCAAAGGTACCGTACGGCTTGATCAGGATAAAATGGTTCGTGTTTTCTATAATATTGCCAGTAACGCACGCGATGCAATGTCCGAAGGCGGTTCGCTGACAGTAACAACAACCAAGCATGACGGATACGTGCGTATCGATTTTACGGATACTGGTTCCGGCATGCCGGATGAAGTAAAGAACCATATCTTTGAGCCGTTTATGTCTTATGGCAAAAAACACGGTACCGGACTTGGTATGGCAATTGTCAAAAAGGTTATTGATGACCACAATGGAAAGATAGAAATCGAAAGTGCTGTAGATAAGGGTACAATAATCTCCATCTATCTTCCAATATTAAAAAAATGAATTAAGCAGGTACCGCTGAATAAAACGATTCTTACGTTTTGATCGCCGTTTCTTTGTCCCTCCTCTAACAAGTATAAAAACCTCTGAATTTTACCGGACTGTAGTATGAGGGAATACTATGAATTGTACAAAAAAAAAGCCTTCCCCGCGTGTTTGAAAGGAAGGCATTATCTATAATTTAATTTCAGACTATCGAGCTATGCCGAGGAGGATCGAAAATATAATCCAAACGATCCACAATGCAAAAGCAACTCCAATGCCTGCACTTGTCCTCTTTTCTGAAAAAATACTCAAGCCGATGCCAACGACGGCAGCCTGCCATATAGAAAAAATATTCAAAGATGCCAAAAGCATATGGGATTTATCCGTTGGATCAAAGCTGCCCAGAAGTGCGAGTGAACCGCTGGGAGTTGCCGCCATAGAACCGAGTCCAATCATCATTAGAATGGTTACGATACCGCCAAGTACTCCTATCCAGGAAGCGATACCATACATCTCAAGATGTTTTCCATAACCTACGGTCGACTTAAGTACAATCTTATCAGCTAACCACAAGAAGAGTGCACCACCGAAATAAAACGCAGCCATAAAAACAATTCCACCAACAATGCCAAAGGCAATCATCATGCCACCCATAGACTCAGATCGGGCTTCTATTTTATCAGCGTCTTCTTGTGTTAGCTTATTTTCATCAACCATTTTTTGAATAGCTTTGCTTTGAGTTTCTTTCATTTCTGACTTCAGCGTCTCATTCGTGAAAATCATTATGACTGAAACTATGACGATGAGAAGTGTAGCAATGAGCGGTGTGACCCATAATATCGGTGAAGGAGCAGTATTTTTTAAACTCTGAAAGACTTCTGAGGGTGTAACAAATACGTCGCTTATTGCATTGCCTAATGATGGGGCAGAAGGTAAAGATTGTCGGTCATCCATAGGAACTCCTGGCTAGTATTATAAAAATAAATTAAGTGGATTGATAGAATTATACAAAATATTTTAGATAAAGAAAACCTTATTAAATTTTCCTTTAAATCCGGTGGATCAGTTCTGGATATAATCTGCTTTTAGTAAAATTGTGATACTTTTTGTGTTTTTAATGATCCCGGTGGATGTCTACAATGGTTTCCTGCTCGTTGCAGATTTTACTTTCCAGCTGCAATGTCGGATGATTGATCTTAAAATGTTTTTGCAGCTCTTTCTCGATCTCTTTCGTGATAACACATCCCTGACTGATCAGCTGGTCTTTTACTACAAGGTGTGCACTCAAAGCCCGGAATTGAGAAGAAAGACTCCATATATGAAGATGGTGCACATTCTCGATTTCAGGAAACGAGAGGATAAAATCCGCGACAGCATGTAAGTCGATTCCTTTAGGTGTCCCTTCCGTCAGTATATTGACTGTCTCAACCAGAATACTCCAGGCGCTTTTAATCACAAAAATACCTATTGCCACAGAAATGATCGGATCCAGGATATACCAGCTATACAAGTAAATTAATATGCCCGTTACGATAACGGCGAGCGATTCAATTGCATCCGTTAAGAGGTGCAGGTATGCGCTTTTTGCATTTAGATCATGGCGTGCATCTTTCCGGAGCAGGAGAGTGGAAATTGTATTTGCAATAAAACCGACAACGGCTACCGCGATCATCCAGATTCCGGCAACAGGTTCGGGATTGAGAAAACGGCTGATACCTTCATAGGTAATGTATGCACCGATGAGAACGAGAGTCAGGGCATTAACAAATGCCACAAAAATTTCGATACGTACATAACCGTATGACTTTTGAGAATTGGATTTCCATAAAACTATCTTAGATGCTATATAACTCAGTATGAGCGTAAAAAAATCATTCAGATTGTGCATTGCATCGGATATAAGCGCAAGGCTGTTGGTAAGTAAACCGCCGATAAATTCGAATACAAAAATGACCGCATTTAAAATTATTACAATTAAAAGCCGCTTACCGGTGCCCGATGTTTCAGTACGCATTTCACTCATGTTCTTAACAATATCAGTGATTTTCAATAATCAACGTTTTTGAAAAAGGATGGACTTGGAGTCCATGTATATGCAATATATAATATTAAATGTTTTAATAAGGAAAGAATATTTGACAGATTGCATAAAATGCAATAAAAATATTTTAGCTCGGATTGTATTCCATATCATTTCGTGAGTACAAGCTTCTTGACCGATGATTCATATGGTGTTTGCATTCGATAAAAATAAATCCCGCTTGCTGTACGCTGACCTGATGCATTTATTCCGTCCCATTTAGCTGTATGCGTACCTGGAGATTTCGTTTCGTTAACCAATGTGACGACTTCACGGCCGAGAAGATCAAATATCTTTAACTCAATATAACTTATCACTGATAACTTATAACTTATTACTGTTGTCGGATTAAACGGGTTTGGATAATTCTGTTCTAATATGAAACCTGATGGAATGGATGGGCTGTTCGGAACATTTCCCCTGCGAGGTGTATTCGAATGCTCCAAGGTCGATTTTTCCATTCGACGTGCGGGCAGAACATGTACCGGGCGAAAGCAACATACGTTGAGGCGGTAAGAAAGCCGGAGGGAAGAGAGGCGAAAGAAACGGATAGCCGGGCGGCGGCTCAAGTAATGAAGTACCTGCATTTACCAGTGGGCCGCCTTCTTTCGGCGAGAGGTTATCGTTCCCAACATCGAAAAAAACAGAATCCGATCCTCTGACCGTACCTGTCCATTGAGACGGAATATTTGTCAATTCGTCCTGTACATAATTGTTTGTACCGGATATTTGTTCTTCGTTTTTCCAATCGGCTTCCACAGCTCGGATAACCGGTGCTGATTCTCCGCCGAGGCGGACAATGATATTATTATGCATTTCCACAGATTCTAAGCTGTCGAACATACGAAAAACTGCGCCGTCCCCCATAAGAATCGTATTGTTCACAAAGCGGTATCGGCCGCTAGATTCACCTGTTGCATCTCCGCCGATTCGTGTAACGGAAAACGTATTTCTCTTCCACAGGACATTCCCGACAACATCCGAATCTTCACGTTTTAATTCGGCCGGCACGCCTCCGTCCGGATCGGGGCCGATCAGTTCAAGCTCATGATAGCAAGCCCCTTCGATCCAGTTATAATAAATCTCATTACGCTCTGACCGTGTTTTCACATTATTGCCGCCGACGCCGTCGTGTATCCAGCAGAATTGCATGCGAAAAACGCTTCCCGGATGTGCTATTTCATCGGTTGCCATATATATTTGATGCGCACCCTGGCCTTCTCCGGACGAATAGATTTCTGAATATTCCAATAATAAGGAACCCGATCCGTTGTCTGCCCCCATAATACCATTATTACAGTGGTGGATAATAAGATCGCGCAGGATAAGATCATCTGATTGATGGTATACGCCTCGAAATGCCGCATTTCGTACTTCAAATCCTTCAAAAGTATAATGATCTGCTCCGTCGATGAAAGCTATACTATTTGTACCCCCATCGATAATCGGGCGGTTGTTATTGATACGAACTCCCTTGATAACAATCCGTTGTCCCGCGGATCCGGGCTGTGAAAAATTTGTCCCTCCTGCATAGACAGCATCCCCGTCAACAAATACTGTGTCGCCGGGAGAGAGGAGATTGCGAACTTGTGCCAAGCTTGTATAGGGGCGAGTCGGGTCTACAAAATAGTTTGCCGCCAATAAGATGGATGGAAAAACCATAAATGGGATAAAATACAGTCTGGCTGCGTAGTTCATGAGGCATTTTCGGAGTACCATAATCTGTTATTCTTTCTCTATCACATAAATATTAGTAATATCAGTATCGATAGTCAACTATACCTGATGGACTACCGCTGTTGTTTCATTTTCAATTGATACCGAAAGTATATTCCTTGGATCAGTGTAAAAAGTATTGCGCCTCAGTGCATTTATAATATCTTACAGGATATATGCACGTTCTGAATTTCATACAAGATCTCGCGGTTGTTATGCTGACTGCCGGAATTGTGACGGTGATTTTTCACCGTCTTCATCAACCGGTAGTGCTGGGATATATTGTTGCGGGAATCATCATCGGGCCGTTTACGCCTCCGTTCAGTTTGATTTATGACGAACAGACGATAAAAACACTTGCCGAACTTGGCATAGTATTTCTCATGTTCTCGCTCGGCCTGGAATTCAGCGTAAAAAAGCTTGCCCGTGTGGGAATCAGCGCGCTCATTGCCGCACTTTCCGAAATAAGCCTGATGATCTGGATCGGATATGAAATCGGGCAGTTTTTTGGATGGTCTACGATGGATTGTATTTTTCTCGGTGCCCTGCTGGCGATGTCTTCCACAACAATTATTATCAAGGCGCTTGATGAACTCAAATTGAAACAAGAACCGTTTGCCCATTTTGTATTCGGTATCCTCATCTTAGAGGATATTCTCGGAATAGGAATTATCGCACTCTTATCTGCCCTTGCAACAAGCGGTTCAGTCTCCACCGGGACGGTTTTTGCGACACTCGGGAAACTTTCCCTCTTTATGACTATCGCACTGATCCTCGGCGTATTAATTGTGCCGAGGCTTCTTTCTTATGTTTCAAAATTTAAAAGCAAAGAGATGCTCCTGATCACTGTTCTTGGCATATCGTTCGGATTTTGTCTTTTAGTAATCCGGCTCGATTACAGCATAGCACTCGGCGCATTTCTGATCGGTGCAGTCATGGCGGAATCCCGCCAGCTGCTCACGATTGAAAAATTAATCGAGCCGTTAAAAGATATGTTCAGTGCGATATTCTTTGTTACAATCGGTTTACTCCTTGATCCGGGCGTATTGATTACCTATGCGCTTCCGGTTGCAGTGATCACGCTCGCTGTTCTTATCGGTAAGGTTGCCGCATGCAGCATCGGCACATTTCTCGGCGGCCGTGATGAGGTTGTGTCACTGCGTGTCGGCATGAGCCTTGCACAGATCGGTGAGTTTTCTTTCATTATTGCATCGCTTGGCGTGACATTGAATGTGACCAGTAATTTTTTCTATCCGATTATTGTTGCCGTTTCATTGATTACAACATTTTTAACTCCATACTTAATCAGATCGGCAGATCCGCTGAGTAATAAATTAAACAAATTACTCTCTTTAAGGATTCGGCGGATGCTGAAGGGATATACGGTATGGCTGAAAAATATTTGGCCGAAAGGAGATCCGGCAAAACTGGTGAAGATTATCCGTCGGATCCTTCTTCAAATACTTATTAATATTGCTCTTGTAGTCGCGATCTTTCTTACGGGCGCTTATGTTGGAAATCAAATAGGAACACTTGTTCCAGCTCTTATCTTCGAGGAAGCCATGAAAAACACGGTTGTCTGGGGCAGTGCGTTGTTTATCTCCATTCCATTTCTCATTGCTGCATACCGTAAGATTCAGGGCCTCAGCATGATCCTTGTAGAATTAGCGACGAAATCGAGCGTACTTGAATCACGGAATTTTCAGAGGATCCGGAGAGTGATTTCAGAAGTAATTCCAATTGCCTTTATTATCGGAGTGATTTATCTGATCTTGGTCCTCAGCTCGGACATCGTGCCGCCGGATCACATGCTGATTGGAATTATTATCAGCGCATGCATACTTACTGTTTTACTCTGGAAGTATTTTGTTAAACTGCATTCCGTTCTTCAGATTGCATTATTAGATACATTCGACGAGAAAGAACGGGAATAATAGTATTTATACCATAGTGTCCTTTTTATTGCTTTCAAATATTCTCACCTTATGCAATAACTCCCGGGGTTTTCTAAAAGGAATAGGATGATCCCCGGTATTCCAGTTCCCTAAACAGTTCTGATTATAAGTCGATGCTGCACATTGTTTCTTTTAAGTATCTTTCTTTTTAATCGTCGAAAGCTTCAGCGGCAGATATAACGGGCAGAACCCAATTGCACTTGTCAACAAGAAGACGACTGCGAAGATGCCAAAAATGATGGCTGTTGTGCCGGTGATTTGATCTGTGAAGTACAGAACAGCAATTACTGTAGCAACAAGAACTCGAACAAATTTATCAATGGAACCAATATTTTTTTTCATACCGAAGCTCCTTTTAGTAAGTGAATGATTTATACATAGGATGCAAAAAGACTGGGAAGGATTCGATATCTTGTAAATATTCTATTAAAAAATGATGAACCGTTTTCTTTTCCTCGTCATCTTATCTATATCAAAGATAATGTAACAAATTAACAAAGGAGAGCAACTGTAACAGAATATCTCAACAAAGAATCCTTCCATGATAAAATCTTTAATTTTGAAAAGAACAAAGAGGGGAAGTATGAGGGAGATTTTCCAGCACTAGTCGATTTTTGGGCTCCATGGTGCGGGCCATGCCAAATGGTCGGACTTGTGATCGATGAGCTTTCAGGAATACGAAAGAAAATAGATTTTTATAAAGTGAATATAGAAAAAGAGCAAGAGCTTGCAGGTATGTTTGATATTCAAAGTATTCTCTCACTGCCGTTTATTCCGGTTAATGGAGAACCAAAGACGGCATTAGGTGCCTTACCAAAAAAGGAACTGGAAAGAATTATTGACACCGACTTGATGCCATCCATAAGTGCTAACAGCAAATTACTGCAGCAGCAGATGGAACTGTTGCAGCATTAAGCGCACTTGAGTATATCCGTACCATATAAACAGTGCATTACGAATAAGCGGTGCTTCCATTTACCATTAAAGAGTTATATCTTATGAATGTGAAAAATAAGAATCATTGGTACGACGGATATTTTTATGATCTGTTGATTGCCCCTAATCAGGACAGCGCATTTGCCCATGTAAGGAACTTGATTGCTCCCGGATCGACTCTCTTGGATGTCGGCTGCGGAACCGGAAGGCTGGCCTTGCAGTTGATTGACAAATGTTCTAGAATCGAAGGTATCGATCCCAGTGTCAGAAATATCAATATCGCACAACGCAAGCTTGCGGAGAAACCGACCGATAAAATACGGTTCCATCATGTCGACGCACTTGAATTTCTGACGAAGAAGAATGTCTGTCTCGACTATGCAACAATTTCCTACGTGATTCATGAAATCGAGGAGCAAGAAAGAAACCAACTGCTGCAGAAGCTTGCCTTGGTTGCCCGCACTATCATCATAGTGGACTACTTAGTACCTCAGCCAAGGAATTACTGGAGAATACTCAACGAGGCAGTTGAATTCGCTGCGGGTTCAAGCCACTATAGGAATTTCAAATCCTTTGTCGCCGGGAACGGTCTGGCCGGATTGCTTGAGCGAACCGGACTTATGGTTTTAAGCGAATTGAAAAACGATCCTCCATCGAGCCACATCGTGCTGACAACTCGAAAAGCAGGATAAACGAAAAGTACCATTAGAAGAATAGTCGTTTGCGCTGGGTTTAGTGATATATTTCCAAGAACAATCTTAGATACCAAAGGCATAAAGCAGCAGCCCGACTCCCAATCCGAAGACAAGATTAAACATTTTGATAAGGAATGAATCTTTCACCGAGTAAGACAGCATCGGCAGCATGCTATGCCCGTCCTGGACAAAGGAACTTGTGAAAAGGACGGAAAACGGGATCAATCCATTTGCGAACATACTGACAAAAAGAAGATGGGGACCGGACTCAGGGATTAAACCGATTAAAGCTCCAAGCAGAAGAAGAACAAAAGTGTACTGCGAACTAATCGTATCGAGATGCCAATAGTGCATTCCGAATTCTACAATGATCAAGGCACCGAACGTCCACAGAGCAGTTTTCCATAAATGCTGTCGAATTATATGTTTCCATATATGCTCTCGTATGTAATGCCGGAAGCTCCTTTCTTCATGGTGATATAGAGTCTCGGGGCAATCCTGACAGGTTTGTATATTCGCTTTCTTTACGAATTTGTCCACGAGCCATCCTGTTATTATCCCGCTGACAAACAGTAAAGCGAAAAGTATCAAAGCAGTTTGTGGAAACATCGCAAGCATAATGAATGCTTCATCACCTGACGTTGCCGCCATCGAACCGACGAGCGCGCCAAAGCTGATCATGCCATGAATGTACAATGAAACATTCGTAAAACCACCGATGCATCCCGGAACGGTTCCAATGGCAGAACTCACTATGTATTGCCGCCATTGATGTCCCTGCTTGAGAAGGAGAGCAATTTTGCCGCGTGTCCAAACGTTGAGTACATCTACTACAACCATCATCAGTAATACTAAAAGAGTTACCTGTAATGTCTCTCCCAGGACTTTCATCAGTAGTGGCTGCATAGTTTTTTACCTTTGCGTATATAATAGAAC
>Ga0315537_1003711_pt1 | contig 11300 bp, 11 predicted proteins | sample SalMarSW160270MG_FD_203091 | JGI IMG/M metagenome (GOLD analysis project Ga0315537, IMG submission 203091) | Salt marsh sediment microbial communities from the Plum Island Ecosystem LTER, Massachusetts, United States - Salt Marsh Sediment SW1602-70 ... | reverse complement strand
ACGGAGCAGGGTTTCAACGTGCCGTGAGCATTTGCCGTCTATGCCGCTTTCCTTGCTGGAAATGAACTCTTGGGCTTCGTCGAATACTACGAGTATGTAGGGTTTAACCGTGAACCGCCGTTTTCTCCGCACAAGCAGGTCCTGCGTCAGGCTTATGGCAAGCTCCTTAATCGTGAACGGGTCAGAAATCGAGATTACCACGAGGCGTGTTGTTTTGTCCTCCAGCAGTTCGCGTATGCCTTCAACCGTCAAGCCCGCTGTGGCTTTGTCTTCTTTCTCGCTTCGTTTCCTGAATAAATCCGCTATCGTGTTCCTCGTAGTAGCCCAAGCGTACAAGCCGCTTTTGTCGTGAACACGGAACTTCTCTACAGCTTCCCGCGCAACCTCATCAACGTAACCCACAAACTCTTCGCTAACTTCCTGGTTCTCGCTTAAACCCTGCCGCTCCACGTACTCCCGCACCGCATCGCCAATGGCGTCAATCGCGTTCACGTAATGCGGCTTGCTCACCGAATCCTTCCGCTGGTCGTCAAGCTCGTCTAGGAACTGGCTGTAAGTTGGAATCTTCTGCTTCGGCTTCGTGTAATAGGAAAGCTTGCCCTGATCCCTTATGGCTTGCAGTCCAGCTTTTGTCCGCTGATCCGTCTCGTACTCTCGGGGTTTAACAACCGAGTTGAAAAGCTGTTCTACCGCGTCGATTCGGTGTTCAAGGATTACCTTTGAGTTTATGTTCGGGTCCGATAGCACATCTAACAGCAGAAACGTGTATTCGCAGCTGATGTCAAAAATAACCAGTTTAGTGTTATCCTCACCCGTGTGTAATAGTATGCGCCTCAGAACGTTTGACATCAAATTGCTTTTTCCGCCACCTGTGAAGGCGAAAACTCCAAAATGATACCTAATCAGCTTTTCAAAGTCAATGTAGATTGGTATGGTAATTTTGCTGGCTTCGAACATTTTTATCAAGCCAAGCCTCGGATCAACCCGCGCGTCCTCAACTGTCTTCGACGTGTCAACTCCAAGCGCTGCAGCGATTTTCTGGTTGTACATGCGATTTATCATTTCACTGTTCAAAACGTAAATGGGGCTGCCCACAACAGGATACGAGAAGCCCTTGACGAATTCGAACCCGCATCCCCGATTTATAATTAAATCGTAGTTTATCGGAATGGCATCTATCTGAATCATCATCGTCGACGTGTCATCAGTCTGCCAATCCTCCTCGCTTTGCTCAATAATCTCAAACTGCATCGGATAATAGCCATGATCGGACAAACCGCGCAAGCCGAAGTGCTCAGGCCAGACGCGGCTAATCTCCATTAACGTGTACCGCTCCGCGCCGTCGCCTGCCCGCTTGAAGTTCTTGACGGCTAAGAGCATGCCCTCCTCCAGCAAACCCATCAAGTCTTTCTGGTACTCGATTTTGACGCGGCAGTTGTAGCGGGCGCTTGTGCCCGTGACTTTTGCTTCGTCTCCACCGCCAAAATATCGCGGGATAACCGCCGCTAGCCTAGCGCGGAATTTGCCGTCGAAGTCGGTGAAGTACAAGTTTTTAACGGTTTTCTCTTCTTGCCTGTTCAATTGACGCTCGTCTCTCCCTGAAAGTGCTCATGTAAAATATGAACTTGCGCAATTTATGGTTATTGAGCATCCACACAGCGGTGGTGTCCACCACACATTTGAATTGACTGTAATTCCACTTCGCAATCTTATCCGCGATGAAAAGCGCTTTGTTATGCCCAAACGCTTCGGGAATGTTCGCTGGCGCCATAGCCACCAGCACGCTCATGGCCAAGTTCTGCAGCTTGTTTGGAACAGTTTTGTCCCTGTACAGGATGGTTTCAACAGGCTCTTTTGTGCCGTCGCTCAGCTCATTCCAAAACCACGCGAGGCTTTCAGGTTTGTAATCGTACTCTGGATAGGCTAAACGATCCACGAGGAGAACGTTGCTTCGCAGCATCGGATCCGTCTTAGCTTGGCTCAGCTGCACGTACGTTTTCAGGAAAGCCTTTTCAAGGCCGATTTTGTTTTTTATGGCGCCTGAAACGTAGCCTTTGCGGCTTTGCCTATCGCGCCGCATGGTTCTGAAGGCAGAGTCATACTCGATGAGGCTCCACGGCGGCTTGATCTGTTCCAAGTTGAAGATGCTGGCTGACTGGAGTATCATGCGGTCCGTGTTTGGCAGGTCCTGCAAGGCTTCGCGTTGCAGACGCGTTTTCAACAAGCCTTCATTGTGCATTATTGGAATTAGCTGCCGTTTGAAGTCTCGGGCTGCAGTGTCCTTCGTGACGCCTATGAGCAATATGCGTTTTTTCCAGCATTCCTCCATAAGCATCTGCAAAGCAAAAAGCGTGAGAAAGGCAATATCAAGCGTGGTTAGCCACTGTTCTTTGCCGTCTTTCAGGATTTTCATGGAGCTAGCTACTTCTTTTTCGGGGGTTTTTGTGAAGAATAATTTGTCGCCTATGTTAATGGTAAGCTTTTTTATGCGTTCCCAGCTTGAAGCGTATTTCTGGTTTAACGCGTAAACGCCATCTTTTTCGGTTAGGATTCCTTTTATGGTTAGGTTTTTGAGAGCGCGTTCTATTCTTTTTGTTCTTTTCTCGTCTGCAACGCCGAATTCAGCTAGCACTTGCCTTGCAGTTAGCGGGCTTTTCTTTTTGGCGAGGTTGATTATTGCGTAGCGGAGGTAATCAGCTCTTGGAGACGGCAAGCCTAAACCTTGGTTGCAGACATGCTGCCTCGCCATGGCTAAATCGTTAACGTCTATGGCTGTGTCATCCACTTTGTGTCCGAGGATGCTGCTCTTCGCAGTCCAAAACTCCATTTTTGACGTGTCATAAAGCAGGCTCGCGCGTTCCACGGAAAGGCTTCGGTCAAGCAGGATAATCTTGGTGTTCTGGTTTGAGTCCGCGGCGAGTTTGAAGCCGAGATAGTACTCCGAGAAAGTCATGATCGAATTGGCGATTGTAGCGTTGCTTATTATGCCTTCGTCAGTCAAAATCTTGTTAGGACTCGTCTCCTCGGGTTGTCCTTGGGCAAAGAAGGCTTGGTCCACTTCTGGAATTTCGTTAATGTACATGGGCACGACGCTGGATATGCCCATGCTCTGCTGCATCGTCTTAGCATCGTACTGGACTTGCGTCTCAGCACTCTCAGAAAAAGTCACCGTGCCAGTCGCCGCGTAGGCGCCGCCGAAGAAAATAACCATGTCAAACAGTGGTCGTGAGTACATGGTGCCGTCTACGCCCGCAAAGCGAACGCTTGTGGAGCCAAAAAATTCCATGGCGGTTTCTCGCGCCTCTTTCGGGTTGAAGCCTGTTTTTATGAGGTTTGCGAGCAACTCGTCGTATAGGTTTTTGAGGACTGAAAACCGCTGCTCGTAGTCTGAGATTTGCTTGGTTGCGCCTTGCCTGAGCGAGTTGCATGTTCGTTTCGCCGTGTCGCTTAGCGAAGGCGCTGTCACTTGATTTTCACCTGTCTGTTCAATGTTCGTGTTCGGGGATAAAAAGGATTGTTGACACGTAAACGCCTAAAATCCGTTTCTATTCTATTAACTAGACCTTGTTTTTTTGGGCGTAGGCTTTGATAATGGCAAACAATAAAAATGCGGCAAGCGTATTGAGACAACGGCTTGGCCAACGGGCGGGTTGCCCTAGCTTAGCAGCTAATGGAGATGTCTCCCGCACAACCCTTCCCCTTTTTTTATTGCCTAGTGAAAAAGCAAAGGCAAAAACCTTCATTTGAAATATTTTTGCAGCAAGTTTTGTATTATGAAAAAAGCTGGTTTTTCCCTGCAATTCTCTTGTATTACTCTTTTTCAGTATGCTGATTGTCCATGTTAGTGGAGAAGTGGACAAAATAGCGTGCTAAAAAGTTGAGGAAGTCAAATCAAAAATATTAGCCTTTTTTATGGATTTCTTAGACTGCAGGAGTAGTCTCTGATGTTTTCTTCTTTCTCCTTATTGCGAACAATACGACAGCCAGAACTATCACTATTACCACGGTGGCTATTGCACACAGTACATAAGGGTCGATAGCCTGTTGGGGCTGCCAAATATTGGTGCCGGCTATTTTACCTATAGAGGTTTTTCCATCAGGATAAAGCGCTGAGAACTCTAGCACAATCCCCGTGATTTTGTCCCATTTATAGTCAATTCTTGATGCTTCAGATGGCATGCCAGTGGGCGGTGTGTAGGTTGCATAAATAACACTTCTGCTTGCTCCGAGGTATGTGCTGCTGGTTTCGCCAGCGATTGTTATTGGTCCCATACCATAATAGCGGAATGTGTCCCCTGTTTTCAAATTAGCAGGGATGACGATAGTTTTAATAACATCATTGGGGTATGCCGTGTAAGCTTCCATCTCGCTCATATTAAATTGTCCCGTTTCGTATCTGTAACCAAAACTTTCTGAATAGGTCGTCACATTAAACTTCATTAATGTTCCTTCCACTTCGTAAATGTCAAACCTTTCCCACCCAGTCCAATTAAGTTCCTCAGTTACAATGTCATATTTCATCCAGTCACCACTCTTAACACCTACCTGCACTTCAGAATAGGCAACAAATACGCAGAGAGGAAATGTGCTGAAACAAATTAGCGTAATTACGAGCACAAAAATGATTGTTCTCTTCATTGTCTCATGCCAGACAGCTTGTTAGGTGTTTCATTTATTAACCTTTCTCCCAGTGGAGATGTCTCCCGAACTCGGACATCACATGACCATATTCTTCAATTGATATTATTTTAACCAGTTGGTTAAAAAAAACCATATAGCGCATAGCCATTTCGACTGTTGTCATTGCATTTTGTCGATTATGTTATTTCATTTCTCATTTTGAAGAGTTGGAGACGCGGACCATGTTAATATTCATCGTTTTTTGATAGGGACAAATTTCGTTCCGTATGCGCCGATATAGCTCGATGTTGGACGGATGAGAACTGACTCTGAATACTGTTCTAATATGTGGGCGGTCCAACCGGTTATTCTGCTTGATGCGAAAAATGGAGTGAAGAATTCTTTAGGAACACCCAGAGCGTTCAAGACTAGTGCGGCATAGAAATCTACGTTTGGATAAATCTTTTGCTCCTTGTGAACAACGGCTTGAATCTCCCTGCATTTCCTATATAAGTCCATCCGATCAATGCGTTGACACAAAGCTTTACCCACATTCCTAAGGTGTCTCGATCTAGGATCTTCTGCCAAATAGACTCTGTGACCAAAACCCATTATCTTTTTTCGGTCAAATAACATTCCTTGTATGTAAGCTTCCACTTCTTCGAGGTTGTTTACATTCAGGAGCATCCTCCGCTAAATTCACAGTTAGAAGCGAAGAACTGCTCCCGTGCGGCTGCAAGATTAGCGGATTAGGTTCAAAAGCTGAACTAAACACTTCCTCTTCAGCCAACGGAGGAAGCCAACCAACGTTCTGCAAATCCTCTAACGAGAGACCTAGAGGTACCGTTAATTCTTTATCTGCAACTGAGCTGATGGTGAGATTCACGGTGAAAGCCATACCCTGCGTTATATTCCCACCTCTGAGAGGCACGCTAGATTCCAAATCTATAGAAATCAACGGAGAGGCTTCATCAGGAGGTTCAGCGCTCCGAATGAAATAAACAACTATGATAGTCACTAAGATTGTAGTCGTTATGAGGATTACAGAGAATTTCCGTCGCATAATTGGCTTGCATCCTTTAATTCTGTTGTTAAGAGAATATAATACTGTTGCCAAGTTGTCAGAGTAAACACCAAAAGCCTTTCTACGCATGTATTATAAACGCAGAACTGCGATGATAAACTTAAAATAACTGGAAGAACAGTTGTGTTAACGCACTAAAATTTAAGGAAAAAATGAAAAATAGAGGAAGGAAAAACAAATGAGCAAAAGCGCGAAACCCCACTTAAACCTCGTAATCATGGGGCACGTTGACCACGGAAAATCCACCACTACCGGAAACTTGCTTTACCAAGCAGGCGCAATCGACGAGAGAACAATAAAGGCTTTCGAAGAGGAAGCCGCAAAACTTGGCAAGGGCACATTCAAGTACGCATGGGTACTCGACAACCTCAAAGAAGAACGCGAAAGAGGCGTAACCATAGACCTTCGGTTCTTAAAATTTGAAACCAACAAATTCTACTTCACAATCATAGACGCGCCAGGACACAGAGACTTCGTCAAGAACATGATCACAGGCGCAAGCCAAGCCGACGCCGCCGTGCTCTTTGTCTCAGCTAAAAAAGGCGAGTTCGAAGCAGGCATCGGTCCAGGCGGTCAAACACGCGAACACGCGTTTCTGGCTTTCACATTAGGCGTCCGCCAAGTAGTAGTTGCCGTTAACAAAATGGACGATATGACGGTTAACTGGAGCAAAGAACGATACGAAGAGATCAAAAACGAAGTTACACGCATGCTAAAAATGGTGGGCTTCAAGGTTGACAAAGTCAACTTTGTACCCACTTCAGGATGGACAGGCGACAACCTAATCAAGAAAAGCGAGAAAATGCCTTGGTACACTGGGCCAACTTTGATTGAAGCGTTGGATCTTTTAGAATTGCCTCCTAAGCCAACTAACAAACCATTACGAATTCCCATTCAAGACGTTTACAGCATCACTGGTATAGGCACGGTTCCTGTTGGCAGAGTTGAAACAGGCGTGCTTAAAGAAGGCACCAGCCTCGTTTTCATGCCATCCAACAAGACTGCAGAAGTGAAATCTATGGAAATGCACCACACTAGAATCCCAGTAGCTGAGCCAGGCGACAACATTGGAATGAATGTGAGAGGCATAGCCAAAACTGAAATTCACCGCGGAGACGTAGCGGGACCAGTGGACAACCCGCCTACCGTAGCCACAGAGTTCATCGGACAAATAATCGTGATTTACCACCCAACCGCCATAGCTGCTGGATACACGCCAGTTCTCCACTATCACACAGGCCAAATCGCTTGCAGGTTCACTGAACTCCTAAAGAAGCTCGACCCGCGCACAGGCCAAGTTGTCGAAGAGAAACCCAGCTTTCTCAAAACCGGCGACGCAGCGTGGGTAAGGTTGGAGCCTCTGCGCCCGATAGCCATAGAAAACTACAAGGACTTTCCAGAGCTCGGTCGCTTCGCCGTTAGAGACATGGGCACAACTGTCGCTGCTGGCGTCGTAAAGGAAATCACCAAAAAGGGACTTTAAACTTTCCCATCTTTTTTTGTCGACAACTTTTTTGAACGTTTTCTTTTGTCACATGTATTCGTTAGAACGGATAATTTAGTTTAGACAGCAGTGAGGCATAGAAGACTGTTATAGAACATGTTGGCTGTTGTTCTAGTCCATGGTGGGCGTTCGCTGTTGTATCGTGACAATCACAAGTTTTAAAATCTTGCACAGACATATAGTACACTTTGGAAGTTGAGACCAGAAGTGAGTAGCTATGGGTTCTCGCGTTAGAAAATCAAGGAGATCCCTGCTAGATAAGAAACTTCGCCCCAGTTCGCAGAAAGAAACTGTCGAAGAACGCTTAGACGAAATGCTGGAGAACATTTCATTAAAAGATGTGCCTTTAGAAGAAAGACGGAAAGAAGCGCAAAAACCGTTATACTTAACAAGGTACGAGTAATCAGACTTCACCGCTTCGCAGAAACGGAGCGCAGTTGCTTAGGAAACTTGTTAATAGCAGAGTGGTTATTTTGGTTATTTTTGTTTGCTGTTCTCGCAAAGAAGTAAATTTTTCATGAAAGCGGAAGTAAAATAAACCAAGTTCTGGTTACGTTAACATGAGTTGAGCCTATGTCTGGAACCGAAACCCTTCTTCCGTACTTGAATGAAAAAAAGAAGAACAATAAAAAACCTACAATTATCGTTGACAGCCGTGAAGCAAGCAGCGCTGCCAAGATTGTTAAGGGTTTGATTGAGCGCGGCGTTAAAGTTAAAACTGAAACTCTTGAAAAAGGCGACTACATCCTGTCTGACCAGTGCGCGGTGGAAAGAAAAACCGTCACCGATTTCGTTTACACGCTCACTCGAAGATACCTTTTTGAGCAGCTATTCAGGCTTAAGGATGCTTATCCGAAGTCGCTGATACTCTTAGAGGGCTATCTGCCCATAATCTACAAGTTCAGCCACATCCAACCCGCAGCGGTTTGGGGCGCCATGTTTAATCTGGCAAAGAACGGCATAGCCATAGTCAACACAAAATCCTACAAGGAGTCAATCGATTTCCTCTATGTGGCTGCCAGACAAGAACAAATCGTTGAAAAAAGAACCCCAACGGTTCATCCCTTTAAGAAAACTGAAACCTTATCTGACGCCCAGGTGTATTTCGTCGCCAGTTTACCCAACATCGGAAGAGAAAAAGCCACCGCCATACTCAAGTCCTACCAGACCCCACTAAACGCGCTTATTAACGTGGACGACTGGGCAAAAACGGTTTACGGACTTGGACCAGTAATAACAAACAAAGTCAAAGAGGTTCTGAGCACACCTTACAAAGAATAAAACGCACTTATCAGTAGCCCTTTTTTTTTATCTTTCTTCACAATCATCATTAATCACCTCTGCCGAAAGTATGCCTATTGCCTAAAAAATGATTACAGATTCACAAACCATAAAACCAAAAAATCCTCCATCTAAATATCAAAGTAAAAAAGATGGAAAAATAAGATGGACAAAGTACGACTGCTTCTGAGCTTAATCACAATAGCCATTATTGTTGTACCTATTGTAGGAATGTTGCTTGCTTACCAAAACAACCTTTTGGGGTTGTTCATTCCTCCTGAAATAAATGAAATAGCAGACGATTTAATGGGTGGCGACGGCACCAATGGCTCTGGGCTGGAACCTCCTACTATGGTGGGTGAACCACAATACAATGAAACGTCACGAACATTTTCAGTGACTTTTCAGTATAAGAACAGCTTTCCTTTTGATATTACCATTAAATCGTTGTCTGGAAACATTAAATGTGATGAGCATGGATTCCCTCTAGGCAATGCCAGCCTCAGCAAGCCAGTCAGCATAGATGCAGGCAAAACTGCAAAACTAACTGTTCTCGGCACCTGGACAGAAGAAGCAATTAGCCACTTTGAAACTGGGCACGAAGGTGAAGAATTTGTTGATGTCGTCTTGGTGGACTTCGCTGTAGATGTCAGCGGAATTCAAATACAGCTTGACCAAAGCCAGATGGAACAGAGCATGCAGGTTCCGAATCCAGCCTATAAGGGGTGAAATGCATGAAAGCTATATTAACTAAATTTAACTGGTTTGGACTCGCTGGCGGAGCTACAACAATTGTGGTAATTGCGGTGTCGCTGTTTTGTCCTTGGTGGCAGCTTACAGTCGGCGATGACTTATTGAAGGTAAATGCCTCACCTGTAAACACGAACTTCGGGTTTCTAGACACAACGTTCACCATACCGTTCATATGGGCGCTTAACATTGTAAGCATACTCACCCTACTTGCAAGCGGCATCGCGATGCTAATTTACTCCATTATCCCGAGAAAATCCTACTCCAAACATCTGCTCGGCTTCGGCTACAAGAAACCATTGTTTACAGTGCTGTTCTTCGTGATTGGTCTGCTTGTTATTACGCTGATTCTTCAAGCCGTATTAAGCATTAATGTTCCTTTGATGGGATCAACAACTAGCACGTTGCCCATACCTTTTGTCTCTGGCATAACCCTAAGCGTTCTCCTGTCAGCAGCATTCCAATGGTCTTTCTGGCTGGCTGTAGTGGCAGCGGGGCTTTGTATAGCCGCCAGATTATACCACAGAAAAGTCGCCCCCGCGCCTTCAGCTACGACAGTTACATAGAAAGCCAGTGCCCACCTTAAATGCGCATTTTCAATTTGCTAACCCAAATTTTAACCGCTAAAAGTTTAGAAGTAAACATTTTTACTTTAAACCCAAAACTTTTTTTGGCTTCTTGTAGTAGGTTATTAATTCAACTGTGTCAGGTTCTCGCGTATCAGTATATAAAAGTGTTCGTCCGTTTGCTTTAGTGTCAAAAACATCAATATCGAGAAAGCAAGTTACACTGGCTGATGAAAATAAAATTGAAGTCAACCGAAGTGCGAAAATACAGATACGACAAATCCGTTTATATAGTGGTGATTGGTGCTTGTGGTGGATGCTACTATTGCGTGAATGTTTGCTCAGAAAAAGCCATAAAGGAGTCGGAGCCCCCTACTATAGATCACTCCAAATGCACGAGGTGCATGAAGTGTGTGGAAGCTTGCCCACTATTGGCAATGCAGATAATACATTAGCGTTGCGCGCGATGTTGGGTTTTATCCTCGAAATTTAGCGTGCACATAAGTAATCGTGTATTGATTTGGCAGCTTTTCTTCCTTCTCCTAACGCCTGAATAACGGTTGCTCCACCACTTATGGCATCACCACCAGCATAGACGCCTTCAATATTCCCTAATTTTTCATCAACTTCAATTATTCCCCGTGATGTGGTCTTCAATTCTGGTACTGTTCTTAGAAACAGCCTGTTAGGTCTTGTACCGATAGCCTCTACAACAGTGTCTAAATCCATGATGAACTCGCTTCCCTTTATTTTCTCTGGTCTTGGTCTCCCGCTTTTATCTGGTTCTCCAAGCTTCATTTTCACAAGTTCAATTCCCTTAACCCAGCCGTTTTCCCCGAGTATTTTCGTTGGGGCAACCAATTCCATGAAATGAATTCCCTCTTCCAGAGCGTGACGCAGCTCTTCCTCTCTTGCTGGCGAATGTTCTTTAGTTCGCCTATAAAGAATGTACACTTCAGCTCCACTTCTTAGTGCGCTTCTGGCAGAATCCATTGCAACATTGCCTGCGCCGATTACTCCCACCTTTTTTCCAACGAACAGAAGTGTATCATACTCTGGAAATTTGTACGCTTTCATCAAATTTGTTCTAATTAGGAATTCATTAGCTGAATACACTCCGTTGAGTTCTTCGCCTTCTATGCCCACGAAGAAAGGGGCCCCTGCTCCTGTACCAATATAAATGGCGTCATACCCATCACGTAACTCGTCGAATGACAAGTTCTGACCTACAATGTTGTTAAGCCTGATATCCACTCCAATTTCTTTCAGATAGGAAAGCTCCTCATCCACAACTTTTTTGGGCAACCGGAACTCAGGAATTCCATACTGGAGTACTCCACCCGCCTTGTGAAGTGCCTCGAATATAGTTACTTTATAACCATATTTTCTTAAATCAACTGCGCAGCTAATACCGCTTGGCCCTGATCCGATTATAGCAACTTTTTGATCTTTCTCCTTGATTGCAAAATCTTCCCTGATTCCTTTTTCCATAGCC
>Ga0315537_1003708_pt1 | contig 11304 bp, 9 predicted proteins | sample SalMarSW160270MG_FD_203091 | JGI IMG/M metagenome (GOLD analysis project Ga0315537, IMG submission 203091) | Salt marsh sediment microbial communities from the Plum Island Ecosystem LTER, Massachusetts, United States - Salt Marsh Sediment SW1602-70 ... | reverse complement strand
AGTGCTCGAAGAAACCGAGCGCCGACTCCACCGTCATGTCCAGCACCTCGGCGATGTTCTTCCCCTTGAACCTGATCTCCAGGGCCTCGCGGTTATAGCGCTTGCCGCGGCACACTTCGCAGGGGACGGTCACGTCGGGCAGGAACTGCATCTCAATCTGGGTAAAGCCCTCGCCGCGACAGGCCTCACAACGCCCGCCCTTGACGTTAAAGGAGAACCGCCCCGGGGCATAGCCCCTCATCCTGGCCTCGGGAACGGTGGCAAAGAGCTCCCGAATCGGGGTGAAGGTGCCGGTGTAGGTGGCCGGATTACTGCGCGGGGTGCGCCCGATGGGCGACTGGTCGATATTGATTACCTTATCGATATGCTCCACGCCGAGGATAGCGTCACAGTCACCGGCCCGGTCCCGCGACCGGTAGAGCCGGCGGGCCAGGTTACGGTAGAGCACTTCGTCAATCAGGGTGCTCTTACCGCTGCCCGAGACCCCGGTGATGCCCACGAAACGGCCCAGGGGGATGTGGACATCGATATTCTTCAGATTGTTCTGCCGCGCCCCCTTGACCACGAGCTCGGCCCCGGAGCCGGGACGGCGTTTGGCGGGCAGGGGAATCTGCTTGGCCCCGCTCAAGTACTGGCCGGTGATTGAACTCTTCGTGTCCATGATGTCAGAAAGTGTCCCGGTAGCCACCACCCGGCCCCCGTGCTCCCCCGCCCCGGGCCCCATATCGATAATATGGTCGGCGGCACGCATCATGGCCTCGTCGTGCTCCACCACCAGTATGGTATTACCCAGGTCGCGGAGCCGTTTCAGGGTCTCAATCAGACGATAATCATCGGCGGGGTGCAGCCCCACCGTGGGCTCGTCACAGATATAGAGCACCCCCATCAGCCCGCTGCCTATCTGGGTGGCCAGACGAATCCGCTGCGCCTCGCCACCGGAGAGGGTAGCCGAAGGACGGTCCAGGGTGAGATAATCCAGGCCCACGTCCTCGAGGAAACCGAGCCGGGATCCAATCTCCTTCAGGATCTGGCGGGCAATCACCCGCTCACGCTCACTGAGTATCGACTCCTCCCCCCGGAGAGCCGCCACCCAGGCTACCGCCCGGGTAACCGACATCGAGCTAACCTCGACGATGTTCTTACCGCCGATGGTTATCGCCAGGGACTCAGGCTTGAGGCGCCTGCCCTGACACACGGGACACTCCCGGAACACCATGTAGCGCTCCATCATGCGCCGGGAGTTCTCCGACTCCGTATCCCGATAGAGCCTCTCCAGCCGGGGGATGACGCCCTCGTAGCCGGTGAAGTACTGCCTCACCCGACCGAAGCGGCGGTAGCTTACCAGCTCCCCCTGCTCGCCGTAAAGCACCAGGTTTAGCTGCTCCGGGGTCAAGTCCCGCACCGGGGCGTCCAGCGAAAACCCGTAGCGTCTTCCCAGGTCGTAGAGCTGCTCCAGATACCAGAACCCCGACTGATAGGGACGAATGGCCCCGTCGCTGATGGAGAGACCTTTATCGGGGATAATCAGGTCGGGGTCGAGCTCCTGCTTGAAGCCCAGCCCGCTACAGGCGGGGCAGGCGCCGTGGGGGCTGTTAAAGCTGAAGGTGCGGGGGGCAATCTCACCCAGGCTGATGCCGCAGTGCACACAGGCAAAGTGCTCCGAGAAGAGTAGCTCCTCGCCGCCGACGATGGACACCAGCACCACCCCGGCCCCCAGCTTGAGCGCCGTCTCCACGGAGTCGGCGATGCGGCTCTGGCTGCCGCCCTGCCCGACTACCAGCCGGTCAACCACCGCCTCAATGGAGTGCTTCTTATTCTTGTCCAGTTGAAACTCGCTAGCCAGCTCGGTGACCTGGCCGTCAACCCGAACCCGCGCGTAACCCGCCTTACGCAGGTCGTCGAACACCGCCTGATACTCGCCCTTACGGTCCCTGACCAGGGGGGCTAAAATCAGGGCCCGGCTGCCGGCGGGTATGGCCTGCACGGCATCGACAATCTGCTGCACGGTCTGCATGGCAATCTCGCGCCCGCAGCTGGGGCAGTGGGGGTGTCCTACCCGGGCGAAGAGCAGCCTCAGGTAGTCGTAAATCTCGGTTACCGTGCCCATGGTCGAGCGCGGGTTGCGGCTGGGCCCCTTCTGGTCGATAGATATGGCCGGGCTCAAGCCCTCGATATAGTCGACCTCGGGCTTCTCCATGCGGCCCAAGAACTGACGGGCATAAGCCGAGAGCGATTCCACGTAGCGGCGCTGCCCCTCGGCGTAGATGGTATCGAAGGCAAGCGAGCTCTTCCCCGAGCCAGAGACGCCGGTTATGACCACCAGCTTATCTCGGGGGATAGAGACGTCTATGTTCTTGAGATTATGCTCCCGCGCCCCTCTGACAACTATGGAATCCAGCGGCATAGTACCCTCCCCAATCGACAATTTAATTGTAGCACCAGACTCAAAAACAAGACAACAAAGGCTTAAATTGACACTGCGGAAGGCTTTGCAGTAACATAGCAGCGGACTGCTGACAGGCAATCTAGTTCCACAAGCCAAGGGGGAAGATAGCTATGGAAAACTACGAGATTAGGGTGCCGGGAAAGGTCCGTTTCGGTGCCGGCTGTACCGAGACCATGGGGGAAGAGGCCACCAAGATTGGCGCCAAGCGAGCGCTGATGGTTACCGACCCCGGCGTCTACCAGACGGGAATCACCGACCCGGTGAGGGAGAACCTGAGCAAGGCCGGTATCAAGGTCGATATCTTCTCCGAAGCGGAGCCGGAACCCACCTACTCAAAGCTGAACGCCACCGCCAAGGAGCTAGCTAAGAATAAATACGACCTGATGGTGGCCATCGGCGGCGGCTCAAGCATCGACACCGCCAAGGGGCTCTCTATCCTCTTCGCCCACGGCGGCGTCGGGCAGGACTACGGCGGTACGGACAAGGTGCCCGGTCCCGGTGTCCCGGTCTTCGCCTGTCCCACCACGGCCGGAACCGGGAGCGAGGTCACCAACATCGCCGTCTTTGACGACCGGGAGCGCGGTTTCAAGGAAGGCATCGTGAGCAACTACCTTCTGGCCCGCATCGCCTTCGTCGACCCCACCCTGACCTACGGCTGCCCGCCTAAGGTGACCGCCGCCTCGGGGATGGACGCCCTCATCCACGCCATCGAGGGCTACACCGGCAACAAGGCGTCTACCTTCAGCGACGCCATGGGCCTGGAGGCAATGCGGCTCATTACCGGCAGCCTGAGGCGGGCTGTCAAGAACGGCGCGGACAAGGAGGCCCGCAACCAGATGGCGGAAGGCGCCCTCTTCGGCGGCATGGCCTTCATGAACTCCGGGGTTACCGCCGTCCATGCCCTCGCCTTCCCTCTCGGCTCGCAGTTCCACGTGCCCCACGGTATGGCTAACGCAATACTGCTGCCCTACGTCATGGAGTGTAACCTGTCGGCCAATCTCTCGAGGTTTGCTACGGTAGCCAAGATGCTCGGGGCGGACACCGAGGGGCTCTCCGACCAGGAGGCCGCCGAGAAGGGGCTGGAAGCAGCCAAGGCCCTATCCGCCGACGTCGGTATCCCCATCCACCTCCGCGAGCTGGGGGTGCCCAAGGAGGCCCTGGAGGGGCTGGCCAGCGCCACCATGAACGTTACCCGGCTCCTGGCCAATAACCCGAAACCGCTAACCCTCAGTGACGTCAGGAAAATCTGGGAAAACGCCTGGTAGGAGCAGCCATGACAGAAAAGAAGTGGCGGGTCTGGCTCTCGGGCCGAGACCCTGACCGGGAAGACATAATCGAGGCGCTCAAGGCAGCCGGCTGTGAGGTAAGCCTGGGGCGTCTCTTTACGGATACCTGGCACTACAACGAGGATGAGCTGGTGGAGAAGGTCGCCGACATGGACGCCATTATGATATCCACCGGAGACGGCAGAATCACGCGGCGGGTCATGGAGGCGGGGAAGAAACTCACGGTCATCGCTAAAAGGGCCATCGGGGTCGGCGACATCGACGTTAAAGCCGCCACCGAGCTGGGTATCCTGGTAACCAACGCCCCCCTCGAGCTACACTACCTCTCGGTGGCCGAGTTCACCGTGAGCGCCATCCTGGGACTGGCCAATAACCTCAAGCTTGCCGACCATAACGCCCGCCGCGGGCTGTGGCGCAGCGTCTCCAACACCCTGCTCCGCCACAAGACGGTGGGCATCGTGGGGCTGGGTAGAATCGGCGCCAGGGTCGCCGAGTTGCTCCACCCCTTCGAGCTCAGGCTTCTCTCCTACGACCCCTACGTACCCCCGGAGAAGGCCAGGGCCCTAGAGGTAGAGCTTACCGACCTGGAGACCCTGCTCCGGGAGTCGGATTTCGTTACCCTCCACGCCGTGGAGACCCCAGAGACGATAGGCATGATTAACGAAGCCCGGCTCAAGATGATGAAAAACACCGCCTACCTGGTTAACACCGCCCGGGGCAGCCTCATCGACGAAGCGGCCCTGGCCCAGGGACTGAAAGAGGGCTGGATTGCGGGCGCCGCCCTGGACGTCTTCCGAGGGGAGATTCCCAAGGCGGATAACCCCCTGCTCGCTGAAGACATCTACTTCAAGACGATTTTTTCGCCCCACGCGGCGGCGCTCAACCCGGAGGTAATGTGGCACCTGCCCCTGCTCCAGCTTGAGAACTGCTTAAGCGCCCTGCGCGGCGAGGTGCCCCAGCACGTGGTAAACCGGGACGCAATACCAAAGTGGCAAAGCCGTAAGTAAGGGGTAAAAGACGAGCCCGTAAAAGGTGTTAGCGGGCTCCCGACTAAATCAGGAAAGAATTATATAGAATCAAGGAGGTAAACCAAATGGCGAAGGTAAAGGTTGGCGTGGTCGGCTACGGCTGCATCGGGCAGCGGCTGGCTGACGGAGCGGCCCTGCAGGAAGATATGGAACTGGTCGGGGTGGTTGACGCCGCCCCCACCCTAGCGGTAAGAGCCCTCAAGGAAAGGGGTATGCCCTACAAGCTCTTCTCCGCCATCCCCGAGAAAACAGCCGAGATAGAGGCCGCCGGCATCCCGGTTTCCGGGACCATGGACGACCTCCTGGCCGAGATTGACGTCGTGCTGGACGCCACCCCCGGCGGTATCGGGGCCAAGAACAAGGAGGCCTACGTCCGGCACGGTAAGAAGGCCATCTTTCAGGCGGGCGAGAAGAACGAAGTCGCCGATGTCTTCTTCCACGGCTACGCCAACTACGAGAAGGGCATCGGGCAGAGGTTCTTAAAGCTCACCTCCTGCAACACCACCGGCTTCGTGAGAGCCGTGGACTGCCTGGACCGGGTGGCCGGTGTGGAAAAGGTATCGGTGACCATCATCCGCCGCGTCGCCGACCCCGGCGATACCCACCGCGGCCTGGTCGACCTTTTGCTAGTAGACCCCATCCCCAGCCATCAGGCGGTCGACCTGATGCTGATTATGCCCCACGTCAAGGCCACCGGGATTCTGGTGCACACCCCGGTAACCCACGGGCACATCATCACCCTAGTGATTACCCCCAAGAAGGAGATGAGCCGGGAAGAGGTGCTCAACGCCTTCAGGGCGCACCCGCGTATCCGCGTGGTCAGAATCGCCGACGGCTTCAACTCGAACACCGCCCTCTTCCAGTACGGCCGCTTCCTGCTCAAACCACGGGGCGACCTCTACGAGATTGCCATCTTCGAGGAGGCGGTCGGCTTTAACGAGAAGGACATCGTCTTCGCCCTCAACATCCCTCAGGAATCGGTGACCATCCCGGAGACCATCGACGGGGTGAGGGCCTGCATGGAGATGCAGACGGACCGCCTGGAGGCGGTGGGGCTCACCAACAAGTACCTGGGAATGGGGTGAATAGTCTCATGGCCAAGCGGGACTACCTGACACTGGACGACTTTGACTACCGGGGGCAGACGGTGCTCCTCAGGGTGGATATTAATTCACCCATTGACCCCAAGACGAAGCGGATTACTAACGAGAATAGAATCGTGCAGAGCCTACCCACCATTCAGGCGCTGGTGGACAAAGGGGCCAAGCTGGTTATCATCGCCCACCAGGGGGACACCCTGGACTATCAGAACCTCGTCTCCCTGGAGGAGCATGCTCAAAGGCTCTCCCGGAGGTTGGGACGGGACGTCCAGTTTATCGACGACGTGGCCGGCCCGGCGGCCCGGGAGAAGATTAAGGGCCTGAAAGAAGGGGACATCCTGCTCCTGGATAACCTGCGCTACCTGACCGAGGAGGTATCCACCTTCGAGGAGGCGGTAAAGCTCACCCCGGCGGAGATGACCAAGACCTACCTGGTGAGAAACCTGGCGCCGCTGTTCAGATTTTATGTCAACGACGCCTTCGCCGCCGCCCACCGCAACGCCCCGAGCATGGTGGCCTTTCAGGAGCTCCTACCCTCGGCGGCGGGCATACTCTACGATAAAGAGGTAACCGCCCTCACCAATATCCTGGAAAGCCCCCGGCGCCCCTGCGTCTTTCTGCTGGGCGGGGCCAAGATATCCGATGCCTTCAGCATGATGGGAAAGGTGCTCTCCGAGGGCTCCGCCGACTCGGTACTCACCGTCGGCGTTACCGGACAGGTAATGCACCTGGCCCAGGGAAAGAAGCTGGGCCCGCCCTCGGAGAAGTTCATCAGCGACCGCGGGCTGGGGAAGTTCGTCGCCCCGGCGCAGGAGTACCTCAAGAAGTACCCCGATAAACTGCATATCCCCCTGGACTTTGCCGTCGACGACGGTGGTAAGCGGCGCGAAATCAGCGCCGAGGAGCTACCCAGCGAAAAACCGATTATCGACATCGGGGCAAAGACGGTTGCGGCCTACGGGGAGATGCTGGAGAAAGCCGGAACGATATTCGTTAACGGCCCGGCCGGGGTCTACGAACGGGAAATCGGGGCCTACGGCACCAGGGAGCTGTGGCGGATAATCGACGACGCCCGGGGCTACTCGGTCATCGGTGGCGGCGATACCGTCGCCTCAGCGGCCCGCCTGGGAGACCTTGCCAAGATAGACCATGTCTCTACCGGGGGCGGGGCCCTGATTCGGTTCCTGTCCGGGGTAAAGCTACCCCTGGTTATCGCCATGAAAAAGGGGGCTAAAGCTAGCCAGCCAGGCCGGTAACCCTGCCGCCCGGGGGTATCAAGCAACAGGAGGCATAGCCCATGAACATCAGGCTGGATGATAAGGTAGCCGTAGTAACCGGGGCCGCCAGCGGTATCGGTCTTGCCTGCGCCGAGATGATAGCCGAAAGCGGCGCCAAGGTGGCTCTGGTGGACAAGAACGCGGAGACCCTGCCCGGGGCAACCAAGAGGGTCGAGGCAAAGGGCGTGGCCAAGGGTTACCTTCAGGACGTGACCGTAATCCCCGCCCTCGGCCCGCTGGTGAGCCGGATACGAGAGGAGCTGGGCGAGATAGACATCCTGGTCTGTAGCGCCGGCATCAATATCCCCCAGCTGGCTCAGGATGTCACCGAGGAAAACTGGGACGCCCTCAACGAGGTAAACGCCAAGGGTCTCTTCTTCTGTAACCAGACGGTGGCTATCCAGTCAATGATACCCCGCAAGAAGGGCTCGATTATCAATATCGGCTCGCAGATGAGCCTGGTAGGGGGCTGGAAGCGCGCCAACTACTGCGCCAGCAAGGGGGCCGTAGCCCAGCTAACCAAGGCCGAGGTCGTTGACTGGTCGCCCTACAACATCCGCATTAACGTGGTGGCGCCCACCTTCGTGGAAACCCCCCTGAGCCGGGGGATGCTGGAAGACCCGGAATTCAGAAGCTACATCATGGATAACATCCCCCTCAACCGCCTGGCCACCCTGGGGGACGTCGCCGCAGCGGTCTGTTTCCTGGCCAGCGACCAGGCCAGCATGATTACCGGTACCATTCTACCCGTAGACGGCGGCTGGACAGCCAAATAGCCTAACACCGGGGATGATTTAAGCGGTAACCTAAAGCCTATGGTTACCCGCAGGGAAATATGTTAGCCAAGGTAGTAAGCTGTGCCGTAGTGGGGCTGGAAGGAGCGGTGGTCGAGGTCGAGGTCGATATCTCGCCGGGGCTGCCCTCGTTTACCATCGTCGGCCTGCCCGACGCCGCCGTCCAGGAAGCCAGAGAGCGCGTCCGCGCCGCCATCCGTAACTCCGGCTGTAGCTTCCCCATGAAGCGCGTGGTGGTCAACCTGGCCCCGGCCGACCTCAAGAAGGCCGGGCCGGCCTACGACCTGCCCATTGCCGTGGGCATCCTGCTGAGCTCGGAGCAGGTCCAGGCCGATGTCCCGCAGACCATCATCCTCGGCGAGCTGTCGCTGGACGGCAGTCTGCGCCACACCAACGGCGTCTTACCCATGGTCGCCCTGGCCCAGGAAAAGGGATTTTCCTCCATCATTGTGCCCGAGGTCGACGCCAGGGAAGCCTCGCTGGTGAAGGGCACGATAATCACCCCCATCGCCTCGCTGCGGCAGCTGGTGAGCTACCTACGCGGAGAGATACCGGCCCCCGAATACAGCCCCGAGGAAAGCGGAGAGGCCGGGAAGGATACGGCGCTAGCCGCCGCTACCGACCTTGCCCATATTAAAGGGCAGGAACACGTTAAGCGCGCCCTGGAGGTAGCCGCCGCCGGGGGGCATAACATCATCATGATGGGCCCGCCGGGAAGCGGCAAAACGCTTCTCGCCAGGGCTCTCCCCTCCATCCTGCCCCCCATGACCAACGAGGAAGCCCTCGACGTCACCAAAATCTACAGCGTCAGCGGTCTTTTACCTCAGGATACCCCGCTCATGAACCAGAGACCCTTCCGCTCCCCCCACTACACCATCTCCAACGCCGGTCTGGTCGGGGGCGGACGCTTCCCCAAGCCGGGCGAAATAAGCCTCAGCCACCGCGGGGTGCTCTTCCTCGATGAACTCCCTGAATTCGGGCACGCTATGCTTGAGCTTCTGCGCCAGCCCCTCGAGGACAAGGTAATCACCATCAGCCGGGCGCAGGGCAGCCTGACCTTCCCCGCCAACTTCATGCTGGTCGGGGCTATGAACCCCTGCCCCTGCGGCTTCTACGGTGACCCCTTCAGGAACTGCAGCTGCTCCCCCGGTCTGGTATCGCGCTACCAGCAGCGCATCAGCGGGCCCTTCATTGACCGGGTGGACATCTTTATCGAGGTGCCCCACATCGACTACGAAAAGCTGACCGATGATAGATTGGGGGAGAGGTCGTCAAGGGTCCAGACCAGGGTTAGTGCCGCCCGCTTAAAACAGCAGGCACGCTTCAGCGGCAGCCGGCTGACCTGCAACGCCGAGATGACCCCCGCCGAGGTAAGAGACTTCTGCCAGGCAGAGGAGCCGGCCCAGAGCCTGCTCAAGGCAGCCATGAAGCAGCTCCACCTGTCGGCGCGCGCCTTTCACCGCATCCTGAAACTGGGGCGCACCATCGCCGACCTGGAAAACGGTGACAAAATTAAAGCCCACCACCTGGCGGAGGCCATTCAGTACCGCCCGAGACGGGCGGTATAATCTAGGTAAGAAGGCCTAGAAAGAAGTAAAAGCCAACAGAGATAGCCGGCGTTGAGTCAGGCAGCCGAGCAGAACGAATTAAAAATAGCTGTATCCTTAGATGAGAGAATATAGACAAAGGGAGGGCACCATGAGAATAGCGATTGGCATTATTGGTCTAATCTTTATGGTACTGGTACTTGTCCAGTCTTGCGCTGTTTCATTCGGTGGTGCAATCCTCGAAGAAGAAGGCCTCTTACAAGGTGGAGCGGTAGGTATGCTGGTGGGTATCCTATTTGGGGTAGGGGGGGCCTTCGCCTTCAGACTTCCCAAAGTATCAATCGGGATATTTGTGGTTGGAGCTGTATTAGGATTGGTAGCGGGGCTGACTACTGGATATTCGGACATGGTCGTTTACGGCGTCGTCTCAATCATTCTATCCATATTAAGTTTCGTCGCTCATAGAAGGATGGTCAGAGAAGAATGGCGCTCGTGGTAAACTCCCGCCAAACCAAGTAACAAATTGAGACGCACCTGAGCATATTTCAGGTGGGACTACTCTAGGCCATTAAGCTTCTTCCTCACCCCCAGAAGTGCAGGAAGGCGGCGATACCCAGGAGAACGGCACCGACTATAATGCAGATAAATCCCCCCATGCGGAGCGCCCCATAACCGGAGCGCTCCGGGGTACTCTCTATAAACTCCCTCATATCGGTGCGCGACACCAGATTGTCGTCGTAGCGTCTCTCCGCCCATCGGCTCCAGCCGAGTATGCCGAGACCGATGGCGGTAAAGACAATACCCATAATGAGCAGCACAAAGCCATCCGGGTAGGGCAAGCTCATCCCTCCTAGCAAAGGGCCTCTAAGAGGGATTATAGGCGCTATCACTGCTATTTTGCAAACAATTTTATCAGGGACTACCCAAAGCGGATACTAGGTGATTTCGACCGTAGCCCCGGCAGCTTCCAGCTTCTCCTTGGCAGCGGCCGCCTCGTCCTTGGTAACCCCTTCCCTCACCGGCTTGGGGGCACCTTCCACCAGGTCCTTGGACTCCTTCAGCCCCAGACCGCTCAGCTCACGCACCGCCTTAATCACGGCAATCCGGTTACCGCCGGCCTCCTTGAGGATAACGTTAAACTCCGTCTTTTCCTCCTCAGCCGCCGGGGCTTCCGCCGCCGCAGCCGGTGCCGCCGCCATGGGAACCGCGGCGCTAACGCCGAACTCGGTCTCCAGAGCCTTCACCAGCTCCGACAGATCAAGCACCGTCATCTTCTTGATAGCCTCTATCATGTCACTAACGGCCTCCTTCTGAGCCGGCTTAGCCGGGGCAGCCTCCTTCTCTTTGGCCCCGCCAGCCGTCTTCTTGGCCGCCTTAGGCGCGGCCTTAGGCTCAACCTCAGCCGCCTTCTTCTCTTCAGGCTGCTTTTCGGCCTCAGCCGCCTTTTCCTCCTCGGGATGCTCTACGGCCTCAGCCGCTTCACCAGCCGCATCCTGCTTCACTTCAGCTTCCTTCTCTTCTGCCATGCTATTCTCCCTCCAGTTGTTTAGTTCTAGCCTGCAACACCCGCGCCAGCCCGGCTATGGGGGCATTAAGGCAGTTAACCAGAGCCACGATGGGGCCCTGCATAGCCCCGAGAACCCTGGCCACCATTACCTCCCACGACGGGAGCTTGGAAAGAACCGACACCTCCTCCGAGGTGAGCACTCTATCCCCCAAAAAGCCGCCTCTGATGGTCAGGATAGACTTGGTAGTGCTTATGTAGTCGGTCAGCGCCTTAGCCGGCTCAACTATACCGCCATAGCCCGCCGCCAGAGCCACCGGCC
>Ga0315537_1003707_pt1 | contig 11305 bp, 7 predicted proteins | sample SalMarSW160270MG_FD_203091 | JGI IMG/M metagenome (GOLD analysis project Ga0315537, IMG submission 203091) | Salt marsh sediment microbial communities from the Plum Island Ecosystem LTER, Massachusetts, United States - Salt Marsh Sediment SW1602-70 ... | reverse complement strand
AACCTGGCAGGTACTCCCAGGACCTGCCAGGTTTGTCGTTTGCGCATTACGAGGCGGCGACGACAGCCGATTCGACCTTGCTCTTTCGGTTGCGTCTCCCGACAATGAGGGCATAGGCACTCACGACCACGAGTACAAGGACAGAGATGAGGCCGACGATATCCCCAATCACGGGGTACAGCGTCCGCGGGCTGCTCGTCGGCACCTGGGCCCGGATATAGTTGCCCGTTTCGGCCACCCCTTCGCCCGTAGCCAGCGTTCGGCCGTATGCGTCGACCACGATCGACAGTCCTTCATCCGCCTGGCGCACCACCGCCGTGCCGTTCTCGATGGCGCGAAAGACGGCCATCTCCGCGTGCATCGGGTTGATCCCAGGCCACTCCTTAGATGGGGACAGCAGGATGTCGGCCCCCTGCTGGCCCACCTGCCGCACACTGCCAGGATAGTCCGTGTCCCAGCAAATGATGCCCGACAGCACGCCATACGGCGTGTGTATCGACTGAATCTCGCCGCTGCCTTTCATCGTGCCTTCGAGGATGTTGCCGCCGAACTTGACATGCTCGATCGCCACGTTGCCGTCAGGGTCGGCGATGAACATCACGTTTGCTGCCGGCCGATCGCTCTCTGGGAACACGGTAAAGGTCGGCATAGCCAGGTAGATGCCCGCCTCCCGTGCGAGCACCTTTCCCTTGGCGACCGTCGCTTGTACATCCTCCTGCAAGCCGATGATGGCTATCTCCGGCCACAGGACGATCTTGGCCCCGTCAGCGATAGCTGTCTCGGTCATCGCCAGGTACTGGGCGTGGACATCCTGCGTTTTCTGGCGATAGGCCGCTCGGTCCTCGGCCAGCAGGGCGTTCAGTTCGCCCATATGCGCCTCGGCCATCGTAAAAGAAGTCACCGCGACCGTTTCCAGGCTGCCAGGAGCCGGCGCCGTCCACAAGCGTACTGCGCCATAACTGAGAACTGCTACCACGACGACCGCATAGGCCAGTACGCCGACCCGGACGCGGTGCCAGGCAAAGCCGTTGTCCCAGGCCCAGTTGGCAACGCTGGCAAACCAGGAGATCAGGTAAGTCAGCCCCAGCATACCGGTGACGGCCGTCACCTGAGTCAGCGCCGGGATCGCGTACTGCGAGTAGCCGAGCGCGCCCAAGTTGCCGAGCGGGCTTGCATTACTGGTCAAGAACTCTAGGGCCGTGGCCGCCGCCGGGTAGATGAACGTGGCCACGAAACGCAGCCGGCCCTCGCGCTGCAGCGTCGGCGCTAGCCAGCGGTCCACAAAGAACGGGATAACGCCCACCAGTGCGTTCACGGCCATAAAGATGAAATGTGCTGCTCCCCACATCGGTGTGGATCCGTACCAGGCGATGGACAGCGTGATCCAGTACACCAGGAAAAACCACAGGAACTTGAGCCGCTTTGGGTGCGTGTATAGGAAACGCAGCGCAAAGACGGGTGCCAGCCACGCGGCCAGGAAAACGGCCCACTTGCCGCTGGCGAACAGCGTCAGGATACCCGCTAGTGCGAGCCAGAGATAGGTCCAGCGGTCCGACTTGAACGTGACACGTGCTCGTTGCTCTTTCATGCTCGATCGACCTTCCTCTCGATGATAGAGTGCCTGCCTCAACGACGTTCCTTCCCTCTCTACAAGCCACCTCCTGATGGCCCCGATTCCTAGCTCTCAGTATATCGCCACGCCGGCACGGCGTCACCACCCGCTGCGGGTAATTCGCGGGTAGTTTGTACGGGTAGGCAAGACGGTGAATCTAGGGAGAGGACTGGAGACGCGCTGGCTGAGACAAAGAGGTCGTCGGCAAAGGGAGCTAGGAGAGAAGGTCGAGCGATCGCGCCTTGGCAACCGCCTCGCGCCGGTCGTGCACGCCAAGCTTGCCATAGATGCCCTTGAGGTGGGCCTTGATGGTGTTGACCGAGACGGACAGCACTTGGGCAATCTCCCGGCGCGTCAGTCCTTCTACTAGCAGCGGCAGCACCTCCAATTCGCGTTCGGTCAGCGGCTCGATCAGGGGCTGGGCAGGTGAACGTGGCGACTGGCCCGGCGATCCACGATCGTGCGACTCTGCTTCCACTGCAGCCAGCAGTGTGCGGGCATAGGCCCGCGCAATGCCGTGCGCTGCGACTTGGCGCAGCAGCACAGCCATCGGCTCGCCCAGGTCGACAAACGTACGAACGCAACCTTCTGGCTCTGCCAGAGTGAGCGCCTTGCCAAGTTTGTCCAGCCCCTCATCGGGTGTGGGGGCCGCAAGAGCTTGCAGCACGTATGCTTGGAGAATGACCGATTGCCAACCCGAGCGAGAAGCCATCTCTTGCAGGACCGCCAGTTGTTCCCAGGCGGCCGCATGCTGCTGCTGTGCCAGGAACACGCGCGCTTGCGCCACCATCAAGAGCAGGCATCCGGGAAAGGATCCGGCTTCATCCAACGGGGGGGTTCGTTCCACGACGGATGCCGCATCATCCAGGTCTCCTTGGGCCACCTTGACCAGCGTGTGTTGTGCCAGGTAGTGCAGCCGGGCCACTGGGGTGATACCAGGATGCTCGAGCAATCGAGCGGCTTCCTGAAGCGAGGCCAGCGCGGCAGAGGGCTCACTTCGAGCCTGCCTGATCTGCGCCAAAGCCACCAGACCCCTGGCCAGGAACTCGGGACTGGCACTGCGCCGGCTCAAATCGATCCCCTGTTCCGCGTGCTTCTCTGCAACCGCCAGATCGTTCCACTCATAGTATAGTTTGCACAGATCATAGTGAGTCAGGGCCACGATCGGCAGATGCCCGCCCTCCTCAACAATACGATGGCAAGTTGCGGCCGCCCGGCGCAGTTTTCCATGGGCGCTTTGGGCTCTGCTCAGGAAAGCGAGGGCCGCGTACCGGACATAGTCGTTCCCCGACCCATTTGCAGCGCATTGCGCTTCCTTCAATGCCTGTTCGGCCTCGATCAACTGTCCACGATGCCACTGCGCGATGCCTAGGTTCAGTGCTGTTATACTGCGCTCCGACAGCTTGTCCTGCGGCAAGAGCACAAGGGCGCGCTCGGATAGCTCGATCGCGCGCTGGCCATCGCCGCGTGCGCGGGCAATGTGCGCCCGTGCCACGGCGGTCACGCCCAGAAAGGGCGCATCCTCGCCGTCTTGCTCGCGGACAATCTCTTCCGCTCGTGCCAGATAGGCTTCAGCGGCATCCACCTGGTCCGTCAGGAGCAACGGCCAGCTATAGGCATTGCAGAGCCGCGCATCAGCACGAACCACCTCGTCAGGCAGTGCGCGGAACCAGCCGAGCAATGTGGTCACCTCGCCGCGCTTGAGCATCGTTGCGTCGAGATCGAGGAGGAGCGCTGCTGCCCGTTCCCAGTCGGAGCCGCTGAGTGCGTGCTGCACGGCATCGGTCGGGAAGCCGTTCGCCTCATACCATTGGCTGGCTCTCGCGTGCAGCAGAGATGCGAGGCCTGGTGCGCCAACCGTGCGCAGCCGCTGCCGCAGCAGCTCGGCAAAGAGATGATGATAGCGGTACCACTGCCGCGACTGATCCAGGGGCACGAGAAACAGGTTGGCCTGATCCAGTTCCAGCAGGATCTCGTAGCTGCTACTATGTTCGGCAACGTCGGCTCCCTCGGCACAGGTCGGGGGCTCGACCGTGCCGAATCGTACGGCATCGCACAGAGGAGCCGCAAAGCGATCCAGGATAGAAGTCTTTAGCAGGAAATCCTGCACCTCACATGTCTGTCGCTGAAACACTTCCTCGATCAAATAGTCCAGGATGTAGCGATGGCTGCCGGCAAAAGACTGCACCAGATGTTGCACGTCGTCGTGGCCTCGAAAGGACAGGAGTGCTAGCTGCAATCCGGCGACCCAACCTTCGGTGCGCCGCTGCAGGGCAGCAATATCAGATGGCGACAGATCCAGCTCCATCATCCTCCACACCAGGTCGGCTGTCTCTCGCTCGGTGAACGTGAGATCCGCCTGCCGGACCTCAACCGTCTGTCCACGCGCACGCCATCGCGACAGCGGGAACGGCGGGTCTTCGCGGGTGGCGATGACCAGATGCATATCTGGCGGCTGGTGCTCCAGAAGGAACGCAAGTTGCTGGTGGATCGCTGGTGTACGCATCAGGTGATAGTCATCGAGCACGAGGACGAACGGGTGAGAGACGGCAGCGAGGTCGTTGATCAGGCTGGTGAGCCACAGATCCGGTCCACTCGGCTGCGGGGCCTGCAACATGCCCCGAGCGATCTGGCCGATACTCGGGTCTATCTCCTGCAGCGCTGAGAGCAGGTAGGCCGCAAACCGCACCGGATCATTGTCGTTCTCGTCGAGGGAGAGCCAGGCGAATGCCCAATCCTCACCACCCGTCGCCTTCACGTGACCTTTGGCACGGGCGTTCTTCAACCACTCGGTAACCAATGTGGTCTTGCCAAACCCGGCCGGCGCAGAGAGGAGGATCAGCTTGCAGCCAGCACGCAGCCCCGCGTCCAACCGCTCAATCAGGCGTGGGCGAAGGACCAGGTTGTCACGTGCTGGTGGGACAAAGGGCTTGGTGGTTAGAAGTGAAACGGACATCACACCGCCTCCGGCAGACGCCATCCGCGATACAAGCTGCCTTCAGCCTACGCGATGTCCGTTTATACAACAGTTAAGTGAAATTGTCAAGAATTCGGATCTGGATCCCTACCCTTCCCCCATCAGGTGCTCCAGGATCACCCAATCCAACTCCTCATAATCCCGCGCCGCGGCCAGCTCCTCCACCCGCTCCTCGTCCAGCGATCGGGAGAGCTCCACCAGCCGCAGGAAGACCCACATGCTGTTGCGCAAGTGCTTGGTCGCCAACGCCGCCGGCTGCGTGCGCACCGCCTTGACGTCGAGCCCGACGATCCCCACCTCCCAAAAGCGGTTCTGGTCCAACACCCGCACCTGGTCGAACGCGCGCCGCAGGTTGATCGCCCCGAAGGAACGATCCTCGTCGAATTTCAGGCCGTTCTGGTCGTTGAGGTGCACGCTCCACAGCTTGCCGGCGGCCATGGCAAACCCGATCTCGTCCGCCGGGTCCAATCCCGCCAGGATACTGTGCGCCGACTCCATCAGCACCCCCACCCGCGCCGGGTCGCTGGCCTGAAAGCCTAGCGCCAGGGCGTGGCCCATGGTCGGGATGTAGGCCAGGTCCATCGGCTCGTTCGGCTTGGGCTCGATCGCGATCCGGATCTGCGGGTCGTAGGCCAGCATCGCGTCGATCGCTTCCAGCAGCTGCCCCGTCGCGCGGACCGGGTCCTTCGCTTCGCGCATATACGTTCCCTCTCGCGCCAGCCACAGCACGATCAGGTCCGTGCCCAGCTCCTGGGCGATGTCGATCGCCCGTTTCGACCGCTCCAGCGCGTACGCACGTGCCGCCGGGTCGTTCGCCGTGTACGCCCCGTCGATCGTCATCGGGTGCTCCCACAACCGCGGTGCGACGAATTCGGCAATCAAGCCGTGGTCGTCGAGCTGGGCGCGTACCGCGCGTGCTGCCTCCCGGATCTGTGCCGGCGAACGGTCGCCCAAGTCCGGCACCGCATCGTCGTCGTGAAACTGCACCGCGTCGAACCCGAGTTCCTGGTAGACGCCCAACTTTTCGGCAAAACTGCGCGACGGGCGCACCGGCGGCCCAAACGGATCCGCTCCCTCGTGAATGTTCCACGGCCCGAACGAAAAGCGATAGCCATACTTTTCCATGTCGTCCCTCCTTGTGCTCGTGCGTCTCTACCCGTAAGTGCTCAGCCTGCGGCGCCCATATACGCCTGGTATCTGCGCATATGCAGGTCCAGCACCGCGTCTGGATCCTCGGGGTTGATAATCTCGACCGAGATAAAGCCGGCGAACGCATTGGCGGACAGCAGCTCGAACATGCGCTGGTTGTCTGCATCGCTGACATTTTCGTCGTATGGCCGCACCGCAAAATGCACGTGCCGCACGTGCCCCTGCAGGTAGCGGTACGCCTCCTCTACCGATTGGCCACGGCGCAGGTGATGGGAAATGTGCCACAGCACCTGCAGGTGCTCCGCGTTCGCCTGATCGAGGATCTGCATGGCCCAGTGCGCGCGCATGTTGGTATGCGTCTCCACCAGCACCTCCACTCCGTGCTCCCCGGCCCAATCGTCGACCGACGCGTACGACTCGGCCGCCAGGCGCATCACCTGCTCCCGCGCCCCGGCATCCTCCTCCGGCAGCGAGTCGCTAAACGTGCGTAGGTAGGGCGCGCCGACGGCGGACGCCAGCGCGATATAGCGGCGCAGCGTTTCGCGCTGCGGGAGGTGCTCTGCGCGATCCGGCGAGTTGAATCGCACGCTGGTCGCGATGCACGAGGCTGCGAGGCCATTGTCCGCCAGTGCTCGCCGCGCCGCGTCGAGCTGCGCCGCGCTCGCATCCAGCTCGATCCCGTGTCGATGATCCCACTCGACGCGGAACTCGATCCCCTGGTAGCCATACTGCTTGGCCGTCTCGATCAACTGCCCCAGCGTCTGCTTGGGGTAGACCGAACTCATGAACCCTGGTTTCATTACGCTGCTCCTCGTAGAATAGGTAGGTGAACCCATCCGAATCAGTGATTCCCGTACGGATCTTTTCTCAACCCTGCGCCTCGGGGGCTGGCTGTGGCTCCCTCGCGACGCCCCCTTCCTCCTCGACCATGCCGTTGCATAACGCTGCTCCCAGCACGACCAGCGCGCAGCCCAGCCACAGGCGCAGTCCCCCGCCGACGCGCAGGTAGAGGCTGCTGACGATGGTCGAAAAGAGCGGCGTCATGTACGAGGCCGACACGACCAAGACCACGTTGCCCCTGCGCAGCGCGCGCTCCCAGAACCCATAGGCCAGGTTCGAGCTGACCGCCATGTAGCCCAGCTCCAGCGCCGCCCGCCCGCTCCAGCGCGTCGTTTCCGGGAAAAACAGGCACGCCGTGCCGAGCAGGACGCCCGCCAGCAGCATCCATACCACTACCGCGCGCCCGTGCGCCTCGCTCTGCCAGCTCCGGCTGGAGACCGAATAGAGCGCCCACGCGGCGGCGGCGACGAGCGCGACCCCATACGGTGCCGCGTTGTTTGCCACGTTGGCCTGGAACGCCTGCCACGACAGGCGCTCGTCCTGCGTCATGGCCAGCGCCACCCCGGCCATGGCGAGCAGTGCCCCGGCCCAGAAGGCAGGCCGCGCCCGGATGCGAAAGGCGATCACGGCAAAGGCCAGGGTCAGCATCGGCCACAGGTAGTGCACCAAGGCCACTTCGACCACCTGCGCCCGGTTACGCGACAGCCCCAGCGCCAGGTACAGGCACAGCTCGTAAAAGGCAAAGAGCGCGCCGCAGCGCAGGAGGAAAACGGGCGTCAGCGCCGCCAGCGTGCAGCGCAGCCGCCCGCTGGCCGCCTGGCCCGCAATCCCCAGCACGCCCGCGAGCCCAAACACCAGCGCGCCCGCGGTGAACATCCCCAGCTCTTCCGACAGGCTGCGCCCGAGGGCGATCGTCGTGCTCCACAACACGACCGCGACCAGTCCCAGCCCGGTGTGGAACGCCCTAGACCCGCTCATGCCCGCCCGGCCCAAACCCGTTTTCTTGTCCTTGATCCAGCATAGGCACTCCAGGCACATCGTCCTTTCTTCTCAGATCGACGTCCTCGATGCCAAGAAGACGGGTCTGTCACTCCCTACGCCCCCCTCTCCCTCAGCGCCTCCAGGCAGCGCCGTACCGCCTCCATCCGCGGGTACCCGTCGCTCTCGTACTCGACGATGGCCCACTCAGTCCCCGTCACCGTCCGGCACAGCTCCAGGATCTCCTCCCACGGCAGGTCATCCTCGCCGATCAACGGGCGCATGCCCTCGGCCCGCGAGTGCGGCTTGAGGTGAACCGCCCTGGCCCGGCCGGCGCACCCTTGCAGCGTGGCCAGCACGTCCGCACCGCCGGCATGGGCCCCGCCCGTGTCCAGCTCGAGCACCACCTCCGGGCTCAGGTGAGCGGTCAGGATCTCCCAGGCCGTTTCGCCGCCGATCACGGTCTCGAACTCGAACGCGTGGTTGTGATAGGCCGCGCGCAGCCCCTCCGGCGCCAGGCGGCGGGCAAGTTGGTTGTACATCTCGGCCTGCTCGATCCATCCTTCCCGACGCTCCCGATCCTGCCCCGAGAAGGCCCGCCTCCCCAGCCCGATCAGCAGCTCGCTGCCCAGCACGTGGCTGTCGGCCACCGCCTGCGCCACGTGCTCGTCCGCCCCCGGCCCGACCAGCGCCCCGTACTCGTACCAGGTGTGCGTGCCGACGGCGCGCAAGCCGGCGCCGTCCAGCACGCGGCGCAGCTCGGACACCTCGTGGCCATAGTAGCCTGCAAACTCGACCCCCTCGTACCCCATCTCTGCCACCGCCGCGAGTGCAGCGGGCAGGTCAGCCTCGCACGCCTCGTGGATCGAGTGCAGCCCTACGGCGATTGGGATTCGCACCATTCGTTTCGCTCCTCACTTCCGCCATCTTCTCGTGAACTCGACAAGGTCAAGCAGACTCGCACATAAGGAAACTAGAGCGTGGCATGCTTTGTCCTGGCGATGATGTGGTCCTGGATCTCCTTGTCCAACAGGCAGAACCTCTGGCTGAAACCCGATACCCGCACCGCCAGGTTCCTATACTTGTCCGGCTCGGCCTGGGCTTTGCGCAGCGTCTCGGCACTGACCACGTTGAACTGGAGTTGGCCCACGCCCTTTTTCACTGCGGTCTGCAGCAGCGTCACCAGGTGCTCGAGGTTCTCCTCGGCAAACAGCACCGGCTCCGCCTCCACGATGGCCGAGGTGCTGCCGGCTGCCATGCGCTGCGGCAGCTTGGCCAGCGAGTTGATCAGCGCCGAGAGACCGCGATAGTCGCGTCCCTGCATCGGCGAGACGCTGTAGGCCAGGTTCTCACCTCGCCGCCGGCCATCGGGCGTGGCGGCGGTGCGCTGGCCAGCCTCTACCAGCCACAGGAAGGTAAAGGGCTGCGCGAAAAAGGGCGTCTGGTAGGTCTCAGAAACCTCCCGCATCAGTGCACAGTAGTGGCGGAACACGCGCGCCGCCAGCGCATCGACAGCGTCGTCGTCGTTGCCATACTTGGGCGCGCGGTTGCGCAGGGCCAACCGGACGGTCTCGTCCGGGTAATCCCGCCGCAGCGCTTCGACCAGGTCGGTGAAAGCGAACCTACCCTCCTGGAAGACCAGTTGATCGATCGCCGCCAGCGAATCGGCGACGTTGGGGATCCCCATCGGCATCGACTCGTGATAGTCATAGCGCGCCCCCCGATCGTTGAAATCGCGCCCGCTCTCCAGGCACCCTTCCGTCAGCAGCGACTTGTAGGGCATCGGCGCCGTCAGCCGATGGGCCATCGTCAGCCGCAGGGTCTCGCGGCACATGCTGTGCACGGCGTGCGCCACCTGCTGCTCGTAGGCTGCGATCACGTCCTCCAGGCACGTCATCCCTGCCGGATCGTCCGTCGCCGGCCCCAGTGTCTCGCCCGTCGTCATGCTGCAGCCGTCGTTGAGCGCCAGCTCCAGGCACTTGAGCAGGTTGATCCGGTTGCTCACGGCGTGAGGGTTGGCTTTGCCCGGGATCGTGATCTCGACGCAGCCGATCGCGGCGTAATCGCGCGCGTCCCGGGACGCAATGCCGTTGTCGACCAGCGCCGGCACGAGCACGTCGTCGTTGAAAAAGAAGGGGATGCCGTTGCCCTTGCCGACCAGCTCCAGCGAGCGTCGCAGCAGCGAGCGCGGGCTCTCGCCGTGCAGGCGGACCGACAGACAGCGCACGAATCCGAGCGCCTCGGTCACGTCCAGCATCAGGTAGGTCAGCTCGTTGGCCGCATCCTCCCCCTCGGCGTCCACCCCGCCCAGGGCGACCTGCTGCACGTCGTAATCGCGATACAGCTTGATCCACAGGCAGCACAGCAGCTCGAACGCCTCCTCGCGCGTCAGGCGCCCCGCCTCGACGTCGCGCCGGTAGTACGGATACAGGATCTGATCCAGCCGCCCCAGCGAGTTGGCGTTGATCCCATCCTCCCACGTATTCACGATGTGCGCGAACCACAGGCTCTGCAATGCCTCGCAAAAGGTCCGCGCCGGGCGGGCGGGCACCTGCCGCAGCACGGCCTCCAGCACGGCCAGCTCGGCGGCACGGGCCGGATCCGCACACCCCTCCCGCAGCGCGTGCACGTGCGCGGCATAGCGCTCGCCGATCTCGGCCGCTGCCTCCGCCACCACGAGCATGCTCTCCAGCACCATCCGCGCCTGCAGGTCGTCCGCGCCGGTCATCTCTAGCCCCGCCAGCCGCTCCCGGACCTCGTTCACCAGTCCGAGGTACCCCTCCTCCAGCACGCGGGCATAGCCGATCACCGTGTGGTTGTGTGCCGTCGCCTGACACCAGTAGAGCCCCTCACCGGGGGCCTTGGCCGCAAGGGGCTCCGGCGCTGGCACGAAACCCACGCCCGGTACCAGGCCATCCAGTCCGTCCAGGACGACAAGCGCCGCCTCGACCTGCCCTTCCGCCAGCGCCCCCTGCGACAGGTAGGCCTCGAGCTTAATCCGGCGGGCCGGATCTGGCCTGGCCATGGTCATCTCCAGCCACTGCTCGTCGTCGCCCCCGGGAAAGTTGTACCCGACCAGCAGCTCCCCTTCGTGCACCAGGGGCACCGAGTCCCGGATCGCGCTGGCCAGCATCCGCGCCTTGCGCATCATCCACGGCGTGCCGGGCGAGCAGCCCGCCAGGCCCTGGAGTGCGGGGACGAGCCGCTGCCCAATGTAGGGTTTCTGCGTCTCCTGCCAGGCCAGTGCATGTTTTCTCAGCCGCACCACACGCTTGCTCAATGCCAACATATCGCCCTCTCCTTGCTCAGGAGGTCGCTCAGTGCCGCCCGCGGTTGTTCCACACGTTCCGCGCCCGACCCAGGTCGGCTCGGCCCAGCTCGGCACGTCGCTCCGGCCGGATCGGGGCCAACGCGCCGTCTTGCACGTGCGGGTCGTCGTGCTCCGCCATCCACGCCAGCAGCGCATCCCGGTACGCGGCCCGCCGCCCCGCCATCGCCGGGTCGTCGATCAGGTCGTGCTCCTCTGCCGGGTCCTCCTGCGTATCGAACAGGAACTCGAGCCCATCGTCCCCGAACCACATGAACTTGTATCTTCCATCGCTCACCGCATAGGCCACGCCACGACTACCGTAGGACAGCTCGCGGAACGTTGCTCCCGAGTCGAGGAGCAGCGGCACTAGGCTGCTCCCCTCCACGCTTCCCGGTATCTCCAGCCCGCACAGCGCCATGATCGTCGGCATCACGTCCAT
>Ga0315537_1003706_pt1 | contig 11306 bp, 10 predicted proteins | sample SalMarSW160270MG_FD_203091 | JGI IMG/M metagenome (GOLD analysis project Ga0315537, IMG submission 203091) | Salt marsh sediment microbial communities from the Plum Island Ecosystem LTER, Massachusetts, United States - Salt Marsh Sediment SW1602-70 ... | reverse complement strand
TAAAGGTTTGAGGTTGCTGATATTTATCGCCCAATATATCACAACTACTCAAAAATACAAGAGATAATTTTTATCAAAACCTTAATTCAACGGCATTGGCTTTATTATTATATTTTGTGCTTTTGCTGACTATATATTTTATAAGTCGTTTTTTCCCTGTTCCAGGTTCTCCAGTTACAAGGAGCGAAAAAGATGCATCAGCAATTTGTTTTATCAAATCAAATATCTGAAGCATCTTGGTATCTTTTGATACCATTTTTATCTCATCCACAATTTTTCTCCCTTTTCATGAGCAAAGCTTGGGGTGATTTAAAAAGAAAAACATAACTGAAAGCTCACCAGCCAGCTAAGCCGCAGGCTTACGCTGTCTGATAAAGCGCCAGGTTATGTTTTCTTTGTGAATTTCAATATTTGATCAACATTATATTTAAAATTTTTTTGACCACTTTGTTTATATGGCTCTTGATCATTTGTTGCTATAGTAACATTTGTATAATGTGAATAGCTTTGGTAATTCTTGTCAATTTCACGACCTGTAGAACAGTAATAGTTGAACCATGCCCTGTCAAAAGAGTCCCATTCTTCAACAGGGAGATAGTGCCTAAATTCTCCAACTGCAGCTTGAAGTATTGAGAACTTTGAACGTAAAAAATTGTCGATATCTTCTGGCCAGTTTACAGGAGTGGGATATATGTCGGCAAGTTCCCTATGGAAGGCTGCGATTAAACGTCGATTAGCTTCTCGTCTAAAATTGAAGTCTGCGAGTTTTAGAGAGAACAGATAAGCAATCCAAGCACCAAGGAGAGCTCCAATAATAGCACCTCCAACCCCGATCAATATTTCATAAGCTCCAACTTCCAAGCCTTCACCTTTTCAATATAAAATTCAAAATCATTGAAGGTGTTTTTGCATCATCAATTAAAACATAAGCAGTGATTATACAGTTCTGTTTATCATTTAAATTGTAATGATATACAGAAAGATCGTAAAATCTGATATCTTCAAGTTTCTGAAAACTTGTTATTATTTCATTAAACACTGAATTTCAGATATTATAAAATAAGGTGATTTCAGTAATAGGATTCATTTTGGTTGTCCCCGATGAATAGAGGGTCATTTGTTTATGAGGAACGATCTCGCTAAATCCGGGTCTCTAAATATCTTGACCGTCAGGCCGGCGTTTATGAGCACCTTTTCAATTGTCAGTGGCGAGTGATCCTCCGGGCTGACTAAAATTGCATAACGCGCCTTCTTATCTACTCCCACGGTATTTATCATGTCACTGTATGCGAACTCGTTACTATGCAAGATTGAATCTGTATTTTTTGCTTCAGTCACATCGACAAGGTATCGTCTAATATCCAGTATTTTCCCAAGAGCTTTAGCCTCAAGGTTCGGCTGTATTGCATTCTTCCTGTTAATTTTCCCTTAACCTTTAGAATGATATATTTTCCGTCAGCAAAAGGTGTTATGGTGTATTTTATGTTACACTCCCCGAGGCTGGGCATCATTTTGGTCACCGTCGAAGATGGCGGCCACTGGGGATACGACAGTGTCGGTTATCATTTTTTCTTTCGTAACAGGCCGTGATAATATTTGGTCAACTTTACAAATGTTTCAGGATCTCCCCCTTTATCCGGATGGTGCTTTAAAGCCATTTTCCGGTATAGACGGTTAAAACATCTAAGATCCATCTTCTTTAACTTTTCCCAGCTTGTTTCAAAAAGTCTTGCGGCTTCCTCCATGTTCACTCGCACTTTTTTCGGTGGAATATAAGTCCGGTGCCGATTGATGAATTCGTGAAGGTAATCCTGGAAAAGGGAACGGCGGGGAAATTCGTAATCGAAATACATGACCACATATTTGACCAGATAGTCTCTTAGTCTGTCGGACATCTCCATGCCGGCCCAAAAATTCTTATCCTCATTCAGCCGGCAAACCGCCTCAATGAAAAATTCATCCATCTTGATTTGGTTTAAATCCTGTGGTCTTTGAGCGGCAATGGCATCAAGAAAAAAACGCTGAAGATCAAAAATTGTGTAAACATATGTTCTCAGTTCATTGGGATGAAGAATGCGCTCCTGAACCAGGAAGTACTGCTCAACCTCATCACGCGATTTCCCATGAAGCACTTTAAACAGCTTGGGCGGCATTTTACTCAAGTTGCGTTGGTCTATTTGAGCAAATTTTAGATAATGGATACGGCGTTTGTCGAATACATGAACACTCGGATAGGGTTCCGGTAAATCTGTCTTGGATTTGTCGAAAGACCGATCAAACCCCCTTATTACCCGTTTTATTTCAGGATTCAAAAAATCCCAGAATATATGGTCCAATTCGTCCTGATCGGGATACAGTTCAAATTTTGCGAGGGTTTCTTCAATCGATTCATCATAATAATAACCGTGTCTACCCAGATAAATGATGTGTTTGGAGGGGTCGGTGCCCAGATCGAAAACATCGCGGCTTTTTAAGCAAGAACCCTCATGGTACGTGTCTCGGATATAATAATGTGTCTGATCTTTTATTTTCATTCTTGCAAGATACATAATGATTAAACTTCTCGTAGCATCTTCAATTTATTGAAAATAATCGTTTTTTACGGCAACATGTTTCTGCAATCAGAATGGAATAATAAAATGCTGGAATATTGGAGATAAAGGCGTAATTAAAACATTATAATTGTAAAAAACTCCTTCAGACCCACTATTCCATTACTCCATTATTCCACTATTCCAATTGGGGCGAAGCCCCTAAATTTATCATAATGCATATAACCATTCGAGACAAGGACTGTTTTAATAACCCCTATGAAATTGTTTAAATATTCCCTACAACATTTCTGATGATCATTTCCAGCCCGGGCAAGGCGTGTTTGGCCACGGCAATGATTTGTTCAAAGGTTGCAGGAACCGGTAGATCCGGATCGTGAACATTGGTTATGGTCGACAGACCGAGAACTTTGATTCCGGCATGGACGGCCGTAATAACTTCCGGTATGGTTGAGAAACCCACCGCATCGGCGCCAATGATTCTTAGAAAGCGGACCTCGGCCGGTGTTTCAAGTGACGGACCCTTAAGTCCAACATAAGTCCCTTTCTGTAGAGGGATACCGGCATGTTTGCCGGCCTTTTCCGCTACCGCCGCCAACTTTGGGTCGTATGCATTCATCATATCCGGGAATCTGATCCCCCAACTATCCTCATTGGGTCCGATCAAAGGATTTGCCCCTGTTAAATTAATATGATCTTTAATGATCATAATGTCACCGGCCGTAAATTCGGGATTAAGACCTCCGGCGGCATTGGTCAGTATCAATATCTTGACCCCCAGCTCCTGCATAACCCGTATTGGGAAGGCCACTTCAACCGGCGAGTACCCCTCATAAAGATGAAACCGGCCCTGCATGGCTATGATCTGTTTGCCTTCCATTTCCCCGAAAAGAAGCCGGCCCGCATGGCTTTCAACGGTTGATTTTGAGAAATGAGGAATATTTTTATAGTCAACGCATTCAGATATATTTAAAATTTCCGCACTTTCTCCAAGGCCGGTTCCGGTCATCAGGCCGATTCGGGGTGGCTTTGCAATACGGGCTCTCAAGAATTCGGCTGTTTCAATGGCTCTTTTTTTATAATTTTTCATCATTAGGCCGCCCTCTGGGAAATACAACAAGCTCTTTAAATCAAATATCATACTAAAATCTGCACAAGTTGTGCTTTTAAAAGACGTTAGCGGTACGTTTATGGCATTGCATATCAGGCAAACTCAATAGTTGCAAGATTTAGATAGTGTCCATCCATAAATGGTCTTTTTGCCCAATCTCTGCGTTATGCTCAAAAAATAATCCTCAAAATATCAAATATATGCCTGCGGTTATTTTTTTCGCATGCCTTGATCTTGAATAAAAATCCTCATTTCTGGATGGACACTGCTATAAATTTATTGACCCTATGGTTGCAAAATCTCAGGATGCCGTAAGTCCAAGGCGTCCAAGGGTGACGCTGTAGTAAACTACCGCGAACCTTTGGCAACGAAGGAATTACGGTATTATGGGCTTGTCCGCCTCTGGAGGGTTTTCCCGAAGGGTTAAAAATTTGCCATACGAAACGTTTTTTCCTGGAATTCACGCTGGGGTTATTCCAAAAGTCTCTGTTCGATATGCGTAACATATAGAAATATTTTAATAAAATATATTTTTTGCATATTTTTATGCAACTATGGGGTTGACATGGTTTTTTGCAGTCTATAATTGTTTACGGTTGTATTTAAGATATGCTATATCAATTCAAAGAACTGCTCTTTGTTTTACCAGGAGAATTAAACAATGTCTGAGCATGTAATCGGATCGGTAATGGTGGTAGGCGGCGGAATCACGGGAATGCAGGCGGCTCTGGATCTTGCTGATTCCGGTTTTTATGTGTATCTGGTTGAAAAATCGGGCTCCATCGGAGGGATGATGTCTCAGCTGGATAAAACCTTTCCCACCAATGACTGTGCCATGTGAATTCTTTCGCCCAAACTGGTCGAGGTCGGCCGGCACATTAACATAGAGCTGCTTACCCTGTCTGAAGTAAATAGCATTTCCGGCGAGCAGGGAAATTTTGAGGTCACCGTGACGCAGCATCCCCGCTACGTGGATATGGACAAATGTATTGCCTGCGGTTTGTGCGCTGAAAAATGCCCTAAAAAAGTGCCGGATGCATACGACGGCAACTTGAGCAAGCGCAAAGCCATTTATGTGCAATACCCACAGGCGGTTCCATTGAAATACGTGATTGATCCGGAACACTGCATTTATTTCATTAAAAAAGGCAAATGCAAAGCCTGCGAAAAGTTTTGCCCCACCCAGGCCATAAAATTCCACGACCAGGAAAAGCAAATCACCCTGAACGTGGGGGCGGTGGTTCTGGCCCAGGGCAGCCGGGCCTTTGATCCTTCGGTCCACGATACCTTCGGTTACAAAAAACACCCCAATATTGTAACCAGTCTGGAATTCGAGAGAATTCTCTCGGCTTCCGGACCCTACGGCGGGCATCTGGTTCGGCCTTCGGATAAAAAAGAACCGGAAAAAATTGCCTGGCTGCAATGTATCGGGTCCCGGGACGAACACCTGGGCGCTAAAGGATACTGCTCCGGAGTCTGCTGTACGTACGCCATTAAGGAAGCCATGCTGGCCAAGGAACACGGCGGCCACGATCTGGACACGGCCATTTTTTATATCGATATCCGCACGTACGGAAAAGATTTTGAACGGTATTATAACCGGGCAAAGGAAGAAGGCGTCCGGTTTGTCAAATCCAAGATCACCCATGTTGTCCCGGTTGACCAAACCGGCCGGCATGTAATCCGCTATGTGGATGCTTCGGGCAAAAGAGTGGAAGAAGCTTTCGACATTGTGGTTTTGTCCGTGGGCCTGATGGTCAGCGCGCAGGGGAAAGAGCTGGCTCAAAGCCTGGGGGTTGACCTGAATCATTACAACTTTGCAGAAACCGGGAGTTTTAAACCGGTTGCCAGCTCAAAACCGGGGATTTATGTTTGCGGGGCCTTTCAGGCGCCCAAGGATATTCCGTCTTCGGTGATCGATTCCAGCGCGGCTGCGGGTCTGGTGGGAACCCAATTGGCCGGGGTCCGTTGGTCTCTGACAAAAACAGAACATGTACCCGACGAGATTGACCTTAAGGGCGAGCCCTCACGAGTGGGTGTGTTTGTCTGCCGTTGCGGTACCAACATCGCCGGTGTTGTGGATGTACCGGCAGTTGTGGAATTTGCGAAAACGTTACCCGGGGTGGTGTATGTGGAAGAAAATCTATTTAGTTGCTCCCAGGACACCCAGGACAAAATGACTCAGGTCATTAAATACCATCAACTGAATCGGGTGGTGGTTGCCGCCTGCACACCAAAAACCCATGAACCGCTTTTTCAGGAAACCTTAATCAATGCACATATTAATAAATATCTTTTCGAGATGGCCAATATCCGGAATCAGTGCTCCTGGGTACATAAGGATGATCCGGAAAAATCAACGGAAAAGGCAAAAGATTTGGTCAAAATGGCGGTGTCCAGAGCCGCCCTTTTGGAACCCCTGACAGAATCAATCATGGCGGTCAATCATTCGGCACTGGTTGTGGGAGGAGGGGTGGCCGGAATGACGGCGGCCAAAAACCTGTCGGATCAGGGATATCATACTTTTTTAATTGAAAAGACAGATACCATTGGGGGCCAGGCGCGACATCTGCATGAAACCTGGCGGGGCGAAGATGTTCAAGGGTTTTTGGCCGGACTGATCCATTCGGTTCAGTCGGACCGGAATATCGATGTCTTCCTAAATTCGCAGATTACACAGGTGGACGGTTTTATCGGAAATTTTAAAACAACCCTCTCAACGAAGGGCCAAAGCAGCGTCCTTGAGCACGGGGTAACGATCATTGCTTCCGGCGCCTCCGAGTTAAAGCCGGACCGGTATTTATACGGTCAGGATTCTCGTGTGGTGACGGGGTTGGAGTTGCAGCAACGATTTGTTGATAATGATCCCGGGTTAGAGAATCTCAATACCGCTGTATTTATCCAGTGCGTGGGCTCGCGAATCCCGGAACGGCCCTATTGTTCCAGGGTCTGCTGTGCGCAGTCCATCAAAAGCGCCCTTGAGCTCAAAAAGATCAATCCCCAGATGAATGTCTTTGTTCTGTACAGGGATATGCGTGCGTATGGATTGCGGGAAGATCTGTATCGTAAGGCCCGGTCCATGGGGATCGTATTTATTCGCTTTGACAGGAACAAAGAATTTACCGTAGGCGTGGACCGGGAAGATCTCAAGGTCACCTTTGCGGACCGGGTTCTGGGACGATCCATGGAGATTCGGCCTGATCTTTTGATTCTGGCATCCGCCATTGTGCCTGACGCAAAAAATCCTTTGGCCCGGCTTTATAAAGTATCCCTTGATAATGACGGCTTTTTTGCCGAAGCCCATGTCAAACTGAGGCCCGTGGATTTTGCCACGGACGGTATTTTTGTATGCGGTCTCGCCCATGCACCCAAATCCATCGATGAATCCATCGCACAGGCCCAGGCCGCAGCGGCAAGAGCCGTAACTATTCTTGCAAAAGATTCTGTTCGGATTTCCCCGCTGGTATCCCAGGTCGATGTTGAAAAATGCGACGGATGCGGTGTTTGTGCCGAAGTCTGTCCTTTTGGTGCAATAATACTTGAAGATACCGTAGGAGCGGGGAATCGGGCCGATTATCGGTCAAAAAACATCATGGCGTTATGTAAAGGATGTGGCCTGTGTGCCGCCTCTTGCCCGCAGAAAGCCATCGATATGCTTCATTTTCGTGACCGGCAGATTGTCGCATCCATTTGCTCGGTTGCATAAATGGTCAAATATCCGAATGCCCGAACCGGATAAACCAAAGGAGATACCCACATAACCATTTGCCCAAAACTCAAGGTGATATAATGGAAGAATTTGAGCCCAAAATAGTTGCATTCCTGTGTAACTGGTGTGCCTATGCCGGAGCCGATCTGGCAGGTGTTTCGCGCTTACAGTATCCAACCAACATAAGAGCCGTACGGGTCATGTGTTCCGGACGGGTTGATCCTGTATTTATAATCAAGGCGCTTAAAGAAAGATGTGACGGTGTACTTGTGGCCGGGTGACATATTGGTGAGTGCCATTACCTGGAAGGTAATGTTCAGGCGGATAAGAAAATCCGTGCAACCCAAAAATTACTCGATCTTTCCGGCATCGGAAAAGAGAGACTTCACCTGTCCTGGGTATCGTCGGCGGAAGCCCGGCGTTTTGTGGAAATTGTCACACGTGTCACTGCTTCCATTAAAAGTCAGGGAAAATTTGATCCCGCAACCCTTGAATTGGAACTGGATGCAGCGGAGATGACCTTAGATGGTGAAACCACGCGGTGGATGATGAGCAAGCAAATAAAAATCACCTCACAAGGGGATATATACGGGCGCAAGTGGGATGTTAAACGCTATGAAGCGATTCTGGATTCTGTAATGGAAAGAGAATACCATAAAAATCTTATTTATCTTGCGATAAAACAAGGGGTTACCTCCATCGAAGATGTCAGTAATAGGATCGGGCTTGATCTTAAATTAATTTCTCACCTGGTTTCCGACTTGGAAAAAACGGGCAGGGTCAAATTCACAGGAATGACGGAAAGGATACCCGCTTTTGCGGCAGTATAAGGAACCAATATGGGATCGGTAAAAAATAATACCTGTGGGGCGATAATGGTTGTCGGCGCCGGTATTGCCGGCATGCAGGCATCACTCGATGCAGCCGACTCCGGCTACTATGTATATTTGGTGGAAAGGTCTTCATCCATAGGGGGGATGATGGCTCAGCTGGATAAGACCTTCCCCACAAATGATTGTGCCATGTGAGTGATCTCGCCCAAACTGGTCGAGGTCGGCCGGCATATCAATATCGAGCTGATGACGTGTAGCGAGGTCGAGAGCGTTGAAGGCAAATCCGGAAATTTTGAAGTAACCCTCGTCAACCACCCCCGCTATATTGATCTTGCCAGATGTACCGGGTGTGGAGAATGCGCCCTGCATTGCCCGGTAACCGCTGTTGATCCCTATAATATGGGACTTGATGACCGGAAAGCCACCTATATCGATTATGCTCAGGCGGTTCCCCTTGCCTTTACCATTGATACGGATACCTGTATCGGCTGCGGCAAGTGCGAAACCAAGTGTCTGGCACAGGCCATAAGATTTGATGATAAAAAGCGTAAAACCACCCGCCATGTGGGATCCATAATCCTTTCCCCGGGCAGTCAGGGGTTTGATCCCTCCGGGCTCGATTATCTGGGATACGGAAAATATGCCAACGTGGTTACCAGCCTGGAATTTGAAAGAATTCTGAGTGCATCCGGTCCCTATTCCGGCCATCTGATGAGACCTCTTGACCGACGAGAACCTGCAAAGATTGCGTGGTTCCAGTGTATCGGCTCCAGGGACATGTCAAAAGGTGCCAATGCCTATTGTTCATCGGTTTGCTGCATGTATGCCATTAAGGAATCCGTCATCGCCAAAGAGCATGCCGGAAGTGATCTGGATTGCGCTATTTTTTACATGGATATGCGAACTCCGGGCAAGGATTTTGAAAAATACTATAATGATGCCAGGGACAAGCACGGTGTCCGTTTCATCAACAGCCGGGTTCATACCATAGATCCGGTACCCGGGACCGGTGATCTTGAAGTCCGGTATGTGACGGATGGCGGAGAAGTGAAAACCGAAATTTTTAATCTGGTTGTTTTATCCGTGGGATTGCAGACATCTCCTGAAGCTATCCATCTGGCGGACAGGCTTGGCATAGAACTGACCCGGGGAAATTTCTGTAAAACAGGGACGTTTGAGCCGGTTGCAACTTCAAAGCAAGGAATATTCGTCTGTGGTGCTTTCCAGGGACCCAAGGACATTCCCCAGTCCGTGGTCGATTCCAGCGCGGCCGCGGCCGCGGCCGGTGAAATATTAAGCACGGCCCGTAACACCCTGACCCGGTCAAAAGAGGTTGTCCCGGAAATTAATGTAATCAACGAACGGCCCAGAATCGGTGTGTTTGTCTGCCGCTGCGGGATCAACATCGCCGGTGTGGTGGACGTGCCTTCCGTAACCCAATACGCAGCCACGCTTCCTTACGTTGATTTCGCAACCGAAAATCTTTATACCTGCTCCCAGGACACCCAGGAAATCATAACCCAGATCATCAAAGAAAAAAATCTAAACCGTGTGGTGGTGGCTTCCTGTACGCCGAAAACCCATGAGGCTTTATTTCAGGAAACACTTATAAACGCAGGGTTAAACAAATATCTCTTTGAAATGTGCAACATCCGAAATCAAGATTCATGGGTTCATAAAAATAATCCGGAGCTGGCAACAGAAAAGGCAAAAGATCTGGTACGAATGTCCGTAACAAAGGTTGCCCTCATGGAACCGCTCAAAGAGGCTGAGCTTGAAGTCAATCAGACCACAATGGTTTTAGGCGGCGGCATATCCGGAATGGCGGCGGCAAGGAGTCTTGCCCGTCAGGGGTATGAGACTCATATTATCGAAAAAAGCGATCGGCTGGGCGGCCAGGCTTTAAATCTATTCCGGACACCGGAAGGGGAAGATATCCGAGAAAAAGTAAACGGCTATATTGATGAAATCAACAAAAATGAAAAAATTCATGTTCATCTCAATACAACGATCACCCATGTTGACGGCTTTGTGGGTAACTTTGAATCGGAACTGTCCTCAAAAAATGAAAAACAAATTCTAAAACACGGGGTAGCCGTATTGGCAACCGGCGCATCGGAATTAAAGCCCGTGGAATATCATTATGGTAACGACCCGAGAATCATTACAAACCTGGATCTTGACAAAAAATTTATCGAAAAAGACCCGATCCTGAAAAATCTCACCTCAGTCGTATTTATCCAGTGTGTGGGCTCAAGGGAACCCCAACGCCCGTACTGCAGCCGGGTCTGTTGTGCCCACTCCATTCAAAGTGCATTGGAATTAAAACGGCGCCAACCGGATATGAACGTGTTTATTCTATACAGAGATATCCGGACATACGGCGAGCATGAATACCTTTACCAAAAGGCCCGTAAGACGGGCATTATCTTTATCAAATTTTCACTGGACAACAAGCCGGAGGTTACCCTTCAAGGAGACCGACTCCGGGTTGGGGCAAGGGACCATATTCTCGATCGACCGTTGGAAATCTCTGCCGATTTGGTAATTCTTGCTTCAGCCATCGTGCCGAACAGGGATGAGAAACTGGCGAATTTTTTCAAAGTGCCGACCAATGACGACGGTTTCTTTGTAGAAAAACATGCCAAGCTGGGGCCTTCGGAATTCGCCACAGACGGAGTGTTTCTTTGTGGGTTGGCCCATTACCCGAAACCTATTGACGAATCCATCTCCCAGGGGCTGGCGGCTACATCCCGTGCCGTGACCCTTCTGTCACGCAAAAATATATTTATGAGCGGAACGGTTGCAATGACCAACCCTGCCTATTGCAGTTCCTGCGGCGTATGTATTTCCGTTTGTCCGTACTCGGCGCCTTCTTTTATTCCTGAAGACGACCGTTTTTTCCCGGGCAGAGCCCAAATCAATCCCGTGCTTTGCAAAGGTTGCGGATTATGCGTCGCATCCTGCAGATCCGGCGCAATCCATCTTAAAGGATTCGATAATGATCAGATTTTTGCACAGATTTTTTCTTTGAATGAAGTCGTATAAGCGCATTAGGCACTAGGAGATTTTTAAGATGTCACATTAGGAACCCAAGATTG
>Ga0315537_1003703_pt1 | contig 11312 bp, 14 predicted proteins | sample SalMarSW160270MG_FD_203091 | JGI IMG/M metagenome (GOLD analysis project Ga0315537, IMG submission 203091) | Salt marsh sediment microbial communities from the Plum Island Ecosystem LTER, Massachusetts, United States - Salt Marsh Sediment SW1602-70 ... | reverse complement strand
CAATTTTACATCTTTGCCAAAGAATTCCCAGACAAATGCAGTTAAAACTCCTTTCAGATCCGCAAAAGTAACATCATCATCCACGTAAAATCCTTCCACCTGATGAAAAACACAATAGGAGCGAGAATTAATGGCTTCATGCCGATAAGTCCTTCCCGGAGCGATAATCTTTACCGGGGGTTTTCTTTTCTCGAATTCCCTTATCTGAACCGGGCTGGTATGGGTACGCAAAAGAATGTGCTCAGAAATATAGAAGGTATCCTGCATATCCATGGCCGGGTGATCCTCAGGAAAATTCAAAGCTTTGAAATTATAGTAATCTGTTTCAACATCCGGACCCTTTGCCACCTCAAAGCCCATTCCGTAAAAAATCTCCACAATTTGATTGAGTGTCTGGGTAATGGGATGTAATTTACCCAACCAGGGTTTTCGTCCGGGCAGGGTATAATCCAAAATCTTTTTGCTGGCATCCCCCTTTCTTTTCCCTAACTTAATTTCGTTTAATTTATGAGCTAAAAGATCGCTTATCTTATCTTTTATCTGATTAGCTAATTTACCCGCAGCTGGTCTTTCTTCCGGTGAAAGGTCCTTTAAACTCTTAACCAGACTGGTTACAGACCCCTTCCTCCCTAAAAAGCTTACCCTGATTCTTTCCAGTTGGTTTAAATCTTCTGTCTGGCTGATTTCTTTAACAGCTTTTTGTTCCTCTTGTTTCAGATCATCTAACAGACTCATCTTCTTAGGCTCATTTGCTTTTAGCCAATTCGGCAAGTTGGGTAAACGTCTGGGAATCTTTAACAGCTATCTCAGCCAGAGATTTGCGGTCCAGATTAATTCCTTTTCTCTTCAAACCTTTAAGGAAAAGGGAATAGCTCAACCCGCAGAGACGGGCAGCTGCATTGATTCGAACAATCCATAGTCTTCTAAAATTCCTTTTTTTCTGTCTTCTATCCCGATAAGCGTATACTAAGGCTCGATTGACCGTCTCTTTGGCAGTTCGATAGAGTCTGCTTCTTGCTCCATAATATCCTTTTGCTTTTTTCAGGATTTTTTTTCGTCTTCTTCTTGAAGCTACCTTATTAGTTGCTCTGGGCATCAGAATCACCTCGGTTCTTATCTTGGTATCAGGGCTCTAATCTTTTTTTCATCCACCTTGTTTACCAAAGTAGATCTTCTCAGTTTTCTTTTTCTTTTACGTTTCTTTTTGCTCAAAAGATGACCGGCATAAGCTCTACTTCTCTTAAACTTTCCTTTAGCCGTTCTTCTAAATCTTTTGGCTGCTCCCCGGGAGGTCTTGATCTTGGGCATTTTTTACTCCTTTTTCCTCTGGGATTTAGGGACAATGGTCATGGTTAGGTTTCGCCCCTCCATCTTCGGCTGTTGAATCACAGTTCCCACGTCCTGTAAATCAGCTCGCAATCTTTCCATAAGTATTTGACCGAATTCCGTATGGGTCCTTTCCCGCCCCCTGAATTCCACAAAGACTTTGACCTTGTTACCCTGAATTAAAAATTCCCTTACGTGTTTACATTTAAAATCGTAATCGTGCTCCTCGATTTTTGGTCTCATTCTCATTTCCTTGAGTTGAAAAGAATGAATCTTTTTCTTGGTATTTTTGGCTTTTTTGCTCTGCTCATATTTGTACTTGCCATAATCCATTATCTTGCAAACCGGAGGAGCAGTATCTGGAGAAACCTCAACCAGATCGTAACCTTTTGATTCAGCCAACTTCAGGGCATCCCTGGTGGACAGTACTCCGATTTGTGCTCCGTCCAGATCTATCACTCTTACCTGGGGAACACGAATCCTTCGATTTACCCGGGGTTCTCTTTTTCTCACCTTCTTAATTTTTCCACTCCTCTTTTTTATGTTTTAGTTTCAATCTGCTTATTAAGCTTTTCTAATAGAGTCTGCATGTCAAAAGAGCCGATATCCCCCTCCTTATGCTTTCTTAAGGATACGGTTTTACTCTTTTCCTCCCTTTGGCCCAGGATTAACATATAGGGAATTTTCTGGGTTTCAGCCTCTCTGATTTTATACGTTATCTTCTCATTCCTCTCGTCTATAGCAACCCTTAATCCCTCTTCCTGAAGTTCTGTTTTAATCCTATGAGCATAATCCTTCTGCTCCTCAGTTATCGGCAGTATCACAACCTGAACCGGCGAAAGCCATAATGGGAAAGCTCCGGCATAGTGCTCGATCAATATACCGAAAAATCTCTCAAGGGAACCCAGAAGGGCACGATGTATCATTATGGGTTTATAGAACTTCCCGTCCTGCCCCACAAAACTTAAATCGAATCTGGTAGGAAGATTAAAATCAAACTGGATTGTGGTACACTGCCAGGCTCTTCCCAAGAGATCCTTGATTTTCAGATCGATCTTAGGGCCGTAGAAAGCTCCGCCACCAGTATCAACCTGATAGCTCATCTCATGTTTTTCCAAAGCACCTCTTAAAGCGTCTGTAGCTTTATCCCAATTGCCTGATTCCCCGATAAAATTCTCCGGTCGGGTGGCAAGATAGATCTCATACTGATCAAAGCCGAAATCCTTTAAAAGGCGGAATGTGAAATTCAGAAGTCTTATTACCTCATCCTCCAACTGGTCCCGGCTGCAGAAAATATGAGCATCGTCCATGGTCAACCCCCGTACCCGCAAAAGCCCGTGTAGAGTGCCGGATCTCTCATAGCGGTAATCCGTTCCGATTTCAGCTAACTTAAAGGGTAAATCCCGGTATGATCTTATCTTTGACTTATATATTAATATATGAAAAGGACAATTCATCGGCCGAAGCTGGTATTCCTCCTCTTCAGTTTTCATTGGAGGATACATATACTCGGTGTAAAAACCGGTGTGCCCGCTTTTTTCCCAGAGCGCACGTTTGGCAATGTGGGGCGTGTATATCAACTGGTATCCTTCTTTGTAATGTTCGCTCACCCAGAAATCCTCGATAATCTTTCGGATCAAAGCTCCTTTGGGTAACCAGAAAGGAAGCCCCGGTCCTGCTTCCTCGTAAAAAGAGATTAAATCTAACTCCTTAGCTAACCTCCGGTGATCCCTTCTTTTTATCTCCTCAAGTTTTATCAGGTATTCATCCAGCTCTTTTTTAGTGGGAAATGATATTCCGTAGATCCTTTGCAGCATGGGATTTTTCTCAGATCCCCTCCAGTAAGCTCCAGCAAGGCTGGTAAGCTTGAAAGCTTTGATTTTCCCGGTGGAAGGGATATGGGGACCCCTGCACAAATCTATAAAATCGTTATTCTGATAAAGGGTAACCTGATCCTCCTCAATCTCGTTTATCAACTCCACTTTGTAATTCTCTCTTTTGCTTTTGAAAAGATCAACCGCCTCTGTTTTGGAAAGTTCCTTTCTCTGGAATGGATAATCCCTTTTTATAATATCCCTCATTTTCTCTTCAATTTTTACCAGATCATCCGGGGTAAAAGGGGTCTCTTTCTCAAAATCATAATAAAATCCCTCCTCTATTGAGGGTCCTATGCCCAATTTCACCTCCGGGAAAAGCTCTTTAACTGCCTGAGCTAAGATATGAGAAGTACTGTGCCAATAGATTTTCTCACCATCTGGTGAATCGAAAGTCAGAATTTCAACCTCAGAATCCTCCTCTATTTTTGCTGAAAGATCCAATTCCTTTCTATTTATTTTAACAGCTAAGGCTCTATGTGCTACTTCAGACTTAAGATCCATAAGCAAATCTTTTACTGAAATTCCCTTTTCGTATTCCTTCTCCTCTCCTGTGGTTAAGTTCAGCTTTATTTTATCCAAATCTTCTCCTTAATACTAAAATAAAAATTAACCTAAAATCTCCGGGGATCGAATTCTGAAAGACTTAAAATTTTGATATCCTGAATATTTTTATAAATTTTTATCCTCTCTTTTAATGGTGGGCGATACTGGGATCGAACCAGTGACCTCTTGCATGTCAAGCAAGCACTCTAACCAACTGAGCTAATCGCCCGTCTGGTTGATGGTTATTGGTTAATGGTTCATAGTGTTTTGTTTTACTAATAACCATGTTCTATCTACTAACTACTTCCTTTCCTGACCTTCCCCCCCTCTGGCGGGGGACACTCTAACCAACTGAGCTAATCGCCCGTCTGGTTTATAGTTATTGGTTAATAGTTCATAGCTTCTTGCTCTCACCAACAACTATGGACTAATAACTAACTACTTAACTCTATCCATTTTCTACAATAATTAAATCCAGTTTTAACTACTTATCTATAAAGTAGCTCAGTCAAAAATATATACTTATACGAATTCCCTGTCAAGCAAAATAATATTTCTTCTTTTTTCCACATTATCGGAGGATTATTTCAATATTTAAATAATTACGTCTTAAAAAAACACAAAGATTAGTAAAAGTCTGACATGATAAATAGGAAGTTTTGAACTTCTAAGTGATAGATATAAAACTGAAGGGATGTAATTTAAAGAGCAATGAGTTTGTTTTAAAGGTTTATAGGGGTAAGTGCATAGGGAAATACTCACCCAAGCCATTATGGTTTTCCCTCTGGAAATTATTTTAATAGAAAATGCCTGGTGCTATAAGGGGATTTGAACAATACTATTTGCTTGCCCAGATTTTTTTTAAAATTGAAAATCAATGGTGCTATCAGGTTAGCTGAGGTTTGAGATGGATCAGAGGATAATGTCACTATAACATAAATTTTCAACTCCTTCAGGTCGTTTTCCTCAAGCTCAGTTAAATCCTCTGAGCCTGGCTTTATCTGGTAGCCAGTAAAGAAAACAAGAGGATCTATCAGAACAAAAGCTAAATTGGCATCATCAATACTATGTAACCACTTGAAAGGTTTAGATTCCTCTGGCTCCAACAATATGTAATTTTTCTTGTCTGAGAAACCAATTATTCCTTTAGGGAATTTGATAATCTCTTTTTCCTGGAAATTTATCTTCCCGAATCGAGAAGATGCTACTTCCCTCATCTTGCAGCCCCCCTAAGTGAAGATTTCGGGCTGGTTATCTATTCATCATCATAGTAGACAAAACCGGTGTCTACAGGATATTTAGGCAATTTTTCTGATGGTCTTTTTTTCTTTGGGGAACCTTTTGGTGAGTCCTCCTTACTCAAAAACCACCTTCCTCCATACCCTGGAACATCTGAGCTTGGCTTGCCTTTAACTTTGTTTTTCTTGAAAAACATCATCTTATGGCTCATCCTCTCTATTTTTTTCAGTCAATTTCCTGCTTATCTTTGTCAAATTCTCCTTTTTAGCTTGAACCGCCTTTTTATTCTCCTCCTGAATTTTCACATAAATCTCCTCCCGATGAACCACCACTTTCTGAGGAGCTATTATCCCCAACCTTACCTGTCTACCGTGGATTCCTAAAACAGTTATCTTAACCTCGTCTCCGATAGTGATGCTTTCTCCCGTCTTTCTTGTCAAAATTAACATGAAACCCCCTGTGATTAATTAGCTGTGGCTTTCCTGTTTATAGAGTCGAAATTACCTTTTCTCTTATCAGAACTTCCCTTTACCGCATACTCGGTTGGAAACACCTTTTGAGAATTCGTCTCCTTTCTTGACACCAAAAAGCCACTGGATTTTCTGATTAATTGCTGGTTCTTTTTACGCTGAAGCTCCACCTTTTTACACAGATCCAGCAAAATCCTTTGCAGTTCCTCCAGCTTGGTACAGGAGGATTCTTCCAGGAGTTCGGAGAGAAGAGAGAAGTTGAATTTATTTTTATCTATCTTAAATCTTTTGGAAAGTTTTTGGGTGATATCTAATCTTTTCCTTTCCAGCCTTTTAGCTAAAGACAAAGACTCCCTTTCCTTTTCCCAGGATTGGGTAAGAGATGAGATTTTGTAGTTACGCAGTAGTTTTTCCTGATCCACAAGAGCTGCCAGGAAGTTTTCCAATAATTTTGTCTCCTGGGCAATAACCTCCAGAAGTTCTTTAACCAGTGGTTCCAATTTAAATCTCCTTAGACAAATTCCCTACTAAGGTCATCGGAATCAAGGGAATTTACCTTTAGTTCGTCCCTGTCTGGATTTGACTCCAGACTCTCAACGGATTTCACTTTAAAAGGTTTTTGTTCTTCTGGTCTGGACTTGACTCCAAAAGGTAACAACAGAAGGGTCAGAAGAATCAGAACTATAAAGAGAAATTTAGATTTCATAATTTGTTATCAATGGATATGGATTTCAATTTCTTCATCACCAGAAGCAACCTCTGGCTCTCGTTTAAAATACTTTGAAGATAATTTTCGATTTTCTCTTTCAGAACTTGTTCCTTTTCGAATCTGAGTTCTCCGGAGCGATCCAGGGTGTAAAGTCCTCCCACCTCCATCCGAACAATTTTTACCATTTTAGCGATTTCCTCAGAAGCCTTAATAGTCTCGGTGACCAGGTCCAGAATATCGTCACCGATTCTTAAAGGCAGAGAATTTCTGGATCTGCTGGCAGCAGAAGCTAAATTAAAAGCTATCTGTTTTGCCTTTTGAGTGAACTCGTTGACGGAATCTAACAGATCCTCGATTTTTTCAATTTTTTGATCCTTTATCATATTTTAAAAGATGGTTAATCCTTCCTTTTAATTCCTCCAGATTGGAAGATTTAACTACATAACAGTCAGCTAACCAGGATTGAAAATCACTTTTGAAAACCGGATAAGCTGAATTGAGAACTACGGGCAGATCCTTCTTTATCCTTTTAAGCTGAGTTAGTGTGGCTAAACCATCCTTCCTTTGCATCTTAATGTCCAAAATCACAAGATCCACGTTCTCGGAGTTTACTATTCTTTCAGCTTCCTCTCCATCCGAAGCCAATCTTACATGATAGCCTTCGTCCTCCAGTTCTGAGGAGTAAAGCCTTAAAATATCGGGCTCATCATCAACCACTAAAATTTTTTTCATTGATTATCACCTCTTTTTAATGGTAGAGTTATAAAAATGGACGTTCCCTCCTCTTTCTGGCTTTTAGCCCCTATCTGCCCATTGTGATTTTTAATTATCTCTGAAGCCATGGTTAAACCCAATCCCTCAGAATTTTCTCTGGTGGTGTAGAAGGGATCGAAAACACGTTTCAAATCGTTTTCAGACATACCTACGCCAGTGTCTTTTATTTCAATTTTTACCCGATCATCTTCTACCCAGGTGGTTATGCTAAGCTGTCCCCCTGAAGGCATAGCCTGGATGCTGTTCCGTAAAATGTTAACCAGGGCCACCTGAAGCTGCTCTGCATCGATCTCAAACAGAGGCAGTTCTCCATGGAGATATTTTATCAAGTTTATCCCTGATTGGGTAATTTCTCTATCAACCATTTTCAGGCTGTGCTCAATGGTCAAATTAAGATCTGTCTTTTTCAATTGTATTCTCGGGTGGGGAGTGTAATCTAAGAGTTGATTGAGTATTTTTTCCATCCTGTCAATTTGTCCGGCTATTATTTTCAATGAGTTGTATCCGGGATCGTTTTCTTGTGTTTTTTTAAGCAGGGATCTGGCAAATCCACCGATTATGGTCATGGGATTGCGGAGCTGATGTGCCACCCGGGCGGTTAGCTGCCCTATTATGGAGAATTTCTCAACCATGATCATTCTTTCGGTATTTTCAGCTAAAGCCCGGTTAGCTTCCTCTAATTTTCTCACCTGATAAGTCAACTGGTTATAGAGTTTTGAATTCTCAATAGCGGTGGATGCCTGATTGGCAAATATCTGAAGAAGTTTTATATCCTCATCCTTTATGGGTTTTGAAGTTATCAAATTGTCAGCGATGATCACTCCCAGCACTTTATCCTTGCTTACCAGAGGAGTTACCACAAACTCCTGTGTTCCTAAAAGATCGATCAATAACTCGTTGGATGGATGATTTGAGTTTTGAACGGAGCGAAAGTGAACCGGACCTTTATCTTCAACTGCTTTAACCAGTATGTTCTCACTGTCCTTCATAGATATTTTAAGATTCCCTATTATTCTTTTGACCTCCTGGTCTCTTTGTGAAGCTGATTTTCCTGAAAACTCTAAAACCTCCTTGAAGGTTAATTTCTTTTTGGAAAGCTCGTCCCATATCCGGGCTGCTTCCTCCGGGTCTGAGGCACCTATAGCCATTTTACCCACCAGGTAGTTTTCCTCATCATCCAGAAGCAAAAGATAAGCTCGGTTGAATCCCAAACCCTGACCAGCGGTCACACCGATTAATATCATCTCCAGGATCTGGTCTGTATTCAAGGTGGTGGACAGAGCCAGGCTCACCTCATTTATTATGGTAAACTCATGTGATTTACCCACCAGATTTCTCTGGAGCTTTTCTTTTTCGGAGACATCTTCCATAAAGCAGACGTAAGCTTCCGTCCCTCCCTTTTCATTTTTAAGGGATGTCGCTTCAATTCTAATGTTTAATTCTTTCTTATCTAAGTTTCTTATTCTGATTGGTTCTTTTAGAAAAGGTTGCCCATTCTGCACCAAGTTTAGGAACGTATTTTCAAGCCCGGTATTTTTAACCCACTCCAGCTGGTAAAGCTTATTACCTATTACTTCTTGAGTGAACTGTTCACCAAAGATTTGATTATAAAAAGTATTGGCATACCAGATCTTCCCATCTTCATTTGAAAGAAGAACTCCCAGAGGTAAATTATCCAACAAAGCTTGAAAAAAACCTATGTCACAATCTGTAAATTCCGAACTTTTTGTTAAAGTGTTCATCTTAAGCTTTGATCTGATCTTTTCTTTTTTCTAAAATGCTTTCAGTGATTGCCTGCTTTATTTTTTTATCGAAGCTTTGGATGTTTTTTTGAGCCAGGGTCTTTTGATACAACTGGGGGAAAGATTCAATGGAGCAAAATTCCACTCCCATGAGAAAGTCACCTTCTTCTGATTCCTCCACCCTTTTTACCTTCCCTAAAATACCCTGGACCTCTTTTAGCCCTTTCAGATTCAATTTCAGGGATATGAAATTACCCTCTACGGCTGGTTTTTTTGTAACCAATAAAGCCCCGCCGGCACTTATGTCCAAAAGCTCACCTGAACGTTCCAAATTCCCTTTGACTTCTGGCTTCCCTTTTTCCATGGATATAAGTCGAAACAATACCGGGGATGTAAATTCAAATCTCAGAAATTTTCTACTATTTTTTCTTCCGGGCTCAGAGGAATAAGTGTTCTCTTTTATTTCTTTCATTATATTCTCTCCTTTCCTCTTGAAATCATCTCCTTTTGCTGGTAAGCCATTTCTATTATTTTATAAGCCAATGCAGTTTTAAGCTGATCCTCTGCATTTCTCTGTATAAAATCCTGACCCACATCTATTGTCAAATCCAGGTATTCCTTTGCAGCACCTAAATCTCCGGTCCTGCGCGACAGCTCACCAATCAAATAGGAAATCTGAATTCTCTGATTTTCCTTCAAATCCTTAGTCAGGCTTTTTTTATAATTATCCAGGGAAAGTTTTAAAGCCTCCATTTCATTTATGGGAATCTCAGGCCATTGTATTTTCAAGCTGAAGAGAAAATCCTCGAGTTTGAGAAGATTATTTCCAGAGAGCAGAGCAGGTTTATGTTGACTTTTCCTGTAGAGGGATTGAAGCTGGTCCACGGAATTACTCAGGCTGGTTAGCTCCTGCATTACCTGATCTATAAGGGAGCGGTAGCGATTCCGGGGATCTGCTTTTTTAGTTTCGGACTTGCCCTCTGCGAATTCGAACTCCACCAGATCTTTTAATTTCTGGATCTTCTGTAGATAATCTGAATGCTGAGCCTGTATCGATTTCAGAATTAGATCCAAAGATGGGGAAGCTAAATTTTCCTTGATCCAAGCTAATTTCTCTTTTTCTTTCTCCTCTCTGAAAACCCACCCCATCCTGAGATAGTATCTACCCAGGTTATAACTGGAAGGAATCGGTTTTAAATACTCATCATAAATCCCCAGAAGGAACTTGATCACGGCAGAAGAGTAAGGATCTTTGGAGGGCTTCAGAGCTTTGCTCATCTTCCTTATGACTCCATCTTTTTTGTCTAATTCCTGAAGATGTCTTTTCTTTAAGCTGAGAAAAGCAGGTGATTTAAACTCCGGGCTATTTTTCCAATCAACTAATTCCCTGTTCAGCTCATGGGTGAAAAAGCACCTCTTACAGGTAGCCATGAAATAAAGCAAAGGATTTTTTACCTGATGTTTGGAATCCTGCCAGTCCCTTCCCACGGGGCAGAAATCTGTGTCCCGGCCAGTTTCCACAAAAGCTTTTGGATCGATGCCCCTGAACTGGTTTGAAATCCCACAAGTAGGACATTTGATCCTGTAGATGTTAAAAGAGGATACCTTTTTCATTTTATGACCGGCAATTTTAATCTGAAAATGTTTCCTTTATCCTTATTGCTTAAAACTTCCATCTTTCCTTTGTGATCTCGAACTATCTGATGGGAAAGTAAAAACCCGGAGGGCAGTCTTTTCTTTAAATCAGGGTTAAGGTATAAGGGATCGAAAACTTTAGGCAATAGCTCCTCTGAGATTTTTTCTCCGGTATCAGCAAAATCGAGTTTTAAAAAATCCTTTTCCTTTTTCAGGTTCACAGTCAGAGTTCCTCCCTGGGGCATAGATCTCTGGGCATTAAGAAAAAGGTCTAACAAGACCTGCTCCAGCTGAGAGGGGTTGCCCTTAACCGAAGGTAGCTTCTCCTGGGATTTAATCTGAAAATCGATACCTTTGGATTTGAATCTGTTTTTCACCAGAAGGAAGGTGCGCTCCAGCAGGTGATTCAAGTTCACATCCGAAGAGGAGACTAAATCATCCTCACTCCTCTTGGCAAAATCTGAAAGCTTTTTTATGAGACAGGAGATTCTTTGAGCATTTCTCTCTATCGATTCCATTTCCTCTATATACTTCTTATTTATTCCTTCTTTTTTCATGCGCATAGCCAGAATTTGAGCTTTGCCCAGAACGATCTGAAGAGGATTGTTGATGTCGTGTGCGAAATCCCTGGTCAATTCACCAACCGATGCCATCTTCTTCATGGGAAGCAGCTCCTTATGCCAGGTTTCCTGTGTTTTCTCTTTAGATTTTATCCATTCATTAAGTCTTATGTTTTCCAGATAAGCTTCGATCTGTTGAGACAACAAAAATAGTTTTTTTTGATTTGTATCATCAGGCGGTTTTGCAGTGTAATAGGATGCAAAAAATCCAGAGAGTTCATCCCCCATATAGAGAGGTGCCACGAAAATCGTCTCGTCCTTTCCCATCACAACAGGTTTTTTATTTTTTAATTTCTCAGCCAGAGCTCCTTTCTCCCAAAGGGATTTTATACTCTGGGAAAAGGGGTTCGTGGTTTTCTGGACAAGAAGGGGTTGGA
>Ga0315537_1003702_pt1 | contig 11313 bp, 4 predicted proteins | sample SalMarSW160270MG_FD_203091 | JGI IMG/M metagenome (GOLD analysis project Ga0315537, IMG submission 203091) | Salt marsh sediment microbial communities from the Plum Island Ecosystem LTER, Massachusetts, United States - Salt Marsh Sediment SW1602-70 ... | reverse complement strand
CCTGTACAACCAGAAATCCGGTTTTTGCCTTTACTTTGCCTCGGCGATGGTGGTAATGCTCCGTTCCGTCGATGTACCCGCCAGACTTGCCGTTGGTTACGTTCCGGGTGAATTCGGTGAGAATGAAGGAGAGTATATCCTGCGCAATAAGCACTATCATGCCTGGCCTCAGGTATATTTCGCCGGCTATGGCTGGGTTGACATAGAAGCGACTCCCAGCAGCGGAGGCAGCCCGGTAAACATCGAGACCCCCTTTGTATCGACGGTCACTAATCCAGAAAATCCCCCGGTGGATGTTAACTTGTATTGGCAGACACCGGAATATTTTAGCCAGTTGTACGGGATTCCACTGGATGAACCGGCAGTAGACTCACCCGTTTCACCGGGTGAGTCATCTTCTGGAAACGGACTTAACCGGGCCATGTATATTTTCATTATCGCAGCAGGTGCTCTGTTACTCCTATTTGTAGCCCGTCTGGCATTCCGGTCAGTGTTTCGTCGCTGGTTATGGCGGGTGGATAGAGAGCACCTGGCATCAAAGGTGTATTCCAGGATGTGCCGACTCGCCTCAATAGTCGGACTGGAACCCAAACCACAACAGACACCGCAGGAATTCGCTAATACGCTGGCGATAGAGTTGCCCGAGCAGGCTAATGCTCTCAATAATATTATCAGATTTTATACGGAGAACCAGTTCAGTCCCAGAAAAGGGAGATTGGGACTTGTCGAGGAGGAAATAGTTCTAAAGGCCCGTCGTGGTGTTTACATTGGTCTTCTCCAACGGCTGGGTTTGGTAAAGAAACTACTTCTGTGAGTTATGTTCCGATATGGAATGTAAAATGCATCGCTTTTACAATACATGCGTGTAACACCACTTTTACGCAAGAGTTGAATCCAGAATTCCGACCTATTTCTCCTGACCTGATAATCCGGCCTGTCCAAGCTATATCGTGTTTCCGTATCACATTTTACTAATATGTTAATCATGTTTAATGATTTATTTAACAAGATGCCAAAAGAACAGCGTCCAAGGTGAATCTTAAACTATGGATTTTGATCTAGCTATTCAATAGACTGTTTAGTAAGATATAATCCTAAAGGTAATAAGCAATGAGAGCCTGAGGATAGAGATGAACACTTTTGTCTTAACCAAGCTTTATCAACTGGCACATCTGTATAACATACAGACAGCCTACTATGATGTGTCTCACCATAGGCGGCAAGCCTCTGTAGAGAGCCTGCTGGCCGTAATTAAAGCCCTGGGAGCACCGGTAGCCTCCCTGAATGATGTCGCCTCGGCTTTACGGAAAAGAAGGCAGGCACTCCAGCAACGGATTCTGGAACCGGTTACCGTAGTCTGGAATGGTAAACGCCCGATAATCAGGGTATGTGTACCGGGTAGTACTGCTGATGCTCCCTGGCGCGGTCAACTGGATATGGAGGATAACAGACGAAAGACCTGGCAATGGCCGGCTGCCGACCTGCCCGTCCTGGAGAAAACGGATATCGAGGGGACCAGCTACGTAGTAAAGCAGATTAATCTGCCGGAAAGCCTCCCGTGGGGCTATCATAGATTCTCGTTAGTAACAGAGGGGAGTCATGCCGAGACACTTATAATATCGGCACCCGATAAGGCATACCTGCCTCCCGGAGAACCAAGGAACCATACTTGGGGCGTCTTCATACCACTGTACGCTTTGCACAACCGAAGCAGCTGGGCCAGCGGTGATTATGCAGCACTCGGGTCTCTGGCTGAATGGATATCGTCACTGGGTGGACAGACTATAGCCACACTTCCGCTACTGCCGACCTTTCTTGATGAACCCTTTGAACCCAGTCCCTACGCACCTGTAAGCCGATTACTCTGGAACGAATTTTATATCAATATAGAAAATGTGCCAGAGCTTTCTAAATCCTCGCAGGCAAAGGCGCTGCTGCAATCATCATCGTTTCTCTCCGAAATCGAGAAGCTGCGGGATTTGCCGCTGGTAGACTACCGCCGACAGATGGCGTTAAAGCGCCGCGTTCTGGAGGAATCCTGCATCTACCTGACTGCAGAGAAGTCAGACCGGTTCCAGGATTTCAGGGAATTCATTCAGGCTAATCCCATCATTGAGGACTACGCCCGTTTCCGGGCAACCATGGAAAAGCTACGTTCTCCCTGGTCAAACTGGCCAAAACGGTTACGTGATGGCACCCTGAATGAAGGCGACTATGAAGAGAAAAACAAGCTTTACCATATGTATGCCCAGTGGCTAGCTCATGAGCAGGTTCAAGCTCTTTCTGAGAAATCCCGCGAAAAGGATGTGACATTATATTTTGACCTGCCTCTGGGAACCCACCCCGAAGGCTATGACGTGTGGCGTGAGCGTGAAAACTTCGCTCTGGAGGCAACGGCCGGAGCACCGCCCGATTCCGTTTTCACCTGGGGACAGGACTGGCTGTTTCCACCACTACATCCGGAAAGAATAAGGGACCAGCGATACTGCTACCTCAGGGACTACCTACGCCATCATCTCCAACATGCCGGTATGCTTCGCATCGACCATGTCATGGGCTTGCACCGGCTCTTCTGGATTCCAAAAGGTCTTGACGCCAGCCATGGCGTTTACGTACGCTATCAAGCCGAGGAGCTTTACGCCATCCTGATGCTCGAGTCTCACCGTCATCGGAGCGTTATCGTAGGAGAAGATTTGGGTACGGTGCCGTCCTATGTCAGACCGACCATGTCGCGGCATGGCCTCCAGCGCATGTATGTGTTACATTACGAACTTGCTGATTCAAATACGTTACATCGTCCACAGCGAAACACTGTTGCCAGCCTGAATACTCATGATATGCCCCCCTTCGCCTCTTTCTGGCAGGGACTTGATATTCCGGAAAGGCTGAATCTAGGGCTGCTGAATGATGAAAGCGCTCGGGCTGAGAAAAAAGAGCGTCAGAAAACCAGGCGTGCTCTGGCAACCTTTCTACACAATAAAGGCTGGCTGCCAGGCGATGATACCGATGTTCGTGCTGTTTTCAGGGCCTGTTTATCATTCCTGAGTGCCAGCCTGGCCAGTGTCGTTCTGGTAAATCTGGAAGACTTGTGGCAGGAAACCAAGTCCCAGAATGTACCCAGTACCGACGACAGAAATCCCAATTGGCGCCGAAAGACTCGCTACACACTTGAGGAGTTTTGCCAGTTGCCGGAGTTTCGTGATACTCTGAAGGAAATGGACAGGCTCAGGAAACAGGCGGAGAAATGAGTACGGATATTATCCTCGGTGCTACGTATCTAGGGAATGATAGAACCAGTTTCTCAGTATGGGCGCCATTCTCAGAGCAGGTGGAGGCACATATCATCGGGCCCGAGGAACGAATACTACCTTTGGATAAGAATAACCGGGGCTACTTCGAGACAATCGCCGAAGGCGTACTAGCAGGAAGCCTCTACTTTTATCGCCTGGACGGGCAAACAGAATTCCCGGACCCCGCTTCCCGTTTTCAGCCCCAGGGAGTTCACGGGCCTTCCCGGATAGTAGACCCGGATTTTCCCTGGGAAGACAACCAATGGCCGGGACTACCACTTCAAGACTATATCATCTACGAGCTTCATGCCGGTACGTTCACGCCTGAAGGCACCTTTGATGCCATCACAGCTCATCTGGACGGGCTGAAAGAATTGGGCATAACCGCCATGGAGTTGATGCCGGTCGCCCAGTTCCCCGGGAGCCGAAACTGGGGCTATGACGGTGTTTATCCTTTCGCTGTTCAAGATTCCTACGGGGGTCCGGACGGTCTCAAACGGCTGGTGAATGCCTGCCACAGGGAAGGCCTGGCAGTTGTTCTGGACGTGGTCTACAACCACCTCGGCCCCGAGGGCAACCGTCTGGCAGAGTTCGGTCCGTATTTTACGGACAGGTACCATACGCCCTGGGGAGCCGCCCTCAACTTCGACGGGGCTTACAGCGATGAGGTGCGTCGGTTTTTTATTGAGAACGCTCTATACTGGATAACCGAATTTCATATCGATGCCCTTCGCCTAGACGCACTTCATGCTATACTGGACATTTCGGCCTACACCTTTATTGAAGAGTTAGCTTCTTTAGTACACGAGCAGGCGAAAAAACTGAACCGCAGTATTTATCTTATCGGAGAAAGCACCGCTAACGACGCCCGTCTCGTCCGACCTCAGGAATTTGGTGGCTACGGACTGGATGCACAGTGGAATGATGATTTCCACCATGCCCTGCGCGTGCTGCTTACGCATGAAAAGACCGGATACTATCAGGACTTCGGCACCATCCAGCAAATGGCTAAGGCATATCATGAAGGTTTTATCTACTCCGGAGAGTATTCTCTCTACCGTAAGCACCGGCACGGTACTTCCTCAAAAGATATTCCGGCACACCGTTTTGTGGTTTTCTCCCAGAACCACGACCAGGTGGGCAATCGGGCCCGCAGCGAGCGCCTGAGCCAGCTTGTCTCGTTTGATTCCCTGAAACTGGCAGCCGGTATCGTCATGCTATCTCCTTTCCTGCCCCTTGTATTTATGGGTGAGGAATACGGTGAAACGGCACCATTCCCATATTTTGTCAGCCATTCGGACCCTGCCCTTATAGAAGCGGTAAGAAAAGGACGCCAGGAAGAGTTCACCACCTTTGACTGGCAAAGTGAAATCCCCAACCCGCAGGACGAAGCCATTTTTTTGTCTGCCAAGCTCAATCACGAGCAATGCGGAAACGGACAACATAAGATACTCTATGAGTTTTACCACGAGCTTATCCGCCTCCGCAGAGAAAATCCGGCACTTGCCTGCCCGAACAAGGACACTATGGAGGTTCTGGGGGATGAGAGCAATAAGACGCTTTATGTCCACCGCTGGCTTAAAGATAGTAAAGTTGTTATAATATTTAGTTTTAGTGATAATAAGGTTGATGTACATCGGCCTATTCCTTCAGGACAATGGTATAAAATCTTGGACTCAACCGAGGCACGATGGCTCGGGGATGGTAATACCATTCCTGGTAAAATCGACTCTAAAGGTGAAATCGACCTGACCCTGGAACCAAAATCATTTGTCCTTTTAGAGAAAGAGAGCTAACCGGATGGAGCGTTATATCTGCATTCACGGGCATTTTTACCAGCCGCCCCGCGAAAACGCCTGGCTGGAATATATTGAGTTACAGGACTCGGCGTACCCCTACCACGACTGGAATGAGAGAATAACCGCCGAGTGTTATGAACCCAACAGCACCTCGCGTATACTGGATAGCGATGACTTCATTAACCAGATAGTCAATAATTACACTCGGATGAGCTTTGACTTCGGTCCCACTCTACTTATGTGGCTGGAGAAGTATGAGCCCGGTGTCTATCAGGCAGTCATCGAGGCCGACCGGCAGAGCCGGGAGAATTTCTCCGGGCACGGCTCGGCCCTGGCACAGGCATATAACCATATGATAATGCCGCTGGCTAATCACCGGGACAGATACAGCCAGATCCTGTGGGGAATACGGGACTTTGAGCACAGCTTCGGGCGGCAGCCGGAAGGGTTGTGGCTCCCCGAAACAGCGGTAGACCTGGAGACGCTGGAAATTATGGCGGAGATGGGAATAAAATTCACTATCCTGGCCCCGCACCAGGCGAAGCGTGTGCGCAAGCTGGACACGGAGAATTGGGATGATGTTAGCAAGGGTAATATTGAAACTACACGAGCCTATATGATTAATCTCCCCTCAGGCCGTCGGTTGAACCTGTTCTTCTATAACGGTCCCATATCCCGCGCTGTTGCCTTTGAAGATATGTTGAATAGCGGTGAAACCTTCGCTAATAAGTTGATTGATTCCTTTTCCGAAAAGCGAGACTGGCCTCAGCTCGTCCACATCGCTACCGACGGCGAGACCTACGGGCATCACCACCGCTTTGGGGACATGGCGCTGGCCTTTGCCCTGCATCATATCGAGACTAATAATCTGGCGAAAATTACCAATTACGGCGAATATCTGGAGAAATACCCGCCCACCCACGAAGTAGAGATTATCGAAAAGACATCCTGGAGCTGTATGCACGGCGTTGACCGCTGGTGGAGCGACTGTGGTGATAACAGCGGGGCTCATCCCAAGTGGAACCAGGCCTGGAGGACACCGCTGCGGGACGCCCTGGACTGGCTGCGCGACAGCGTGGCCGGAAGGTACGAGGAAAAGGCCGGACAATACCTGAAAGACCCCTGGGCGGCTCGGGATGATTACATTAACGTTATCCTCAATCGCTCTCCGGATAACGTGGCGCGGTTTCTGAGCCAGCATGCTACCCGTGAATTAAGCGAGGAGGAGAGGATAGCAACGCTCAAACTCCTTGAGCTTCAGCGTCACGCCATGCTAATGTATACCAGCTGCGGCTGGTTCTTTGATGACCTGGCCGGTATCGAGACGGTACAGGTCATCCAATATGCCGGACGGGTGGTGCAACTGGCGCAGGTGCTATTTGGTGATGACACGGAACAGCATTTCCTGGTACTCCTGGAGAAAGCGAAAAGCAATGTTCCGGAGCAGGGCGATGGCCGTCGCATATATGAGAACTGCGTTAAGCCTGCCATGGTAGACCTGACCAGGGTCGTTGCTCACTACGCTATTAGCTCCCTTTTTGAGGAGTATAACGACGAGTCCAGGATTAACTGCTATTTGATACACAACGAAGACTACCAGACGACGGTCTGTGGTAAGACGAGATTAGCCGTAGGCCGCTCTAAAGTAACCTCGGAGATAACTGGTGAGTCGGCAGTTTTCAGCTTCGGCGTTTTCCATTTCGGAGACCACGTTATCAATGCCGGTGTCCGGGATTACCAGGGAGAAGAACCATATCAGACGATGGTAGCGGAAACTACCCAGACCTGCGCCGCTGCCGACTTCACGGAGGTTATCCATTTACTGGACAAGCATTTCGTTAGTTCCTCTTACTCGTTAAAATCCCTTTTCCGTGACGAGCAGCGTAAGGTGCTTGGTTATATCCTTGAGTCTACTATGTCGGAGATTGAAGCAGCTTACCGGCAGCTCTATGAAACCCACTATCCGCCGATGCGCTTCCTGTCCGAACTGGGTGGCCCGGTGCCCAAGGCCTTCCATGCCGCCGCCGAGTTGATTCTGAATATCGACCTGCACCGTGCCGTCAGCAGCGATACCCTCGATATAGAAGGTATCAGAACCATCGTGTCTACCGCTAAGTCGTGGGAGGTTGACCTTGACGCCGACGGTATCAGCTATGACTTACAGGAAAACCTGGAAAGAATGATGACAACTCTGGTCGGCACCCCTGAGGATACTGGTGTTCTTAAAAACCTGATAGATAGCATCAAGCTGGTGCAAACCATGCCCTTTGATGTGGACCTGTGGAAGGTGCAGAACCTCTACTGGAGCATGTTGCAGACCAGCTACCCGGAGTTTAAACAAAAAGCCGAACAGAATGACCGGCAGGCAGTGAAATGGGTCAAAGACTTTAGCTCTCTGGGAAAGCTAATGAAAATAAAGGTCAGCTAGATGTCCAGCCAGCTGCGTATACCCGTTGCTACCTACAGGTTTCAATTTAATAAGAACTTTCGCTTTATGGACGCCAGTATGCTGGTACCTTATCTCAACCGCCTGGGTATCTCGGATATCTATGCCTCCCCTGTACTAAAAGCGGGGAAGGGTAGTTCTCACGGCTACGATGTTACCGACCCGACTCACCTGAATCCCGAACTCGGCACAGGGCATGATTTCGATGCCCTAGTAGAAGAACTCCGGCAGCAACGTATGGGTCTGCTGCTGGATATCGTACCGAATCACATGGCGGCAAGCCTCGAAAATCCGTGGTGGCGGGATGTGACGGAGAAGGGGCAAGACTCGCCTTTTGCCGGTTTCTTTGACACCGACTGGCTGGACTTTAAAGGTCCAGGCGAATCAACAGGTCACCGGCGCTTTTTCGACATCGGCGATTTAATTGGTATTCGTGTGGAAAACCCCGAGGTATTCGAGGCAGCCCACTCGCTTATTCTCCGCCTGGTTTCAGAAGGTAAAATCACCGGACTGCGCATCGACCATATCGACGGGCTTTACGACCCACTGGAATATCTGCAGCGGTTACAGCAGCGGATTTCGCCATCGACAAAGAGCCCCGGCTTTTATCTGGTGGTGGAGAAAATCCTCTCCGGTGATGAGACCCTTCCCGAAGCCTGGCCGGTCTTCGGCACCACCGGCTATGAGTTTACCAATAAATTAAATGTATTATTTGTGGACAGCGACGGTATTAGAGTCATAAACGATATATATTCCCGAGTCACCCGTTCGGGGAAACCTTTTAACGACCTAGTCTATGAGAAAAAGAAACAGGTCATGAATGAGCTGTTCCCCGACGAAATAGAAGCCCTGGGACGCTACCTGGCTCATCTATCAGGACATCTTACCCCAGAAGAAACCAGCCGCGGGCTTATAGAAGCGACCGCCTGCCTGACCGTATATCGTACCTATATCCGGGCTTTTGGAATAGCGTCTCAAGACAGAATGTACCTGGAAAGTGCTTTCCAAAAAGCCAGACGGCATAGTACTGCATCAACACAGGCACTGGACTTCCTCAAGAAAGTGCTCCTGCTGGACTTTCCGGCGGACCTTAGCCCGGAAGAGAAGGCCGAGTGGATGAATTTCGTCAGGCGCTGGCAGCAGCTCACCGGGGCTGTCATGGCCAAGGGATTCGAGGATACGGCGCTTTATAGCTACCATCTCCTGACTTCTCTTAACGAAGTCGGCGGTAATCCTGATACTCCTGGACTATCTTTAGATGACTTCCATAAGTGGAACCTGAACCGGATGAAACACTGGCCATTTACCCTTAATACCACCTCCACCCATGACACCAAGCGCAGCGAGGATGTCCGTGCCAGGATTAACGTCCTCTCCGAGATTCCCGATGAGTGGGAAGAACACCTGGTGCGGTGGAGGGGCTGGAACGGAGTACACAAACGCAAGCTCGACAGGCTGCCGGTCCCTGACCCGAATACGGAGATACTGCTTTACCAGACCTTAATCGGCGCCTGGCCTCTTTCAATAGAAGAAATACCCCTTTTTAAGGAACGCCTGAAAGCCTATATGATTAAGGCGGTCAGGGAGGCCAAGAACATTACCAGCTGGATAAAGATAAATCAGGAATATGAAGACTGTATCCTCAGCTTTATAGACGCTATTTTGCAGGATTCGGCCGATAATGATTTTTTAACCGATTTCCTGAAGTTTCAGAAAAAGATAGCCTACTACGGAGCATTAAACTCACTTTCGCAGGTACTTTTAAAAATAACTTCGCCCGGTGTACCCGATTTTTACCAGGGTACAGAACTGTGGGACTTCAGCCTGGTCGACCCGGATAATCGCCGGCCGGTGGATTTTAAAAAGCGACAAAGGCTTCTGGATATTATGATACAAAAAGAGGCGAACGGAAAACCCCCGCCCATCGGCGAGATGCTGACCTCATGGCAGGATGGACATATCAAGTTATATGTGACTTATAAAGCTCTGAATGCCCGCCGGACTAACCACGAGCTATTTCAAAAGGGTGAATATATTCCATCGAGAGTTGAGGGTAAAAGACAGGAGCTTGTCTGTGCCTTCCTCCGGCGCTATGAGGGAAAATGGGCTTTGACAGCTGTTCCCAGGTTCTTTACGAAATTAACCGGATTGAACGTACTGCCCATTGGGAAACGGGTGTGGAAAGATGACTGCATTCTCCTTCCTGAGGATGCCCCGCGGAACTGGCTCAATATCCTTACCGGCGAAACTGCTTCCTGTGGAAAAAGCATGGCTCTGGCTGAGTTATTTAAAAAATTTCCGGTAGCCATGCTGATAAGCGAGTGAGCCCCTGCTTTCAAGCTTTGATCTTCAGAAATATTACTGCCAGCGGTGGCAGCGTAATCGTAAGGGAATAAGGACGCCCGTGCATGGGTTTTTTTAAAGCCCTCAGGGCACGCCGGTTGCCCTGGCCGCTGCCATAATATCCCTTGGCATCACTGTTCAACACTTCTCTCCAAAACCCCGGTTGGGGCACACCGATTTTGTATTTAAACAGTGTCTCCGGAGTAAAGTTACAGACGACCACGATAAGGTCATCCGGTGAACGCCCCCTGCGGATAAGACTGACGATGCTGTGCTCGATATCGTTGCAGTCAATCCACTCAAAACCCGATCCCTCAAAGTCCAGTTGGTGTAGGGCTGGATGGCTCTGGTAGAATTTATTCAGGTCGGCTACCCACTGCTGCAGACCGGAGTGAGGCGGATACTGAAGTAGATTCCATTCCAGGCTCTCCTCGTGTGCCCACTCCCGCCATTGCCCGAACTCGCCTCCCATGAACAGCAACTTTTTACCAGATTGGGCGTACATATAGCCGAAAAGCAGACGCAAGTTGGCGAACTTCTGCCAGTCATCACCCGGCATCTTACCCAGCAGCGAACCCTTTCCATAGACAACTTCATCATGCGACAGCGGTAGGATGAAGTTTTCGTAAAAGGCATATATCATACGGAAGGTCAGATTATTCTGGTGATACTTGCGGTGAACCGGGTCTTTGCACATGTATTCCAGGGTATCATGCATCCAGCCCATATCCCACTTCATGCCAAAGCCAAGCCCGCCGAGGTAGGTGGGACGGGACACCATCGGCCAGGCAGTCGACTCCTCGGCAATCATCTGTACGTCAGGATACTCCCGGTAGACAACTTCGTTAAGCTGCTTTAGAAAGGCAATAGCTTCCAGGTTTTCACGGCCCCCGTATTTATTGGGTATCCATTTGCCTTCCTTGCGCCCATAGTCCAGGTAAAGCATGGAGGCAACGGCATCTACCCTTAGCCCGTCGGCATGGTATTTGTCCAGCCAGAACAGGGCGCTGCTTGCCAGGAAACTTCTTACCTCACTGCGGTCATAGTTGAAAATGCAGCTGTTCCAGTCCGGGTGGATACCCTGCCGGGGGTCTTTGTGCTCGTAGAGATGCGTGCCGTCGAAGAAATTCAGGGCGTGTTCGTCATTCGGGAAGTGGGAAGGCACCCAGTCCAGGATAACGCCAATGTTATGCTGATGCAGATAGTCTATCAAGAACATCAAGTCCTGCGGCGTTCCGTAGCGGCTGGTGGGGGCAAAGTAGCCCGTCGTCTGGTAGCCCCAGGAACCATAGAAGGGGTGTTCCATTAACGGTAAAAATTCAACGTGGGTAAAGCCCATTTTCTGCAAGTATTCAACCAGCTGTGGCGCCATCTCACGATAGGTCAGATAGCGGTTGCCCTCATCGGAAACACGCCGCCATGAGCCCGGGTGCAT
>Ga0315537_1003699_pt1 | contig 11315 bp, 13 predicted proteins | sample SalMarSW160270MG_FD_203091 | JGI IMG/M metagenome (GOLD analysis project Ga0315537, IMG submission 203091) | Salt marsh sediment microbial communities from the Plum Island Ecosystem LTER, Massachusetts, United States - Salt Marsh Sediment SW1602-70 ... | reverse complement strand
CCGGTATCGCTGTCATCATCATCGACTTCAAATCCGTAAGCGCCGCGTCGCTGGGCAAGGTGCAGCAAAATCCGCCCAAACTCATTCGGTTGTAGCTCCCGCTTCAAGCCGTCTCGTCTCAACAACCACGGATTATTATCCTCCAGCCATTTTTTCTCGCTATCGGGATTATCCGGCATCCATCCTTTTTCTAACAAAAAGATTCGCATCTGATGTTTTCGTTCTGCTCGTCTTTTTGTAATCCGTCGCTGACTCCGAAATCCTCTTCTTGCCTGATTCTTTGGTGCGCCCCGTTTTGTGTCCGACTCTTCGATTCCTGCCGGGAAAACACTGACCCCCATTCTTATTAAACGATTTTCTACATCGACACCTACCGAACCTACTGAATTACTGCCGATATCGAGCCCGAGTGTGTATGTGTTCATAGTGCCCTCCAGAAATCAAATTTTTTTCAAGTCCCTCTTGACTTTCTCCCGCATCCCGGCTATTTTCCATTCTAATTGTAACTGACCTGTGCCTGTGGGTTTTCCACAATAAGATGCAAAATTCGTAGGCACCGCCTTCGGGCGACCGCCGTAGCACGTGCAAACCACGTCCTGCGGCTTTTTTATTATCGTGGCTGCGGGCAACCCTTTTGTGGTGAGTCAGTCGAACCATTTTTAACCAACTCAACTTTACCCAAATCTCCCCTTCCCGTCAACCAGAATCGACCTTATCCCCCTCCGGCGGCTTCATTTATTCATTTCGGCCAGTCCCGGCAAAATCCTTTCCTGAATCGTATTTTGCTCGGCTTCAAAGATGGGGGCCTGTCTTTTAGGCACCCGGTGGACGAAGGCGGATGGCAAACGCAAAAATGTGTTTTGAGCATTGCCTCTGCCAAGTACGCCAAGCCGGGCAAAAGCAGTGTTACCCGTCCTGAGCAGTAGTCGAGGGAATCAGTGTCTAAAAAATCTCCGCGGCCTCTGCGCTCTCTGCGGTGAAATGTCCGTGCAAATCCGTGTCCATCCGTGTCTAAAATTTCTCTGTGTCCTCGGTGTGCTCTGTGGCTTAAGAAATCCGTGTATTTTGTTCGCCTTATTCCAGAACGTCAAATCTGTGAAAATCCCTGTCAGCCGGTCCGCGAGCATCAGCGGGGCCGATTGAATCGCCCGGCGGACGAGAAGGGGGCATTCACAGATACGCGTGTCGAGAAATGACCACTGCAAGAACGCCTCACTGGCTGACTAATACTGTGTAAATCTGCCTGCCCTCGAATGTCTTAGTCGGGGGTGCTAATCTGTGTAATCTTGTGCCATAGGTATCTGTGGTTTGAAGTCCTTCGTGCCCCTTCGTGTTTCTTCGTGGTGAAATTTTATCCGCCTCCGGCGGAATCTAGCATCGCGCATCTAGCATCGCGCATCGAGCATCGAGATACGCTTCACGAGATTTATCCGCCGTAGGTGGATTCGTCTTGCGGGCCTGTATCCCGCCCCCCCATGCCTCCCGAACTCGCCCAGCCATAACCATTGACAGACTAAAATGCTCGTAGTCCTTTTGATTAATCAAAAGGACTAGAAACCACATTTTCCCTTCTGTCTTGCGTCTTAGGTCTTAAGTCTTAGGTCTTAGGTCTTAGGTCTTAAGTCTTAGGTCTTATGTCTTAGGTCTTAAGTCTTAGGTCTTAAGTCTTAGGTCTTAGGTCTTAGGTCTATTGGGGGGTATCCGCCGATACGTCTCGGCGAAGACACTATGAGCAGGGGGGTGGTGGGGGCAATATTGCTCCGAGCAAAGCTGTTCGGCCGACACTGGCCGTGCCGCTATTCGAGTATGGACGCGACCATCGACTTGTTGGCCTGGCTGCTGTCCAAAGGACGCAGCAGCTTCTCCATCTTCGACGGATTCCCGGACCGCGCTATCGCCTCTTCCCTGCCTATATAGCCCTTGAAATAGGCGTCGGCGATACTGTGGTCCATTGTCTGCATACCGAATTTTCGGCTGGTCTCGATGATGTTGGCTATCTCATAGATGCGGTTTTCGCGTATGCAGTTCCTGACCGCCGACGTGCAAAGCAGTATCTCCGTGCACGGCATCATTCCCGGCTGGTCTACCCGTCTGAACAGTGTTTGCGATATGACTGCCTGCAGCGTGTTGGCCAGCATTGTCCGAATCTGGTTTTGCTGACCCGCCGGATAGATGTCGATAATACGCTCGATTGTCTGAGCCGCGTTAATAGTATGAAGTGTGCTGAATACCAAATGCCCCGTCTCCGCCGCCGTCACTGTCGACCGTGTCGTTTCCAGATCCCTCATCTCTCCCACCATAATAATATCGGGGTCCTGGCGGAGGATGCGTTTTAGGGCGGCGCCAAAGCTTGGAGAGTCGAAGCCGATTTCGCGCTGCTCAATGATGCTCTTCTTGTTCTCAAGGGCGTACTCAATGGGGTCCTCAAGCGTGATAATGTGCTTTCGGTATCTATCGTTAATTCGCTCGAGCATCGCGGCTAAAGTGGTGCTTTTGCCGGCGCCAGTGTGGCCTGTGACCAGGACAAGCCCCCTGGGTAAATCAGTAAGCTCCTTTACAATTTGAGCGAGATGCAGGTCCTCGAGCGTGGGGATGTGATTCGTAATCAGCCGGAATGAAATTGCAATGGTCCCTCTTTGATAATGGGCATTGACGCGGAAACGATGGCCATCGTCGAGCATAGTTGAGAAGTCGGCGTCTCTGAGCATTTCGAACTTTTTGAAACGTTCCGGGCCGAGCATCCCGAGGACCATTTCCTTAGCGTGTTCGTGGCTGACTACGGAAAATTCCATGTCGATAAGCTCAGTGTTTTTACGTAGGATAGGCGGCAGGCCAACGTTGATATGGACGTCGCTGGCATTATGCTTTATCGCCTCTGCAAGAATCGTTTTTACGTCAACCATAATCCCTCACCCATCACAATTTGTCATGTTTTTAACGGGCAAAGCTGAGCCATATTCGAGCCGTAACGATTACAAAAGCAATGGCTTATTCCCCGCGCAATTGCACCAGTAAATCGGCGGAATAGAGCTGGTACTGAAGGTATTTTTGCCGCCGACGCGGGTAAAAACAGGTGTTTTTGCTTTTTAGGAGGGTGGGTCCGGAAGGGGACTATTTGGCAAGCGCAAGGGCCGATAAGCTCGTGAGATAGGGCCAATTGTGAGGATAAGGAGTGCCGGGTAAAGACGGTGTTTTTGGTTTGGGAAGGGGATTGCCGGGATGTTTGCGGTTATCGGAACCATGTACTCGATGCTTGATGCTTGATACTCGATACTCGATACTCGATGCGCGATACAGGTCACAAGTTACAGGTTGCTGGGTGCAGGTTGCAAATGGAAGTCAACAGACCTAAGACTTAAGACATAAGACCATAGAAATTTTCTATTTTCCATTCCGCCTGTGGCGGATTAAAGTCGAGCAAAATGGATTTAGACACGGATTTGCACGGATTTTATTACCACGAATGACACGAAGGCACAAAGGGCCACGAAGAATTAACCGCAGAGAACGCGAAGAACGCAGAGGAATTTTTAAACACGGATTAGCACGGATTTATTAACCACGAATCAACACGAAGAAACACGAAGGATTATATTAGCCACAGAGAGCACAGAGATTTGCTCGGCTTGGTGAACTCGGCAGGCACTGTCCTCAAAACGAGTTTTTGCGGCAGTTGCCTGCCGTCAACCACAAGGCCAACTTAGCTGTCCTTTTATTTAAAGCCGGGCAGAACAAGAAAAGAGTGAAAAGACGACTTGAAAAGGAAGTTGTTGACGAGAGACGGGGGTTTGGGTATTGTTTGGAGAGGGAAATTGCATCATTAAAGGGGATAGTATGGCAGAGGATGCGTTTGATAAGTATCTTGGCGAGATAAACAAGGCATATCTACGGGGGGATGCTACGGAACATACACATAGGCTTATTGCCAACGACTTGAGAATGTGGTAAACAAATTGTATAGGTATGAAGACATGATGGGATAAAAGGGCTACAATGCTTCTTAATGCCATAGAGGGATCACAATGGAACAAGGATTGTTGTTTAAGATTGAAGCTGGGAAGACACGCAAGGAAGATGTGAGGAATCCGAGGGGGTATAAGGGATTTGCAGCATTTCACAAATACTGGGGCAAAAAACCTGTCGAATGTATTGCTTATTTGATTGAGACACTTACTTCTGAGCATGAAGTTGTCCTAGACCCCTACATCGGGTACGGACTGATAGCACGAGAAGCTATTTTAAGAAAGCGTCGATTTATCGGAATTGACATCAACCCTGTAGCGATAGAATTATCTCGGCTCATCGTAACCCCCCCATCGCATGAGGAATTTTCAAGAGTGATCAATGAAATGAAAGTGCAGGTTAAACCAGAGATAGATGATAGCTACGTGCTTGCCAATGGGGACATTGCGAGTCATTTTCTTTGGGAAGGGCACGAACTTAGATCTGTTTGGTGCATAAATGGAAAGCTAAGAAAAGAATACAAACCCGAAAGGCAAGATATCGATTTGGCGCAAAGCTACTCATCTTATAAAACAAAGCACATCAGAAACTTAAGATTCTTCAACAACTCAAGGATAAATGCATCTGCTAATATGACTATTCAAGACCTTTTTACGGGACGAGCGCTTTACAATATAGATAAAATTTTGGAGTTTATAGAACAGCAGCCAATCAAAATAAGAAAAGCACTTCTTCTGACACTTACGGCAGCTTCCGGGCAAATGTCAAGGATGGTTTTTGCTGTGAGTAATCGTGGTAAAACAATTGGGAAAACACAGGAAAGGATTTCTGTTGGTAGTTGGGTCATCGGCTATTGGAGACCTAAGCTCCATTTCGAAATAAATGTCTGGAAATGCTTCGAGAACAGAGCAATTAAACTGATAAAAGCTCTCAAAGAAATAGATCATACTAATGGTGTAGAGGTAGGGGATAATTGCGTAGACGTTATAGAATCAGTGAAAGAGATTGCGCTTGTGCAAGATGACGCAAGAAAAGTATTAGAGAGGTTGCCAAGGCAGTCGGTGTCACTGATTTTAACTGACCCGCCTCACAGCGACCGAATGCCTTATCTAGAACTGAGCGAACTGTGGAATGCTATTTTAGGAAAAGCAGTACAATTTGACCGTGAAATAGTTGTCTCCGATGCAAAAGAACGGAACAAGAACAAAACTGTGTACACGAAGGAAATGCAAGAGTTCTTTATTAATTCAGCCGCCTCACTATGCAATGGTGGAGTAATGGTCATCTTATTCAATGCTTACGATGGAGAGAGTTGGGAATATCTTAGAACACTTCAAGAAAAAGCGGACTCACTCAGATTCATAGGTTGTTTCCCGATGTCATATTCTGCTGCATCTGTTGTGCAAGATAACAGAAAAGGAGCCTTGAGGCATGATTATGTTCTAATCTACGAAAAGAATTCTGGAACTCCCATATCGTACCAACGATGGAGCAAACTAACCGAATTAGACGGCTGGTCTTCATTATTGCCAGCTAAAGGAAGGTAACTATGCCACTGACCTTTAGTCAAGCAATTAGGGATTTCAGAAATGACAGAATTAAAGAACTGTCTCAAGATCCAGATGGTTTGCGATTCTTAAAACTTCGCTCGCTGTCCCGAACAGAGTATATGGAACGACTGGCCGAGGACTGCAATATTACACATACAGGATTGCGCGGTGAAAGACTGCTGAGGTTCCTATATGAATCCAGCATTACGATACAGCAGATAGAACAGACAATCAATACTATATACTCGGAAGAAAGAGCAGAGAGGCAGCAAGGCGAAGACGAACTTGTAAGCCAACTCTACCAAGTAGCGGTTTTCGACTGGGGCGGGCTTCATCAGAACAGTCTTGAGAAGACAATAGTAGACAACTATGTTAAGAAAATAAGGACCTACGAACGGCTCTGCGATTGTATCGAAAACGAACTCCATCAAAGCATGAGAGATTATGTCCTTTGCTCTTGGTACAATCATTGGACATCGAGAATCATAGAAGATATATTCCGAGACCATCCCGTGATACTTCCAGCAGTCGGTTTAATCAAGAAAATAGATTTTTTCTGCAAAGATGTGCCATTCGACCTTAAAGTCACCTACATGCCAGAGGGTTTTATTCACGATAAGCGAAGGGACGAGGGTTTGAGACCCGAAAACACATTGTTAAAACGATTTTGCCGGGAGCACGATATACACTTTAACTCTGATCTTCCCGACGCAAGATTACGGGAAGACCTATGGGCTAAAGTCAGTGACCATCCTTCACAGAGTGCAACGCAGTTGATCACAGATCTGAAAGGTAAGAGAATTGACTATTTAGAATCGGCTATAAATGACCCCGAGGAACTCATCCGATGGCTGTATGAGAACCAGGGTGTAAGAAGATTTGATGCATCAAATAGACTTTTCTTGGTTTTAGTAGACCGTGACAATTTCTTCGATTCTTGGAAGCTCAAGCGAGCAAAGCCCTTACTTATCGAAAAAATCCAATCGCATCTTGACGAAGTTCCTGATACTCCTGGACTTCAAGTTTCATTTGAATGGGACGGAACAAGCTACAATGTAACCACCGACGCAATTTTTGTAGTGCATTCGAGATAATACAAGGCTACATCTATTACGTTCTCCGGAGTATAGGAAGCGATATGCAGAGTTTTTGAAGATAGATTTTCCGCGTGTGCCATGGCCGAAAGGGCGGGCTATATTCAGTGATATAGCGAGAGTAGGCGGGCAATTAGTTAAGTTTCATTTGATGGAAGCTGAAGAATTGGAAGATGAGAAGCGATGGCCTGCGTTCGATATTGAAGGCAGCAGCGTAGTTGAAAAGGGGTATCCGGAGAATATAGCAAAAGCAGAAGAAAGCGAAAAGGGCAAGGTTTATATCAATAAGGAGCAGTATTTCGAAGGAGTGCGGCCTGAGGTTTGGGAGTTTCATATAGGTGGTTATCAGGTTTGCGAAAAATGGTTAAAAGACAGGCGAGGAAGGGAACTGTCGTATGACGATATAAGACATTATCAGAAGATAACAGTTGCGCTGGGGGAGACAATAAGGTTAATGCAAGAGAAATGCCTTTTTGAGATGTTCAACGATTAACTGGAGACAAATCGTGGCTAAGAAGAAGCGAATAGCCCGAGCAATAATCAGGGGGCATTTAGAGAAGGTCGGCAGCGGAATATTCGAGAAGTACCAGGAGGCAATCACCAGCCTGATTACCGGAAAGCAGGGAGTTTACGCGCTATACCGTCGGCAAAAACTGTATTACATCGGGCTGGCAAGCAACCTGAAGGGTAGAATAAGACATCATCTGAAAGATAAGCATAAAGGGAAATGGGACTGGTTCAGCTTGTATATTATCCAGAAAGAAGACCATATAAGAGAAGTGGAAGCGCTATTAGTGCGAATAGCAGAGCCAGAGGGGAACAGGCAAAAGGGGAAATTAAAGCGGTCAAGTAATCTTCGGAATATGTTGTATCGAGAGATTAAGCAAATACAGAATAAGGAACGCGACGATTTCTTTGAACAAGAAAGAAGTGGGCAGAAGAGAGGTAGAATAAGGCGGCGCAAAGGAAAGGTAAAGGCACGCACAAGAAAGACGAGTGAGCGGCCTTTGAAAGGGGTATTCCCCAAGGGGAAGGTTCTATACGCCAAGTATAAGGGCAAGGAGTATAAGGCCTGGACCAATCGGACGGGAAGGATAAGGTATCAGGGTAGGTGGTATGATTCGCCATCAGCAGCAGCACAAGCAATCATCGAAAAAGGAGCAGTAAACGGCTGGAGGTTCTGGAAATATACAGACAAAGAGGGGAATCGGGTGGTTTTGAACGGGATACGTAAGTAGATACCCACTTGCAATCCCCGATAACGACATTCGAGGGCAGGCGTGGAGAGCCGGGCAAATAAGGAAGTTTCATTGAATTACGAAAATTCTGGGTCTCCGGCAGAAGAACCAAGGAGCAACACCCGAGGATCTTCGCTGCGCTACGAAAAATTCTGGGTCCCCGACAGAAGACCTGAGGAGCTATACCCGAAGGTCTTCGCTGCGCTACGAAGGATTGTATTTTAGGGTGATGCCGTAGAATCGCCAGACGGTCTGGAAGTCTTCATAAGACATAAGCAGCCGGCCAAGGACGGGGTCGGCGATGGTAACGGTGTGGTCGTCAACGTCGAGAACGGCGACGCAATGGTCGAGCAGGAAGGCATCCTTTACGACGGCGAGCGTAACGTCGGCGTCGCGTAACTGGCTGATGGTGTCGAAACGGCGAAATTGACATTCGAGGCCTTCGGGTTCGTAACGGTTTTTAATCGCACGATAGAGGCACCAGGGGAGTGTGCCGACGACGGGGCTTGTGTGCGAGAGGGTAGCGATTTCGCCTTCCTGGGCGTTTAGGCCGAGCTGATATAATGCGGTGACGGCGGCTGCTGGTCCGCAGGTATAGTCGGTGCTCTGGACGCAGACGAAGTTGGCGTCGAGCTTTGTCTGGAGGCCAGCAATGTCGTCTTGAATCAGGACCGGGACGAGGAACGGCAGGATGGAGGCCCATAAGACGACGCAGAACATCACGGCGAAAACGAAGACCTTTTCAACGGGGTTCTTGAGTCGGCCGAACAGCGTCATCGCGCCCATGCTGACAGCGAGGCCGATGATGACGAAGCGAGCACGGCTGCCGGATATCCAGGCGAATGCGGGGATGAAGGCCCTGACGGTGAGGAAGGTTGAGATGAGCAGCAGGGCGACAAGCGACATCGGGAGAAAATAACCCCAGGTCCAGTTTTTGGAATTCAGACGTGAGAACGCCCGCCCGGCGAAAGCGCCGAGTATAACAGTGAGGATAACGCCAATTGTTTCAAACCAACCGCCCATTTTTCTACCCCTGCCGAGGCGAAATCGAAATGCTGCAATCCAATGCTGAAAAGTCGCCTTTGGCCAGTGTTAGGAGGCCCCCCAAAGGTGTAAGCTGAGGTCCTCCGCACTATTTCTGGCCTTTTGATTAGTATAGCAGATTGAGGGGGTGCAAATCAAGAGAAATTTGTAGGTACAAGACCTAAGGCCTGAGACCTGAGACCACAGACATAGCAGCACAGGAGCATAAGGGCACAAGGGCATAGGTGCAAGGTTAGGTGTGATTGACAATGTGAGCGTGAAGGGCTATAATCGTGGAGCCTTGGACGCGACGGAGTCACGTCCAAAAACTATTCGTGCTAATTCAGTGAGCCGAAATATCGAGAAACTTAGGCCGGGGGTTGCCTTAATGTTGATATACGAAAAGCGACGAGTAATCAGCGGATGCGCTGCGGTAGTGATTTTGATTCTGTTCGGCGTGGGCAGCGCGAGAGGAGTGGAGTGTCCGAAGTTCCAGGCCGGCAAGAAGGTTGGGACGATAGAATACAGGTCAATCAATGAGGCGTCGGGTATTGCGGCGAGTCGAAAGAACAAGGGGGTTCTGTGGGTACATAATGACGACGGTATGCCGAGACTTTATGCGGTTAGCTCGGAGGGGAAACATCTCGGGATATATAATATCGTCGGGGCACGAATGCAGGACTGGGAGGACATCGCCACTGGGCCTGGGCCGGACCCGAACGTTGATTATATCTATATCGGCGCGATTGGCGATAATCGTGCGAGGAGAAGAAGCGTCTTCGTATATCGTGTGGCTGAGCCGGTAGTGGATGCGAATCAGCAGAAGACAGTTGTTGCCGTGAGGGGTGTGGAGGCGATTGAACTGACGTATCCGGACGGAGCGAGGGACGCAGAGACGCTGATGATTGACCCGCTGACGAGAGACCTTTATATCATCACAAAGGAAAAGCCGGGTAAGGTTTACAGGGCTGCGTATCCGCAAACCGCCTTTGCTGAAGCTACGGCGGACAAGTCGGCCGGCAGTAAAACCACGCTGGAATATGTTGGGAGTCTGCCTTGGGGGACGGCGACGGGAGGCGACATATCGGCGGACGGGCAGATGATTATAGTGAGAAACTATTTCGCGGCGTCAGTGTGGCTGCGGCCGAAGGATGAGGCGTTGTGGAAGGGCTTCGAGGGGAAGGAATGCAAAGTTCCGCTGATTTTCGAGCCGCAGGGCGAGGCGATATGTTTTGACAGTGAGGGGAAGGGATACTTTACGACGAGCGAAAACAGGCATCAGCCGATTTACTATTATCCCATCAAGCAGTAAACCGCTGAGCCGCGGGTGCGAATTATTGACACGTCGAGAGGGCGGCCTCCCATTTTCTGATGAATTTTTGCTCGGCGGGGCTTAGTCCGATGACTCCGCCGAAATGCGAGGCCCAGTTGCGGACCATAAGTGAGCCGATGGCGACTTCAGCGATTACGGGGGTGATTTTTCTGCCAGCGGAGACGAAGAGCCCGAGGTCTTTGGCGACGAAGGCGGTGGGTGGTTTTTGTTTGTTTCGGATGAGTCTTTTTATCTGTGCCGCTATTTTTTTGGAGGAGTCGAGCCACAAGGGCGGGCCGTTGGTATAAACAAGCTCGGCAGCGCCGAGGGGCGGGACGGCAAGTAATTTTTGTGCATCGGGGCGGGCGATGAAGGCGGCGATATTTTTGTTGAAGAAGTGGCTGACCGGTGCAGCTTTGCCGGTGGCATCGGATAGTGCTTTTCGTAAGGCGGAGGCGGCTGAGCGGACGTGCCGTTCGGCAGGGGGGCTGAGCTTGGGCGTTTTGGGCTTAGGCAGATTGTCTGTGCATTTTTTGATGACCTGTTTTGCGAGCGCGATTGCCCGGCCGGGTGAGCTTGCGGTGACGCAGAGGCCGTGCTTTGCGAGGAACATAACGGAAGGTTTTGTTTTGTGGAGTTTTTGATAGCTGCTCACAAGCTGAGTCACTTTTTTTGCGAGTGTGAAGCCGGGTATGGCACAGGGTATCCAGAGTGGAGGGTATTTCCGGTTTTTGAAGAGTTTTTCGATTTCGGTTCGGCCGTTTTTCGCGTTTACATAGGCACCTACGGCGAGGGGGTGCAGGTGGATGACGCATTTATCCAGCAGGGCGTGGAGGTGGGCTTCAACAGAGGGCTTAGCGTTGGTTTTCAAATTGTCCCGGCAGGCGTTTAGCAGACGATTTATCACCTCCGGCTCGCGTTTGGCCGGCGGTTTTGCGGCGAGGCGAGAGTCTTTTATGATTTTCAGGACGGCATCGAGCTGCAATTTTCGCCAGCCACGTGTTTTGTTCATATTTTTGAGGGCGGTGCCGCTGGCCTTTATGAACATAAATTTTCCGTCGTCGGTTTTGACGGATGTGTTGCCGCCGGTGCCCTGGACGAGAGCGGGGTCTTTGCCGGTCGCGACGGAAATTTT
>Ga0315537_1003698_pt1 | contig 11316 bp, 12 predicted proteins | sample SalMarSW160270MG_FD_203091 | JGI IMG/M metagenome (GOLD analysis project Ga0315537, IMG submission 203091) | Salt marsh sediment microbial communities from the Plum Island Ecosystem LTER, Massachusetts, United States - Salt Marsh Sediment SW1602-70 ... | reverse complement strand
CAGCCAGTAAATACGGTCTTTTATTCTTCGTTTTTGCATGGTCATCTCCTTTCGTGCTCACGTGGAGTGTTAAGGGTGATTGCAGCAGGTTGATTGCCTAAATGCGAAACTGCTTGCCGAGCTTTGCGGTATTCATCTGCAGCTCACGTGCTATCTTGGATATCCCTCTACCATGATCCGGCATTAGTGGGGGAATTCATCATCATCATCGTCATCATCATCATCCCAGTCTTCGCCCGCGAGTGCCTCTGCCATGTTCATGGCTTCATAGGCCGCCTCGACGATGTCCTCGTCTTCCGAGTCTACAAGATCGACAAGTATCTCCGGCGCCTCCTGCGGGCGGATGCTGGCCGTTGCGTCGATGGCCGCCAGCAATAGGACCTTATCCGTCTCCTCCGTGGTAACCAAACCCGCAATGTGCGACCATGCGGCGTTAATCTCCCAGTTCCCTGCGGCGCACACCGCCTCGTAGTGGATGTCTGGGTCCCTGCTGTCCAGCGATTCAAGTATCTGGTTCTCGAATCCCCGCACGAAACGCATGCAGAAGACCGCAGTCAGCCTCCAGTCCTCGTCATCGCTGAAATAAGCAGCACGGACAGCATCCCGGTGCCATGCCTGCGGAGCGCGCACCGATGCCTCCAGAATACATCGGCGCACTTCCTTTGGAACCTGGGCATCCAGGTAAAGCTTGCGAAGCGTCTTCTGTATCCTGTTGAACGTTTGTTCGGTAATCGGCACATAATCGGGATCCTCGAACCCATCCATATCTGCGGATTCAAGGGCCGGCCCCAGGGATATCACTGCCCGTGCGCGGAGATCCTCCGGTTCATCTCCTTTGCACGCGATGACAAGCAATGCATCAGCGAGCTCATCGTTAATCACGGTAAAGTCCCCGGCCAGTTCAGCTGCAAGCAGGCGCTCGGATTCATCGGCTTTTTCATCGCGAAGAATCCCTAGGAACATCTTGCCGGCGCCTTCCGGCCACTCCCATGGAGGTGTGTCTTGCAAAGTCTTAATGTTCATTCTGTTATCTCCTCTCTCTTGCTATTCCTCTCTATCCGCTTCCCGGGTATTCCCTCCCATCCCTGACATGCTCGATCAGGAAGCGCACTCCCTGGTTGTCCGACGGGTTGAGCCAGAGCATCCATTCACCGGTCTTTACTCTCTTTTCGTATAAGCCGATACGTCTCTTCATATATCCGCTCCCGAGGCCCGATCGCAATAACCTGAACCTCTTTCCGAGCGGCTATCCGGTAGATGATCCGAAACCGGCTCACCCGAAAACTTCTGAGCCCCTCTAATTCATCTTTCAGAGGCTTTCCGGCGTTGGGTTCAGTTGCAATATGCTTGAGTGAGCCCCTGATTTTCCTTTTGATTTCGGGATGAAGGCTCCGTATAAATGTTACCAGCTGATCCGGTACTCTAAGCTTGTACATCGGGGTCCGGTTTATTCCTCGAAGAGTTCTTCAAGGGTATAAAGTTTCGCCTTGTTTTGCTTTAACACTTTGATGCCCTTTCTGATTTCCTTGAGAAAACCAGGGTCTGAGCGGATGAGCAAAGTTTCCTTCCATCCCTCAAATTCATCAGGGCTAACAAGGACGGCGGCGGGGCGACCGTTTTTTGTGATAACGATCTCTTCATCTGTGGTGTTGACCTTGTCTACAAGCCGGCTCAGGTTTATCTTTGCCTCCGAAAGAGATAGTGTCTCCACTTTTTCCAACCTCCATTTTGGTCGACTAGAATTTAGACTATTTTATTGCCTCTTAGTACTATTTGTCAAGTCCTTGTTGTAAGAAATGCTCAATGAATGGGTGGTTGCGTCATTGAGTCAGATTGCTAAGCGGCAATCGTGAAGATGGGTTTGAAGCCCTTTGTCATTATGCGCCTCTGAAATCTCTCATACTCATGTCAAGTTATAAAATTGCTTTGCAATTTTATAGAACGCGGCTTCGCCGCTCTAAAAAAGGAAATTCCTATACTATCAAGTTAAAGCAACGATAGTTGCCTCTCCAACATTTCCGTAACGGTCTGGAACACAGGTGAAAATAACAATCTGGCACTCCTTGGCTGCCTTGGCGAGCACGGCACCCATCAGGCGCAATCGCTCCGGGTCGGTATAGCCCAAGGTATCATCCAAGATGAGTGGCGCTCCGCCATCCTTGGCAATGATCATGGAGCAGGCAGAACGGAAGATCAGGGAGAGCTGCTCCCTTGTGCCACCGCTCAGGTAGTCAAACGGTACCGTGATGTCGTTCATCGTTCGGCTTACAATCCGCAAGTCCTCGCTGATCTCCACTTGGAAAGAATCATCGAAGACCAGACGTCCCAGATATTCGATTTTTTCTTTAAGCGGGGCTACATACGCGCGCCGAGCCCTGTCTCGCTCTTCTCGCATGGTCTCAAAGAGACATTTAGCCGAAGATGCACGCCGCAGCAAGGATGCATTGTCTGCCGCAAGAAGTTCCAGACCAGCCTGAGCCGCGTGCAGCTTCTCGTGAAGTCCTTCCTCACCGAGGATTTTCAACCGCGTCTGAACCTCTGTCAGTTCCGTTTGAGCGGCATTCCGGCGATTCAGTGCTGTTTGCAGAGAGCCTTTGGCCGTTTCGGCCAATGCTTTCACCTTATCGGGGTTCCTTGCCTTGAGAGATGTCTCGGCAGCTCGAACGCTTGCATCTTCTGAAGCTACGGCTTGGACCGCTTTTGTTAGAGCTGTCTCCAATGCATCGTCGGTAACGCTATTTCGCGCGCGTTCAAGGTTCTCGCGCACGTTCTTGAAATCTTTAGCCAGGAGGTCGAGTTGAACCCGCAATTCCTGGTGCTTGGTGCTCAACACATCCCGAACGCTTCGGGCGGAATCAAGTGCTTCGCGATCTGACTCCAACCGACTGACCGTTTCTTGGTGCAGCGCCTCAGCTCTGGCCCGTTCCTTTTTTGCTGATTCCAGGTCAGGACAAATCGGAGGTTCGGCCACACGCTTGGCACGATAGTCGGGAACTGACTGTTCCAGAGAACGCAGCTTTCGATCCAGTTCCTCATAGGCCAAATCGCGTAGGTTCTCCTGCTCCACCTGCGCTTTGGACTCTACGTGCCGCATTGCCTCGCGACGGTCATCAAACGCCTCCCGAGCTTCATCAGGAGTGGAGACACCCACTTTACCGCAGGCATCGTCCAATACTCGACGTGCTTCTTCGACCTTTCTTGTCAGGCCTTCAGCGCTGGCCCCCGCGGTAATCTCTATGTCCAACGCGCCGGGTATGGTCAATCGGGATCTGCCCGCAACGGATATCGTTCGAACTTCTCCCTTGCCGAGGCTGACCTCGGCATCGTCAACGGACAGCCGGCAATCGGCCAGTCCACGAAGGAGCACGCTTGGTGCCCCGGTCTGCAACTGGGCGTTGGCGGTCAACAACCCACGTTCGGCGTCCTGGATTGACTTCAATGCACGGGAATCCACTTTATTTCGAGCCAGAATCTCTTCCGCTCGGGCTGCGTTCTTTCTGGCGTGGTCAATACGATCCTTTCGTTCCCGGAGTTGTTCGAAATGCAGTTTGTTGTTGTAGTAATCAAAATCGGCACGCCGGAGAGCGGCAAGGGCATCTGCCCCCTTTCTCTTCCGGTCACTCTCATCGAAAGCTGCCTGCGCCTCCTTGAGCTTGGACTCGGCCTGATTCAATGCTGAAAGCGACATCACGCCGGATTCTTCAATGTCCGCATGCGCTTTGGCAGCTTTGTCAACCGCGTCAATGAGCCCCTGGCGTGCTTCCTTGTCTCGACGGGCGACCTGCTCGGATTTCCGTGCAGATTCCAGTTTCAGCCGTGCCTCCGAGAGCGCGTTCTCCAAAATGCCAATTTCCTCCAGGGAAGCTGCATGAGCAGCAATCTCTTTCGTCAGTTCCTCTTCCTGCTTCTTGAGTTGCCCCAGTTCCCGCTGGAGCGAGGCAGCACGCTCGATGTCCTGGTCGAGGTCTCGGATAGCCTGCTCGATACGGGCGACCTCCGCTTCGGCGTCTGTCTGCGCCTTGCGGGCCTCTGCGAGTTCTTTACGTTCCGTGCCGCGTTCAGTGTAGTAACGAAGGTATTCCTCCCGCACCCTGTCGAACAGCCCTTCTTCTCGAGGATCGGCGGGTCGACCGCCAGCCGCCCTGTCAAGAGCGGCTGAAAGAGAGGTTTGCTTAGTCAAATTAGGTTGGTGGATGGCGTCGCCTTGTTGAATGGTCAGCGCCTTCCAGAGGTCAATGTCGAGTGTCTCCCGGAGGATAGCCTCGGCACGTTCGTGCGCCTCGCGTCCCGTGTGGTTCTCGGGCCTGGGCTTGGCGACGGTGAGTTTGGTTTCCGGCTTCTTCAGAAACCGCTTGAAGTAGGTAAAGGCATATGGACCGCTTTCAGCTTCCAGTTCTATCTCAGGTCCTTCGTCCCGATGGACCGGCTTGATTGCCTCAATATTCCGGTGTTTGCTCGAATCCAGATAATCGAAGAGCAGACCAATGGCTTCACCAAGGCTGGTCTTCCCGGCTTCATTCGGGCCCTGCACGAGAGTGATACCAGCAGGACCGAACTTCACTTCGGCAACCGCCACACCCCGGTAATTGGCGACTCGAAGGCGAATGAACTTCATGCGGTCCCCCTTGCCAGCCGAAGCATAAGCATCAAGGCTTCGCGGGCCACCGTACCTTCGTCTCCACCTTCCGCGATCTTGCTTCGGAGCCGCTGAACGGTTTCGTCGGCAAATCCCGAAAATCCAAGGTTGGCAAAATCCGCATCGTCCGGCCACACGAGAAGAGCGTCGTCCCGAACATCGAATGCACCAAAAACATCCTTCGCGGCAAGGATGTTTTTCTGAAGAGCGCTGCTCAATGACAGAGTAAGCGAGCCGACGAGGTTCAGCCGGACAACCGTGCGATCCTTGTTTTCAATCTCCTCCAGGGACTTCCGCAGTGCTTCCACATCATCGGCCGTGTTAAGATCGACGCGCTCTCGCTCTATAAAACGCCACTGACCGATCCGGATGCCCTTGCCGGCCACAGTGCCGTCTCCGATTTCCACGATGTGAACATACCCCGAATGCGTCTCCCGAAAATCCGTGGACTCCGGTGTTCCGGAATACCAGATACGGCCGCTGTCACCGACCTTGGTCAGGGAATGCCGATCCCCAAGCGCCACGAAGTGAATCTTGCCTTCGGCAATGGCCTGCTCAAGCATGGCGACTGAAATGATCCCGGCGGATTCACGGTCCGGCGCAAGCGTATCGACAGCTCCGTGAGCCAGGCAGATGCGACACACCCCGTCGGCGTGTGCAAGACCGTTGATCGCATCCTCAAGAGGATTGGTGACTGGTCGTTTGGACAGCCACGGGGCCCCCACCAGTTCCACTTCCTCAGCGACCCTGATGGGGACGGCGTTCTCAAGGACATGCAGGTGAGCGGGCTTCCGTTCGATGAAGGTGCTCGACCGATATACGGAGGCCGCATTCAGAGGATCATGGTTTCCCGGCAGGATGAATACCGGAACCGGAACCTCTTTGAGCGCCTCCATAGCCCGAGCAACCGTCTTCCGATCCACCTGGTTCGATTCAAAGGCGTCGCCGCAGACCACCACGAACCGGCATTGCTCCTCCTTGGCGATGCGCCCTATGGTACGAATTGCGTCAAAGCGCGCCTGGGTATACCTTTCCTGCGCGCCCTCCAAAAGGAAATGGCGGGTCATCCCCAACTGCCAGTCGCTCGTATGAAGAAATTTTATGGTACTCATTTTCCTCCAATCCCTATGCACGCCGGCAATCGGCTTGAATAGGATGCTTCTTCAGGTAGAAATCCTGAATAGGCCAGTTCGCGATTAAGAAGCTCACCGCCTTCAAGACGCGCCGCCCGGTGGGCGAAGGCCTCTTCGTCCAGGTCCTCCATGTAGGTTCGTATTTGCTGAATGGCCTCTAAAATGTCATCAATATAAAGGCGAAAGTCCCTAGGCATAGGCCACCTCACGGGTGATGATAGGCTTGAGTCGCGGCTTCAAGGAATCAGCCAATACGAGATCGACGGGTATTCCGAGTTGATCTTCAAGGAAAAACTTCAGATCCATATAGTGATCAAAGGTGGGATGAGCCAGTTCGACCAGAATGTCCACGTCGCTTCTCTCGCCGGCCGAACCATGAAGGACGGAACCGAACAGGCCGACACGTCTCACGGAAAACCGTGTTTCGAGGTCTTTCTTGTGTTGCTTTAGAAAATCCAGAATCTCATCGCTTTTCAACATAATCCGCCTCCTTTCCAATTCATAACGGCGGCAATTCGATAAAAGCTACGGCAACCTCCAACAGGCTCAGGCCCCATGACACACAGGAGTATCAAGTAATCCTTATGCCTTGTGCCTTACGCCTTTCATTTTGTGCCTTGAGCCCTGATGCATAAAAATTCGGCCGCACAACTCATCGTTTTGTATCACGGCCCATCCCCGACCGCTCGCGGAATCCATCTCGTCTTGTCCCTCCCAGGAAAATTCGATCCCCTCTCTCCCGTCAACGGTTTCAATACGGCAATCTGCCGCACCGCGTCGTCGTATGCTTCGTCAGGCAACCCCGGATTCAATTCAGCGAGCTTGGCCCGAAGCGGCCGGGCCAACACCCCCTCACGGTCCGATGCGCGACCCAACAGACTGTCCGGCCCGAAATCCTCGTTGTTGTAAGCGTACACCCGAGTTCCAGCCGAGTTCATTGTCCAGGTATTCGGCCATGGTTTGCTGAACGAGGGTGTCTTCGGTGTAAGGAGCGGGGGTCATGATTGCTCCTTGCCCTTTTGTTTAAGCAATTCTCTACCCAGTTCGGTCAGACGGTAACGCTGTTTGCTGCTGCGCTGTTTGTCTGGAATGGTCATCTCTGCCATCCCTGCATCCAGTGCTGGCTTCAGATAGCTGTTTGCAAAATGCATCCGGTCCTTCAGTTCGAGAGCATCCATAATTTCTTCAGGGTTCATCTCTCCATGGAGTCTTTCCGCAAGCTTCCTGACATGAGGGGTGACTTGCGGGATGCTTGAGACAAGTTCACTTTCCGACTCCACATTTGGTCTTGGAAAACTCACCGTAAACCAATACTCGGATACTTCAATGCGCGGCTCGGCCACACCGTATTCCCGGCACAGATTGCGAATCCGTTTAATGCCGGAACCGATGTGCACCCCCCCTTCATAACCGTTCTCATTCTCCTGCTGTTATCCGAAAACCTTCGTCATTCAATGAACTATCCCTGTCTGCCGTGCTGCGCAGCGGCGCAGGCAGGAAAGAGCATGTGGCTCCCGGTAGACCGGAAGCGGTGATAATCCCATTTCCTCACCTATCTTACCAAAGGGGCTGTCGCAAGTCGAGTCGTGAGCTTGTCGCAAGTTGTGTCGCAAGATTGTCGCAAGTTCAGCCGGTCTCCTTCATCCGGTAAACGAGCTTGTTGGTCGCCCCCTCTGAAACCAACAGCCCCATATCCACCATAACCTTCAGGTCCCGCTGCAGAGACCGGCGGTTGACCTCGGGGCACAGGCGCTCGAAATCCTGGATGGTCAGGCTGCCGTGCTCAAGGATATGGCCGAGGGCCTTGGCTTGGCGGTCCGAAAGTCGGTGCTCTTTGACGAGCACGTCCCGGCGGACAGCCTGCTCGCCCCGCCTCCTGACCTCGGCAAGCTGGGTGGTCAGCCCCTCAACGAAGTATTCCAGCCAGCCGGTCATGTCCATACCGCGCTCGCGGACGCTCTGGATCGCCTGGTAGAAGGCGGACCGGTCGCGGTCGTAATATTCGCTGATGGTGAACAGCCGCTTGAAATCGTATCCGGCCCGGTAGAGACACAGGGTCGAAAGGAGCCGGGACGTCCGGCCGTTGCCGTCCAGGAATGGGTGGATATGCACGAACTGGAACTGGGAGATGCCGCTCACCAGAACCGGGTGAACCTCCTGTTCCTGGTTGAGCCAGTCCACCAGCTCCGCCATCATGATCGGCACATCGTGTGCAGGTGGCGGCGTGTAGACCGTCTCACCGGTAACGGAGTTGACCACGTAGTTCTGGATTTTCCGATACTCACCCGGAGCCGCGGCTCCGCCCCGGACACCTTCCACCAGCCGCTTGTGAATTTCCCTGACCAGCCCCTCGGTGATCGGACCGCCGTCCTCGAGGTACTCGGAGACGAACTCAAACGCCTTCTTGTAGTTCAGCAGTTCCCGCACGTCATCGGGATCGGCCTCTGGAACAGGTTTCCCTGCAAGTAGTCGCTCTGCCTGCTCCAAGGTCAAGCGCGTCCCCTCGATGTGCGTGGTGTGGTGCGCTTCCAGGATCAACGCGAGGCGGCCCATCTCACGCACCCAGGCCTCGGACAAAGTCGCGGCCTCCAGGAACCCCCGGGCCCGCTCGATGCGGGTTAGCCCGGCGGTGATGCGGTTCGTGATCGTGAAGATGGGGTTGAAGCGCTTGGTCATTTCATGATCCTCAATCATCCGGTCCCCGGTGCGAGGTAGAGTCCTCATCGACCCAGTCCTCTTCGGTGTAAGACATGCCTTTTCGCCCCGGTACTTTCCGTGCGGGGCCGGGCCGGTAAAAGGGGCAACTTTTCGGGCCATAGCAGAAGGTTTCAAACCGGTATTGCTTTCGAGACGGATTCCAGTGGTCGATGATCAACTCCACCGGCATCCGGCATCCCCAGATGCAGGTCGTGCATTTGGCATCGTAGGTTCGGGCGTCCATACGGCGATGCCCCCGGCTGCGGTAGGTTCCCAGGTCTGGTGGAACTCCCAGGAACGGCGGCCCCGAAGGAACCTCGCCCTGGGCCGCCTTCACCACCTTGAGTCCGCTTGTCTTGTATAACACTGCTGTTTCCTTCCGCGGGTCATCGACTGCGGCCGATTGCCCCTTGACCTCTATACCGGCTTGTAACCGGTGCTTCTCGTGCGCACCTTCACCGACCGCAATCAAAAACTCGCCGGCCTCTCCGCCGCAAATTCCATCGACGCGAAGCACAAATCCCAGGTAACTGTGGCTCCGCTGATCGAAGGAGCGCGTAAGCCGGATGCGAGGCTGGACAGCCACGATTCGACCCGACCACGTGACTTTATCCATGCTTGTCTTCGTTCTTGCCATCAGTCCTTCCCTGATTTGTCCATTGCACGCAGAATCCAATTGATGCTCCAGACACGTTCATAGTTCGGCGTAAGCAATGAATCCCATGCTTGAAAGTGCACCCGGGGCCGACATCTCATCCGCTGTCAGCGGCCTGTCGATTGCGAGAAACTCGTAATACTGGTATTCACTCATGGTATCTTTCTTTCTTGAACGTAAAGTGTCCCTGAACTTCCATATTTACGTACTCCTGGTCCCACGCCTCCATCTCAACAATGAACCACGTGCCGATAAACGGTTTGATTTTTGTCTTCATCGATTGCACCACACAAACTCAGGTTGCACCACGCTGAAAATCGCCTAGGCCGAAACTGTCTTTGCTACATGTATTTGGTGTGCAATCATCATACTGCCGCCGCATAGTATGGCGATGGCACTGCAGGATAAACCCGGAACACGTGGAGGTACACTTCGTCCGCTCTGGTCTGGACATCATCCTCCGTATATTGATCCACCGGCAGCCCGGTCGCCTCATTCCAGAGAAAATCACGAATGACAAGGCGAACGGCGTCGCGGGTGGCTTCCTTGTCCTGCCAGTGGTCAATGCGCAGTTTCTCTGCCTTGAGCGTCTCAAGGAGTTCGACCGCAACTGCTTTGATCAGCTTGATCTCCTTCGGCGAGAGGTTGGGTTTCCTCAGGAGATCAAACAAAGCCAGTGATTCCTCATCGAGGCCTTCCCGCACAGCCCGGCTCTCCTCCTCATCCATTTCGTTCGTGAATCGCAGCAGAGCCTCGAACGTCTTTTCGATGGTCACCCGATCCTTCTCGCGGTTGTATTCGGCAACGATCTCCTCATAGTGCCGCTGGAAGTCCGTGCGCAACGGGTTCTGTTGCAGCAAGCGTTGAAGTCGCTGCTCGATTGTCGTCTTGAGGTTCTGCACGGTTGTTCGCTTGGCCTTGCTGCGCTCAAATTCCCGCCGTAGCCGATCGAAGTCTATCTTGCTGATGTCATAGGTGGCCTCATCCACCGTGTCCGGCCGTACCTCAATTGCCTTATCGACCACCTGGTGCAGTTGGCGAATAATATCGGTGATATCCGCTTTCTCACGGTCCTGCTGAAGACTCTTGTAAACGACATTGATCGCTTCGTATTCGTTTCGATGGGCGTTGACCCCCTTGACGTTGATACACGCCTTGAACTTGGTGAACACCGCCCGGCACATCACCTCGAAGCGTTTTCGAGTCTCGTCGTTTTCGTTGGCCGCCTCCTTGGCCGCAAGAATGGCTGCGTTACGATCAAAACCCGTCTTTGTGATGATGTCGTCCAGCGATCCACCCCGCTCGGTCAAAAACGCCCGGACAAACGCAATGGCCTCCGCCAGGTCGGCCAGCAACTCTTTGTCGGGCCTGGCGGGTTCTGTTTCGCCGCCCTCGCCGCCACGGCCGCCATCCCCTGTGCCTGCAAACGTCGCCAGGGCCATGCGCAGGTTTTTGAGGATTCCGCAGTAGTCCACGATCATGCCGTTGTTCTTGCCCTCATTCACCCGGTTGGCGCGGGCGATGGCCTGCATCAACGTGTGCGCCTTGAGCGGTTTGTCCAGATACACCGTCGACAGGCTTGGCACGTCGAACCCTGTCAGCCACATCGCGCAGACGATGGCGATTCTGAACGGGTGCTCCGCTTCCTTGAAAGCGTCATCCAGGGCCATGCGCTGCATGTTGCGGAACTGGGGTTGCCGCCGCATGGATTCCGGCAGATCGATCCCTTTTTTAATCAACCTGCGGTGCGGGGTAATGTCCAGGCCCCACCTGCGGAATTTCTCGACTTCACCTTGCTCCTCGCTGACCACTACCGCTGTGCGTGTCTCCCGCATCCATTGGATCTGAGCTTCTCGCTTGCCGGCCTCATCATGCGTCAAATAACCGGACCGGCTTAGCTCCGCCTCCAGTTTGGAGATGCGATCGTTCCAGTACTTAACAATCAAGGTGTACATCCTCACGCAGGTTACCTTATCGATGCACACCAGCATGGCCTTACCGGTCTCCCACGCCTTGGAGTAATGCAGAACGAAGTCTCGGGCAACCTGATCCAGCCGCTTATCGGCGGTGATGATGTGATAATCGCGCTTGAGTTCTTGTTCCAGCCGCTGCGCCACATCGATGTCGTCGGTCTCCAGTTCTTCCAGCTTCTCGGCGATCCGTTCGTTCAGGTCACCGATAGCCACGCCGAGCTT
>Ga0315537_1003692_pt1 | contig 11326 bp, 10 predicted proteins | sample SalMarSW160270MG_FD_203091 | JGI IMG/M metagenome (GOLD analysis project Ga0315537, IMG submission 203091) | Salt marsh sediment microbial communities from the Plum Island Ecosystem LTER, Massachusetts, United States - Salt Marsh Sediment SW1602-70 ... | reverse complement strand
CGCGACATACTCTGCCTCGATCTCGTCGAGGGATAGCGGGGCGGTGTCGATGAGGCGGGTACCTTGAGGGCAGTAGGCGAGCAACGCGGGCGACACGATGGAGCCGGCATAGAGGCAGATCGGGCAGCACGCCAGGAGATCGCGCCCGCGCACCGTGATGAGGTCGGCCGCGCCGGGTCCGGCCCCAATGAAATGGACGGTCACGAACCGGCCTCTAATGCCGCGATGGCACAGGTCACCGGCCCCAAGACAAGGCGAGGCACGACGAGCTGTGCCTCAGGCCCGCACGCCGCAAGGGCAGCCGCTTCGGCGACGGAAGGAACGCCGAACAGCTCTTTCACGCGCGGAGACGAGGATTGCGTGCGCGGCCCCGCCGCCTCGAGCGCGGCCGGCTTGACCAGGACGAGCCGCACGCCGCGCCCGGCCGCAGCCTCGATGATCCCGGCCTCGCTGCCCTTGCCGTCCGATGTGGCGATGACCGAGAGGCCGTCCGCGCCATAGCCCGCCTGCGCCAGCGCCGCGTCGATTGCGGCATCGATCTCCTGCGCCGTCGTGCCTCTGCGGCACCCGATTCCTGCGACGATCATGGCTTCCCCCAAACCCATTGCGTGACCGGCATGGCGGGACGCCAGCCCGTCTTGCTGCCCACGTGCCCGGCGCGCGACACCGCGATGCGGATTAGATCGCCGCCGAGTTTCGCGTGCCGCACCAGCAATGCCGCTTCCGTCTCGAGCGTCACCGCATTGGCGACGAGGCGCCCGCTAGGCTTCAGCGCGGCGAGGCATGTCTCGAGCACGCCGGGCGCGCTGGCACCGCCGCCGACGAAAATCGCGTCCGGCGCCTCGAGCCCGTGAAGCGCTTCCGGCGCGGTCCCTTCAATGACGTGAAGATCAGGCACGCCGAAGGCGGCGGCGTTGCGGCTGATGCGCGCAGCGCGGTCTGCGCGTCCCTCGATGACGATGGCCCGCAAGGAGGGATCGGCGAGCATCCATTCGATGCCGACGGAGCCGGAGCCTGCGCCGACGTCCCACAGGAGCTCGCCGCGGCGCGGTGCGAGCGACGACAGCGTCACGGCGCGAATCTCGCGCTTGGTGATTTGCCCGTCGTGCTCGAACAGGTCGTCAGCAAGACCCGGCGTGTAGGCGATGGTGCGCGCATCCGGCGATGCAACGACGTCGATGGCCACAGTGTTGAGGGCGGCGATGTTGCCGAGATCGAAGTTCGCCGCCGCCGCCGTCCTGATGCGCTCGTTGGCGCCGCCGAGCGCTTCAAGCACAGTGAGCCGGGACTCGCCGAATCCGGTATCAATCAGAAGCTGCGCCAGCGCCGCCGGACCATCCGCGTCGGAGGTCAGCGCAAGAATATGCGCGCCCGGATGGAGATGCGGCCTAATGCGGTCGAGCGCGCGGCCATGGACCGAGAGCAGTACGGTCTCAGGCAACGCCCAGCCAATGCGCGCCGCCGCCAGGCTAAACGCAGAAGGGGCCGGCACGACCCAAGTCTGCTCCGGCGCCACATGGCGGGCGAGCGTCGCGCCCACGCCATAGAAGAAGGGGTCGCCGGAGGCGAGCACGCAAACCGACCGCCCGCGCGCGGCCAGCACTGCGTCGACCGCTGTGGAGAACGGACTCGGCCACGGCTTCGCCTCGCCACGGATCAGAGGGGCCGCAAGCGCCAGATGCCGGGCGCCGCCGAACACGATCTCGGCCCGGGCGACGAGATCCCGCGCGCCCGCGCTCAAGCCCTCGATCCCGTCCTCGCCGATGCCGACGATGGACAGCCAGCGCCGCGATGGGGCAGGGTCCGGCATGATCGGTTCAGGGCGCGCCATGAAGATCCTCATCCTCGGCGGTACGGCGGAGGCCCGGGCACTTGCGGGCAGACTCGCCGAGACCGGAAAATTCGATGTCACGCTGTCCCTCGCCGGCCGCACGGCGAAGCCTCTGCCACAGCCAGTGCCGGTGCGGAGCGGCGGCTTCGGCGGCGCCGAAGGGCTCGCACACCACCTGCGCGCGGAGAAGATCGATGTGCTGATCGACGCCACGCATCCTTATGCCGATGCGATCTCGGCGAATGCCGCGCATGCTGCGGCGCTGACGAGCGTGGCATTTCTCGCACTGCGGCGTCCTGCCTGGGAGAAGGCGCCAGGCGATCAGTGGATCGAGGTCGACAGTGTCGCCGCCGCGGTCGCCGTGCTCGGCGCGGTGCCAAGACGCGTGTTTCTCGCGCTCGGCCGCAACGAGATCGCGCCCTTCGCCGCCGCCCCCCAGCACACCTATCTCGTGCGCAGTGTCGATCCCGTCGATCCGCCGCTCGCCGTGCCGCACGCCATCTATCTCACGGCGCGCGGCCCGTTCAGCGAGGCGGACGATCGCGCCTTGCTCGAACGGCACCGCATCGACGTGATCGTCGCCAAGAACAGCGGCGGCGATGCCACCTACGGCAAGATCGCTGCGGCGCGCGCGCTGCATCTGCCGGTGATCATGCTGAAGCGTCCCGCGCTGCCCGAAGTCGAAAGCGTCGAAACTATCGATCACGTGCTGGCCTGGCTCGATCATGCCGTCACCTCAGCCGCTTCCCGGGGCGTGTAGACCAAAGGTGCGCGGCCTTCGCGCCGGATCAGCCGCGTCTCCGGTGAGCCAACGAGAATGAGCGTTGCCATGTCGGCCTTGGTTGCGTCCGCTTCTCCGAGCGTCGTGATGGTCACCGCCTCGTCGGCGCGGCCTATCGCCCGGCCGAACACCACAGGCGTCGACGGCGAGAGATGCCGCGACAGGCGGGCGAAGGCCTCGCCGAGCTGCCAAGGCCGCGCCACTGAGATCGGATTATAGAACGCGATGACGAAGCCGCCCGACGCCGCGGCGTCGAGGCGCTTCTCGATCACGGGCCACGGCTTCAGGTTGTCGGAGAGCGAGATGGCGCAGAAATCGTGGCCGAGCGGCGCGCCGACCCGCGCCGCCACCGCAAGCATGGCCGTAATACCGGGCACGACCACAACATCGACGGCACGCCAAGCATCCGGCCCGCTCTCGATCTCACCGCAAACCGCCGCCGCCATGGCGAACACGCCTGGGTCGCCTCCCGAGACGATGGCAACATGCGCACCGTCGGCCGCATGGTTCAGCGCCGCTTGGGAGCGCTTGGCCTCCTCGCGGTTGCCCGATGAGTGGCGCGGCTGGCCTTCGCGTTCCGGCACCCGATCGAGATAAGGCCCATAGCCGTAAAGCGCCTCCGCCGCCTCGAGCGCATCGCGCGCCTCAGGGGTGATATAGCGGTCGTCGCCGGGTCCGAGCCCGATGATGAAAACACGCCCGCTCATGGCCGCTGCTCCCAGCCCGGCACCAGCACGATGGCGAAATACGGCGCGCAGCCGTCGAGCTTGTCGGTGAGCTTCATCACCGCCGCGTTCGCCATGGTGCCGCGCTCCACATAGATGGCGCGGTCGAGGCGTCCGGCCCGCTCGAGCGCGCGGCGCACCTTGGCGAGATGTCGGCCGATCTTCATCACCACCGCGGCGTTCGCGTCGGCAAGGCGGCGCTCCAGCTCGTATTCTGGCAGTGTTCCCGGCAGCACGGTGAACACGTCGTCGCCTTGCGTCATGGGCACGCCGATGGACGACCAGCAGCCCGACATGCCGGTGACGCCGGCGATGACCTCGGTGGGGTACCGCGACGAAAGCCGCACATGGAGATGCATATACGAGCCGTAGAACAAGGGATCACCTTCGGACAGTACGGCTACGGTGCGCCCATCGTCGAGATGCGCGCCGACCGCAACGGCGGACGCGTCGTAGAACGCGGCGATGGCGTCCCGATAACCGGCGTCCTCTTTCGGGATCTCTGTCGTGACGGGATAGAGCAGCGGCAACTCCTCAGCGCCGTTGAGATGCGCGGCGACGATGGTCCGCGCGTTGCTCATATTCCCCGCTTTGGCGAAATAGGCGACGACCTCCGCCTGATGTAACGCTTCGATCGCCTTCAACGTCAGCAGACCCGGATCGCCGGGGCCGACGCCCACACCGATGAGACGGCCGGTCATATCCCCTCCTTGGCGAGCGCGTTAAGGGCTGCCGCCGTCATGGCGCTGCCGCCCATGCGCCCACGCACGATGAGATACGGTACGCCGCGGGCATTGGCGGCGAGCGCGTCCTTGGACTCCGCTGCGCCCACGAAGCCGACGGGAATGCCGAGGATCACCGCCGGCTTCGGCGCGCCGGCGTCTAGCATCTCGAGGAGATGGAACAGCGCCGTCGGCGCGTTGCCGATGGCGACGACAGAACCTTCGAGGCGATCGCGCCACAGCTCGAGTGCCGCGGCCGAGCGCGTCGTGCCGAGCTCTGCTGCAAGCGCCGGCACGCGCTCGTCGCGCAAGGTGCAGATCACGTCGTTGTCGGCGGGAAGACGTGCACGGGTCACGCCGTGCGCCACCATCTGCGCGTCGCAAAAGATGGGTGCGCCTTGTTTGAGCGCATCGCGCGCTGCTTGCACGAGGTCCGGCGAGAACGCGATCAGCTCGGCGGCATCGACACGTCCGCAGGCATGGATCATGCGCACGGCGACTTCGGCTTGCGCGGGCATGAAGCGTGAGAGGTCCGCTTCGGCGCGGATGATGGCGAAGGAGCGCTCATAGATGGCGGCGCCGTCGCGGATATAGTCTTGCTTAAGCATCTGCGCTCTCCCGCGCGGCAAGGCGCACGGCTTCCGCAACGACTTCGTCCGTATCCACATATGACTCCGGCTGCGCCCGGGGCGTACCGTTGCGGACGAGACCGCAGCCTTGTGCCGTGCCGATGATGGTGAGCGGTGCGGCCCCCGGATGGGCACAGCCTTTGGCGCAGCCCGACACGTGCACGGTGAAGCCGGTCTCGGATGAAGGCAGCGCGGCGGCGATCTCCGCAGCCAACGCCCGAGCAGCTATGAGACCGGATGCGCAAGACGGCGCACCGGGACAGGCCACGACGCGCCGGCGAGAATCGCGGGCATCCACAAGAAAGCCGAGCTGGTCGGCCGCGGTCGCCAAGGCAAAGCCGATCATCTCGCCGATAGGCCCGAGCAGGAGCGTTCGGTCGGGCGCCGTCGCCACCCATGTCGCGCCATTCGCGCGGGCCATGCGGAGGAGCGCGACGAGGTCGAGGGCTTGCTTCTGGCCGAAGGGCAGCGCCACGCCCATGGCGCAGCCGTCACGAAGCCTGTGCAGCCCGATGATCTCGGCGCGTGGCCGCGCAACGATCTGGACCGCAGGCTCAAGCGCGGCGCCAACGACGGCGCGAAAGGCGGCAATGCCCTGTGCGCGCAGCACATCCAAAGCACGAGACGAAGGCCCGTGTGCTGCGATCACGCGCAGGAGCGCGACCACGACGCACGCGGCTTCGTCCGGCGCGACCGTGCCAAGAGGCGCGGCCGATGCCGCATCGCCGGCGAGCGAGACGAGGAGCTTGGGCGCATGCGCGTTCGGGACCCCGCGCAGCCGCACATCGGCAAACAGTGTATCGAGAGGGATCCGCCCGCCGCCGTTGATGATCACCGAGACTTTCGGTGCGAGCGCGAGCCCGGCCGCGGCGATGGCCGCGCGGACTTGCCCCGCGACGTCATGCGTGTCGATCAGCGCCGACGGATCGTCGGGCAGCGGATCGGCAAGGACAGGCACGCCGTCGCAGAGTGGGATGTCGAGCGCTTCGACCGTGGCGGCGAAGAGCGGTGCCGAGACTGGCGCCAAGCCACGCACTTGCACACTGCCGCGCGCGCTGATCTCCAGGATGCCGTTGCCATGCGCCTCCGCTGCGGCGCAGAGCTTGGCGAACGCGTCGATGGGCATGGGCCCCGCCGGCACGATGCGCGCCAGCAGCCCGTCGCCGGTCTCCATCGACGCGGCAAGGCGTGGGCACGCGCCGCGGACGAAGGCCCGGCTCATAGGATTGCCTCCGTCTCGCGCACACTGAAATCGGTGCCGAGATCGTTCCGCCTCGGGTGCCACAGGCCTTTCGCCCGCGCCGCTTCCAGCCGTTCGGCGATAGCACGCGCAGCATCCGGATTCTCGCGCAGGAGAAAATCGCGCACTTGTCCGTCGGCAAGATAGGCGCCGTGCACCTCGTCGAACAGCACGCTCGAGACCGCGCCGGTGGTCTCAGCGAAGTCGACCAGCCGGTCCACGGTCTCGGCGAGCTCGGCGGCGCCGCGCGCCCCGTGGCGCATCATGCCAGCGATGAATTTCGGGCTCGTGGCCCGGCCGCGCACGATGCGCGCCAGCGCCTGATCGAGCGGCCGCGCGCGCGGGCGATTGGGGTCGGTCACGTCGAGCATGACGAGGTCGGGCGCCGCGCCGAGCGTGCGGGCCGCGGCAGCGAATCCGCCCACATGGGCCACGTCCTCGGCGCCTTCGAGAAGATCGCGGCTCGGATCGTCGCTGAGATGAAGCAGCATGTCGGCCTCTGCCACGCGCGCGGCGAACGCGCCCACATTAGCCACTCCATCACCGTCCGTGCCGCCGTAAGAATGCGACGTGGCGGCAAGATAGGCCGCGCCGATCTCGTCCTCAGGCGTGTCACGCCCGAGCAAATCCTCGACGCCCGCGCCGTAAGCGCCCGGCGCATTGCCGAAGATGCGGGCGAGCCCCGCACCGTTGCTGTTGGCTACGCGCCGTGCGGCGGCCAACGGATTGTCATGATCGTCCTCGTCGCTGATTGCCACGAGCTTCACCGCGGCGTCGATCAGCGCGATCTGCGCCGGGAACAGGTCGCGGAAGAGCCCCGAGATGCGCCAGGTCACGTCGACGCGCGGGCGGCCCAGCGCGGCAGGCGGCAACACCTCCATGCCGGTGACGCGGCCCGTGGCCGGATCCCATGTGGGGCGGCAGCCCATCAGCGCGAGGCCTTGGGCGATCTCCTCGCCGCCGGTGCGCAACGTGGCGCTCCCCCACAGATCGATGACGAGCGCGCGCGGCATCTCGCCATGGGTCTGCATGTAGGCCTTGACCACCTCGTTGGCGGCAAGGCCACCGAGTTCCATGGCGGTCGGCGTCGGCAGGACGCGCGGATCGGCGGTGAAGAGATTGCGGCCTGTCGGTAGCACGTCGCGGCGCCCTCTGGCCGGCGCACCGGCAGGTCCCGGCGATACGCGCTTGCCGTCGAGCGCCGCGATCAGCGCATCGCGCTCCGCATCGGCACATGACTGCCAGCCTGCGTCGTCCGTGTGCGGCTTGCGCCCATAGATATGCAGCCCGTCCTTGATGGCGAGATCCTTCAGGTCGCACAGCCACGCGTCGATCTTCTTGAGCGCGTCCTGATCGTCCTCGCTTGTGCCGACGCCCGCCTCGCGCGCGAGGCCACTACCTTGCGCCTTGTCGACGATGAGCCGCGCCAGCCGCTCGCGCCGGCGCCGGTCCAAGCCGTCGGCGATGGCGTACTCGTCCACCAGGCGTTCGAGCTCCTGCGCCGCGCCCGACATCTCGGTCTGCGTGAGTGGCGGCGGCAGATGGCCGATGGTTACCGCAGCAATGCGGCGCTTGGCCTGCGCCGCCTCGCCGGGATTGGAGACGATGAACGGGTAGATCACCGGCAGCGCGCCGACGACCGCCTCCGGGAAGCAGGCGCCGGTCAGCGCCACCGCCTTGCCCGGCAACCATTCCAGCGTGCCGTGCGCCCCGAGATGGACCAGCGCATGTGCATCGATCGCATGTTGCAGCCACAGCCCGAAGGCGAGCAGCGCATGGCGCGGCGGAAGAGTCGGATCGTGATAGTCGGCGCGGCGGTCGCGGGTGTCGCCGCGGTCTGGCGGCAGCGCCACCGTGATGTTGCCGAATTGCGCCGCGCGGAAGCGGAAGGCGCCGTTGCGGAAATCGGGATCGTTTTCGGGCGCGCCCCAGGCCGCAGTGATCTCTTCGGCGACAGTAGCCGGCAGTTTGGCGAGTAAAGCGGTATAGTCCGCGAGGTGAAGCGCGGGTGTCTCCGCGCCCTCCTCCAGGCCCTGCAGCAATGCGGCCGATGTCGCGGGCATATCGGCGACCGCGTAGCCTGCGGCATCGAGATCCGCGAGCAGAGCGAGCACGCTCGCCGGCACGTCGAGCCCGACCGCATAGCCCGTGCGACCGCCGGCGCCCGGATAGTCGGGCATGACCACGGCAACGCGCCGCTCGCGCCGCGGCGTCTGTTGCAGCCGCACTAGATCGGCGATCTTGTCAGCGACCGCCTTGATGCGGTCCGGCTCAGGCCGGCTCGCATAAGCCGTGAAGCCGAGCGCGTCGTCCTTGGGCAGCGCGTCCTTGAACGCGACCGCGCTGGCGAGCACGCGCCCGTCGAGTTCGGGAAGCACCACATGCATGGCGAGGTCGGCCGGCCCGAGTCCGCGCGGATTCTCGGCCCAAGCCTCTCGCCGCGTGGTGGCGATCACCGCCTGCAAGACGGGCGCGTTCGTGCCGTCGAGCGGCGAGGTCTCGCCGTCGCTCGCCGCAAACGCCGTGGCGGTGACGATCGCGTCGGGTGACAACGCCTCAAGTGTCTCGCGCACGAAAAGGCTCGCCTCTTTGTCTTTGAGGCTCGGCACGAAGAGCGGCGCCGGCGTCAAGCCGCGAGCCGCGAGTGCCGCGCACAGCCCGTCGATCGCCGCTGTGTCGGCGGCGAGCAGCGCGGAGCGGTAGAAGAGGATAGGTACCAACGGCAAGCCCGTCGCGATTTCGTTGCGCAGCACATGGAGCGGCACGGCCCCTTTGCCTGGCACGTAGCCCGCCATGCGCGGGACGCGCACCGGTTTCGGAGCCTCAAGTGCACGGCCCGCGTGACGCGCAAGCCAGCGCAGCAGCGCTTGCAGGTTCTGGGTGCCGCCTTCGCGGAAATAGCGCAGCAATGTTTGCAGTTCGTCGGGCGCGAGCGTCGAGGTCTCGAACAGCCGCGCGTCGTCGCGGTCCTCGCCCGGCAAGACGGCAAGCGCGATGTCATTGTCGCGCGCCAGCGCCGACAATGCCTCGACGCCATAGCGCCACCAATCGAGCCCGCCAAGCAGCCGCACCACGATGACCTTGGCGTGCCGCGCCACTTGATCGATCCACAGATCGATAGACATGGGATGGCGCAGGTCGCGCAAATGCGCGAGTCGCACGCTGGGCAGCGTGTCGCGCTCCGCCGCGTATGCGGCGGCAAGACCGGCGAGATCGCTGTCGGCAAACGACAGCACCACAATGTCGCCCGGCGTCTGGCCGAGGTCGACAGGCTCGGCGATGTCGTCGAGCGTCGCAGCGCTGGTTTGCAACAGATGCATGCGCGTTACTCCGCGAGCGACTTGGCGACCGCGTCGCGGTCGAGACCTTTGAGGCCGATGACCACGAGGCTACCTTGGCGATCCTCGGATGCGCCCCAAGGCCGGTCGTAATAATGGCTGACCCGCGGGCCTACGGCCTGGATGAGCAGGCGCATGGGCTTGCCTGCGATGGCCGCGAACCCCTTCACCCGCAACACATTATGGGCCTCGGCAAGGGCCGCGATCCGTTCGGCGATGGAGACCGGATCGCCCACCTCGGCGAGCGGCACCACGAACGTGTCAAAGTCGTCGTGGTCGTGCTCTTCCTCCGTATCGTGGTGGGTCCTGCGGTTCTCGATGTCGTTCTCGGTTCCGATGCCCAAGCCCAGCAGCGCCGCGGGATCGACCTTGCCGCCGGCGACGGTGACGATGCCGACCGCGCGCGGCAGCGCGCCGGTCACTGCGGCAAGCGCGCGCTCCAATCCGCCGGCGTCGAGCAGATCGCGCTTGTTGAGCACGACGAGATCGGCGCAGGCGATCTGATCCTCGAACACCTCCTCGATGGGATCGTCATGATCGAGCGCGGTGTCTGCTGCGCGCTGCGCCGTGAGCGCCTCGAGGTCGGCCGAGACTTGCCCCTCGGCGAGCGCCGCGCCGTCCACCACTGCGACCACGCCGTCCACGGTGACGCGGCTCTTGATCGCCGGCCAATGGAAGGCTTGCACCAAGGGCTTCGGCAGCGCGAGACCCGATGTCTCGATGACGATGTGATCGACTTGCGGCTGGCGCGCCAGGATCTCGTCGAGCGCCGGCACGAACTCGTCGGCCACCGTGCAGCACAAGCACCCATTGGCGAGCTCGACGACATTCTCCCCGGGACACGCCGCGTCGCCGCAACCTTTGAGGATCTCACCGTCGATGCCGACATCGCCGAACTCGTTGACGATAACGGCAAGCCGTTTTCCGTTCGCGTTGGCGAGGACGTGACGAATGAGCGTCGTCTTGCCCGAGCCGAGGAAGCCCGTGACGATGGTGCAAGGAACGCGGGCGAGCGACGTCATTCAGTCTCCTCCTTGGAATTCGAACTGGCGAAATCGAATGGTGGCACGCGGGCGATCAGTCCCCGCTTCAACACCTCGGGGCGGCCGCGCCACGGCAAGATCCCGTCGTCGGCGTGCGCTAGAAGTTGGGCGCCTTCGATCAGGGCCTCGGCGTCCCGCTCAGGGTCGAGGCCGCCGAAAATGTAGGTCCAAGTGCCGTCGCAGCGCATCGCGGCGCTCAACGACCGGCTGCAATTGGCGAGACATTCGACCTGACACACCGAGACTCCGGTGCCCTCGGCCGCCTTGGCCGCGCCGCACGCCAGCGTAAGGCCGGGGCGCGGAGCGTCCTCCGGATCGCCGGGCCGGCGGCAGGTCACGCAGACATAGACCGTGGTCCTGGCTCTAGCCGCGGCATCCTCGTCCGTCTCGATGTCGGTGAGAGTCACCCCCAAAAAGCCGCTCCTCAGGCATCTCGACGGGGTGCGGGATGGCCACAACCAAGCGGCTGCCGCCAGAGAACCAACCGCCTCCGAGGCACCCCGCCCGGCAAGCGACCAGATCGACGGTAGGTCTCCTGGCTCGCGGGTCTCAGCCCTTCCCGCCTTCCCGGGAGCAATCCCAGTGGCTTTTAAGGGTTCGGGCTCGCCGCTTACAGTTGCGGGGGCAGCCGCGGCTTTGGATCGATCCGTACCGCGTTCCCTGTTTGCTCTTGGATAGAGCGACCGTCGATCAGGCACTTAAGGGGCCCGTCCGCCCCTTTGTCAACGTTCCGGCGAAGGGATATCCCATGCCCTGCTTGCGGCGCGGCGCGAGCCAGCTATAGTCGGCGCGTCGTCGGTTCCCGCATTCCGTGGGACGAAAATGGGAACGCGGTGAGGGAATTCCCCGATTCCGCGGCTGCCCCCGCAACTGTAAGCGGCGAGCACCCCTCCGCTGGCCACTGGAGCGAAGGCTTCCGGGAAGGCCGAGGGAAGGCGTCGACCCGCGAGCCAGGAGACCTGCCGGCGGCTTGAAACCTTGAACCAGCGCCCTCGGGTGGAGGGTGAGAAGGGGATC
>Ga0315537_1003690_pt1 | contig 11331 bp, 9 predicted proteins | sample SalMarSW160270MG_FD_203091 | JGI IMG/M metagenome (GOLD analysis project Ga0315537, IMG submission 203091) | Salt marsh sediment microbial communities from the Plum Island Ecosystem LTER, Massachusetts, United States - Salt Marsh Sediment SW1602-70 ... | reverse complement strand
TCGAATATGCCTACCTTCCAATGTTAAACAGAAATGAGTTTTCGATGATCTTTAACATCAATGTTTTTGGGTTTAACATCAACAACTAAACCGCATCATTCGTCACCCGTGATCTGTGGCTCTAATCTTCTATTACTGCCATAGGCAAAAGCTGCTATCAGGATAATGGTTATCAGGATGATATAGGTAAATGCGGGAACCGGCACCGGCTCTCCACCAGCATAGGAATGCAAGCCCGTCAGGTAGTAATTAACCCCAAAATAGGTCATTAATACCGACCCAAATCCAACCAATGCACTCAGATTGAATGCATATTGGTTATTTAAACCCGGTATTTGTCTCATGTGAAGGATGAAGGTGTAGACCAGGATCGTGACCAGGGACCAGGTCTCTTTTGGATCCCACCCCCAGTATCTTCCCCACGATTCATTAGCCCAGACTGCTCCAAGGATTGTGCCGATGGTTAAGAAATACAAACCCAGAATCAGCGACATTTCATTAATTCTTGTCAGTTCCAGAATTTGTTTTTCGATCCTCTTTCTGTTTCCCTCGTTTTTCAACCACATCAGAATCAGGTTAAGTAAACCGAGAAGTGCCCCAAGTCCCAAAAATCCATAGCTTGCTGTTATGACGGAAACATGGAAGGTTAACCAGTAGGATTTCAGCACGGGAACAAGATTGGTGATTTCCGGTGTCATCCAGCTCAAATGTGCCACCAGGAGAGTAAGGGAAGCTAAAACAGCCGTTGCCGACAGGGCAATCAACGATTTTCTGGCAAAAAGAAATCCTGCCAGCATGGTAGCCCAGGCCACATAGATCATCGATTCGTATCCATTACTCCAGGGTGCATGTCCGGAGATATACCACCGTATCCCAAGGGCAGCTGTATGGGCAACAAATCCCAATGTCAGGGGTACAAGGATAAAGATAACTACATACCGGATATTAAATTTCGGCATAACAATGTTAGCAATCAGCAACAGGAGTAGGGTTAACCCCAACAGGGAATAGAGTGGAAACAGTTTTTTAAATACATTAACATTATAATAGAGAATCTCCAGCTTCACTTTATTCCCGGAAGGGAGCACATTCCCCCCATTCCGGTACTGATAGGTGAGGATCGCATCCAGGTATTCATCGGGTTGTTCCCACTCATTCGAATTAACCGACTCTGTAACTGCCTGAAAGTAGATCTGGACGATGTGTTTGATGAACAACGAATCCGGTGGGGGAACATGTAAATAGGCATCATCCGGTGAGTACCAGGTGTGGCCGGGATCTTCCGGGGCGGGGAAGATATCCAGAATTGTCCCCGTAAATATCATATAGCAGATATTCACCCGTTCATCAACCGCGATCACTTCCTTGTCAAACTTATCTCTTGTGGAAGGTGATTTTGAATAAGCCCTTTCAACGTATGCGCTTAATTTGTATTCCCCCCTTCGTGCCATATCAATGAAATCCATCAGGGATCCGTATTTCCCATCCACACCCATGGCTTTTGCCAGATTGGTGTTCCCGATCTTTATCAAAGAAACGGTTTGCCAGTATCCGGGATCTGTAAGCATCCCCAGAAAGAGTTGTGTTGGATGGTATCCCAAAAATCTTTCCTTCCCTGTCACCTTGCGTATCACATCGGAAGCCAGCGTGTTCATTGGTTTGATCCTTCCATTGTTATCCTGAACCAGCACTTCTCCAAATTTCCGGGTATGTTTATAGGGAACGGTTCTGTTTTCTGCCTGAATCCACTCCTGCGCATTGGCAACCGTGCCGGAACCCATAAAAAGGGATCCCAGAAGTATTCCAACAATGGTTCCGATCTGCCGGATTGCCTTACCGGTACTTACCCGGGCAAGAGTCCTGAACCGACTTTTACCGTTCAGCAAAGACCAGAGAATACCGAAAACAAGCATAAAGTATCCGATATAGGTTACAATGGTTCCTGAGGAGTCATGGTTTACTGATAACAGGGTCCCTTTTTCATCCGGATCGTAGGAAGACTGATAGAACCGGTATCCCTGATGTTTTAAAATATTATTCATGTAAATTCTGAATGGAACTTCCCTGTTGCTCTCCGGATCGATGAGGGTTATTTCACTGGCAAAAGAAGAGGGGCTGTTTGAGCCGGGATACCTTTCCAGCTGGAAATCTTCAAGACGAATAGCAAAGGGAAGGGTAATGATTGACTTTCCATAGGAAAGGTATAACGTATCGCCATTCATGTTCACAGCGGTGGTCTCTCCGGGACCGTTGATCTGACTTTTAACGATGGCTCTTTTTGTTTTTCCCTTTCCGGTTATGCTGAATACGAACACATCGGTTGCGGTAATGAAGGACTCTGCCGGTGCAGAAATCCACTGTGTATTTGCCCTATCATACATTTCCTGAAGAACCAGCTGTATTCCACCTGAGGAATATATTTTTCTTTTTTCAAACGGATGATAATGATCCTTTTCCAGTGTCTCTTCCTGGTTTCCCATCATGGAGCTGGTTACAGCATCCTGGAGAAACCGTATGGCCAACAGGGAATCCCTATATTGAATGGAGATTTCCACCGCTTCACTATCCGTGTTAAAACCGATGGTTGCTTCTCCTACTGTTTTTGTTTCCCCCCCGTACAGGATCACGGATTGCCTGTACTCCTTTCCAAATGTAATCAGGGATACAACCGGTTCTCCATTGGGATCAGGGGCTGGTGACTCCATGGCATTTGGAATAGCCTCTTCCAATCGAATGGTGTATCTGGTCCCATTCAATTTCACGGATCTTGAAAATGTTTTATCGGAATAGTCAGGCAACCGGGTATCTTCCCAGTACATCTCCTCTGCCACACCGGGTTTAACACCTGCCATCAAGTAGATGTTTTGAGAAAGGATCTGGTTCGTTTGCTTACCCTCCCTTATATGCATGCTTCCTTCAAATCCGAAATAGCGGGTTATTGCCGATCCCGTCAGAATAACGAGCAGGGAAAAATGGAATAAAAAAATGGATAGCTTCTTTCTGGCATACAGTTTCAATCGAATGATTCTTCCCGTAAGGTTAATTGCCAGAATCAGCAGCAGCAGTTCAAACCATTTTGTATTATATACAGCAATCCTTGCAGCAGTTGAATCATGATTATTCTCGATAAACGTTGCCATGGCAATGGATACGGCAAAGATCAGGATCAACGATCCCATCACATGGGGAGAAAACAAGAAATCGGCAATTTTCCTCATAACAAGTCAGTAAATTCAAGGGATATAACAAAACTGATATTCACGCTCCTGTCGGAACAAGGTGAAAATAACACATTTCTTTCGAATTATTACTGTTCGGTTATTCTCGCAGCATATGCTTTTATTGTTTCCCATGCACGAATAACATGTTGTTCTGTAACATTGGTTTGTGCAATTACCATTCTCAGCGTATACTTCCCATTTAATTTTGTATGTGTCAGGTATAGTTTCCCGGAACTGTTCAACTCCTGCAACAGTTGTTCATTGTAACGGTTGATTGTTTCTTCATCCTCAATTCCGTCTGGTTTAATCCGAAAGCATACGGTATTCAATGGTACCGGAGCCATCAGTTCAACGTGTTGATCCCCGAGTATCATCTCCTTCAGTTTCGTGGCCAGTGCCAGGTGGAGCCGGATCTTTTCCTGCAATCCTATTACTCCGAACTCCCGGATAACGAACCATAATTTCAGTGCCCTGAACCTTCTTCCAAGGGGGATTCCCCAATCCCTGTAATCATTCACCATCCCCCGCGTCCGGGTTTTAAGGTATTCCGGCAAAATTTCAAATGTTCTGATCAGTGTTTCCGGATCACGAACAAAATATGCCGAGCAGTCGAAATTAGTGAACATCCATTTATGGGGGTTGAAAACAAAGCTATCGACCGATTCGATCCCCTCTATCATCCAACGGTATTCGGGCAATATCAAGGCTGTACCGGCCATGGCTGCATCTACATGAAGCCATAGTTGGTGGCGTTTGCAAATGTCTGCTATCTCTTTCAATGGATCAATTGATGTTGTACCGGTTGTTCCGATGGTAGCAATCACGCAAAGCGGCACTTTTCCCTGTTTTTTATCATGCATAATGGTTTTCTCCAGGTTTTCCGGTACGATCCGGAATTCCCTGTCAACCGGAATTTTGATCAGGTTACGCTTCCCAAAGCCTGCAATTTTAACTGCTTTCTCAACCGAGGAGTGTGTCTCTGTTGAGCAATAGACTCTGAAACCAGGCTGATTCCCGAAACCCTGGTCATTGATCTCATAATTGGTAAATTTCTCACGAGCTGTAATCAATGCAGCCAATGTGGCTGTAGATGCTGTATCCTGAATCACACCATGAAATGTTTGGGGGAGTCCAATCATACCGGCAAGCCAATTCATCATTCTTTCTTCCAGTTCTGCAGCTGCAGGAGAGGTTTCCCAGATCATACACTGGGCACCCATACAGCTGGTTATCATCTCTGCCAGCAGGGAGGGATAACTGGAATTTGCGGGGAAATAGGCAAAAAAGTTAGGGCTTTGCCAGTGTGTCATACCCGGCATAATGATCCGGTCAAGATCATTCATGATTTGTTCTACCGGTTCACCGTTTTCCGGGGGTTGATCCGGAATCTGAATGAAAATATCTCCCGGTGATACCGCTGATTTTACCGGATAGGTTTCAATGCTTTCCAGGTAGTCAGCCATCCAGTCGACTATCCTGTGGGCATGAGTACGGAACTCATTTATTTTCATGGTTTTTCAGTTATACGATCGTTTGCTATCTGCACGACCCGGTCAATATCGATATCATCGATGCATTTGAAATGTTTTTTCGGGCATTTGTCAAATCCAATTTTTGAGCAGGGTCTGCAGGATAAATTTGAGACCTGAATGATTACCGACGCCGGATCAGGGTGGTATGGATACATACCAAATTCCGGTATGGTGTTCCCCCAGATGGAGATGATTTTCTTCCGGAATGCAGCAGCGATATGCATCAGCCCGGTATCGTGTGTAATAACAAGATCAGCCTGTCGTACAAGAGAGGCTGACTGGTTAATGGAATAGATACCACATGCATTATAGATGGTTTTCGCGGCCTCTTCAGCAACCTCACTTCCCGTTTCTATGTCATCTTTTCCTCCCAGGAGAATAACCGGTTTATCAACCGCTTTACAGATTCCTATGATTTTTTCCGTTGTTAGCTTTTTTGTGGTGTGCAAACCGCCAATGGCAAAAGCAATGTATCCTTTCCTGAATTCCACAGGTAAGCTTTCCAGTCTGACGATATCCTCCTCCGGTATAAAATAATCGAGTCCCTGGTTATCGTTCGTCACATCAAATAATCGAACTGTTCTAAAATACCTGTCAACAATATGCATATCGGGCATTCGGTTGATCTTCAGGTTCACCAATAACCACTTTTGAACATTCAATTTGGGAAATGAAAAAGATATTATCCTGATCCTGGATTTCAGCAAAGCACTTCTCAGGTTATGATGAAGATCAATGATATAATCAAAATGTTCATTTTTCAGTTCCCTGATCAGTGCATTCAGGTTCCCGGAGTAAGAATGAATATGATCGATATAGGGATTGCTACTGAGAATGGGGGCAAATCGTTCTTTTGTGACGTAATGTATTCTTGCCTCCTCCACCTGATTTTTCAGGCATCGAATTACCGGTGTAGTAAGCACGATATCGCCGATAGAACTAAAGCGAACAACAAGGTATTTTACCACAATATAAGAATTTACCGTTCCTGGTCTCAGGAGTCGAATTGAAAGATTATTGTTCTGAAGGTGCTATATTTTTAAAGAATACCATCAAGCCAAGCCAGTATTCAAAAGAGGAGCTGTTGGATTCCCAGAGGGCTTTTGCTCCATATCCACCTTGATCGGTTTCAGGAACAAAAATGTTTTTTTTGTCATCCGGTACCAGTGTGAGCATATCCACCAGATAGGGTTCCTCCCGTCTCATGCCGGCTGCGAAAATCGGTTTTGTGTAATCTGCCAGCAGCTCATTCACCTTAAAATCTGATGGAAAGAATTCCCCCGGGCTAAATGCAATAACGGCTTCAACATGCGGATTGTCTTTCCCGATTACCAGGCTCAGGGATGCAGAGAAAGAACTTCCAAAGAGCACAACATTTTTGCCACTCTTTTCATAGGCATATTCTATAGCAGCTTCGATGTCTTTTGTACAATCGATCAGGTCATTTGAAACAGCAAGTTCTTTCGCCCTCCGGGCTGTTTCATTCTGAACATAGTTCTCTTCTTCTCCGGATCGCAGATCGACAGCCAGGCAGTTGTATCCAAATTTTGTCAACCGGCCGGCTATTTCATGAAATTCTCCCCTGCTTGATCCATTCTGATGAAACAACAGGACATAGGGATTTGTCTCGTTCAGCTCATAGAGGTCTGCTGTGATTTCCAGTCCATCAGCTGCCTGAAAGGATACTTTTTTCTGGCTAAATGAAAGGATGGAAAGGCAAAAAATGGCTATACCGCAATAGAATGCTTTCATTCCTTCTGAGATTCTGAAAGGATAATAATTTTATTTTTCTTTACTTCTATGACCCCTCCCTCGATATCAAAAAAATCCTCCTGATCCTGCTGATCTATAATTTTAACGGTCCCCTTTTCCAGAGAAGAAATAATCGGGGCATGGTTTTTCAGGATCTCAAAGGAGCCTTTTGTTCCGGGAACCTGAACCAGCTTGACCTCTCCGGTGAACAGTTTCCGATCGGGAGTTATGATTTCCAAAAACATGATTCACAAGCATTTTTTGGATTTGTTCACACCGCTACCTGACAGTAGCAGGAACAAATCGATTATTTTGAATCGGATACCAATTTCTTTCCTTTCTCGATTGCCTCTTCAATGGTACCCACCATCATGAATGCAGCTTCCGGGTACTCATCCACTTCACCGTCCATTATTTTATTAAACCCTGTGATGGTATCTTCAATGGAGACGAGTGCTCCGGGCACACTGGTAAATTGTTCGGCAACATGGAAAGGTTGCGAAAGGAATCGCTGAACTCTTCTTGCCCGGTGGACAATTTGTTTATCCTCTTCGGACAATTCATCCATCCCAAGAATAGCAATGATATCGGTAAGCTCTTTATATCGTTGAAGGATCTCTTTCACCCGTTGTGCTGTTTGATAGTGTTCCATACCAACGATGTCCGGTGTCAGTATTCGTGATGTTGAATCGAGTGGATCGACTGCTGGATAAATACCCAGCTCTGAAATTTTCCGACTCAGTACTGTTGTAGCATCCAGGTGGGCAAAGGTCGTTGCCGGAGCAGGGTCAGTCAGGTCATCTGCAGGCACATAAACTGCCTGCACGGAGGTGATTGATCCATGTTTTGTGGATGTAATACGCTCCTGCATTTCCCCCATTTCTGTCGCAAGTGTTGGCTGGTATCCTACGGCTGAAGGCATCCTCCCAAGCAGGGCTGAAACTTCGGATCCTGCCTGGGTAAAGCGGAAAATATTATCCATAAAGAAGAGGATATCCCGTCCTTCACCCTCTTTATCCCCATCCCTGAAGTATTCAGCAACAGAGAGTCCCGAAAGGGCTACCCTGGCCCTGGCTCCCGGTGGTTCATTCATCTGTCCGAATACCAGTGCCAATTTTGATTCTTTGAGTTTATTCATGTCCACCTTCGAGAGGTCCCATCCTCCTTCTTTCATGTCCTTCATGAATTCCTCTCCATAGGTGATAACTCTCGCCTCCAGCATTTCCCGTAGCAGATCATTCCCTTCCCGGGTTCTTTCCCCAACACCGGCAAAGACAGAAAGTCCTTCGTAGGCTTTTGCTATGTTGTTGATCAGTTCCAGGATGATCACTGTTTTTCCAACGCCTGCACCTCCAAAAAGTCCGATTTTACCCCCTTTTGAATAGGGTTCTATCAGGTCAATCACTTTTATTCCTGTATAGAGAACCTCTTTTTCAACTGACAGCTCTTCATATTTGGGTGGTTTTCTATGTATCGGATATCCTTTTGACCTGTCCAGTGGCCCAATGCCATCAATCGGTTCCCCGATAACATTCATCAGGCGACCACGGATCTGTTCACCAACGGGCATCTCAATCGGATTGCCGGTAGCAACCACCTTCATCCCCCGTTGCAATCCATCGGTAGAGTCCATGGCAATTGCCCGTATGGTGTTTTCTCCAATGTGTTGCTGGCATTCCACAACAAGGATCTCACCATTCTCATGTTTGATCTCAAGTGCATCCAAGATATTGGGTAATTCTGAACCTTCTTTGTCAAACGTTACATCAACAACAGGTCCAATTACCTGACAGATTTTACCAATACTCTTTGCCATGTAGGTTACCTTTTTAAAAACACATAGTCTATACCCTTACAAATTTAGTATTTTTTATTAGTTTAACTACCTCTATCAGGAAAGGGTCAAAGATGGAAATAAAAATGCATCGATTGTTCATGATAGCCATGGTGCTGATCCCTTTTTCATTGCACGAAATCCATGCTCAGGATATTTACCTGGGTGGTGGTGCGGGAATAGGAGATGGATATACGTATCACGGGGTTAACACGGGCATACCCGGATTTTTTTTAAGCGGTTCATACCCGTTTGCCGATTTACTGGAAGTCAGTTTTTCGACCACCCTTTTTCTTCCGAATAAAGAGTATCTGGCAGGAGACAGTGGTGACAGAAGATCGCTGGTATGGATGCTGGATTTCGACCTGCACTACATTTTTTCTACTTATGGAACACAGTGGTCGTTCTATGCACTGGCAGGTCTGGATGTAAACTTCCTGTCATCAAAGTACCTGGGAAAAGAGACATTCCCAAACGACTATTCCGATAACTATCCGGGGTTCAATGCCGGGATCGGGTCCGGATACAAGGTGGGTCGCAAAAGCTTACTGTTCTCTGAAATGAAATATACCCTGGGAAAATTTCATCAATGGTCCCTTACCGTTGGTTTCCTGTTCAATATTGAGGGAGTGTTTAAGAAGTGATCATTCTGTTTATTTTTCTCTGTCCAATAAGGATAAGGCCAGCTTTCTCAACTCCTGTTTCCTTTTCTCTTCCACGCGAACCTCATCAAGCTTGCTGTTCGCCTTGCTGAAATAGTTAGTCACCATCTCATTGGTTCGTTGTTTTATGTCATACTGATCGTAGATTGTTTTTACTGACCGGATCTTTTCTTCCCTTTCCATATTCCGGTTTTCCAGCAGGTCGATGATTTTCTCCTTCATTTTTTCATCGGACATCTCAACCGTTTTCACAAGCAAATATGTCTTTTTATTCCCCACGATATCTCCCCCGATTGTTTTCCCAAAGATCTTTGGATCACCATATACATCCAACAGATCATCCTGAAGCTGGAACGCCATGCCAAGGTTTTTTCCGAAAGCGTACATGCTTTCCGCATCCGATGTGGAAGCCCCTCCAATAACCGAGCCGATCTTAAGGGAAGCACCTATCAACACGGCTGTCTTTAATTCAATCATTTTCAGATAATCCACCTCAGTTACTTTGCATTTTGATTCAAAATTCATGTCGTATTGCTGTCCCTCACAAACTCCTTCAGCCGTCCGTGTAAAAACATGAATGAGATCGTTAATGATATCCGTTCTGGTCTGAATCAATTGTCCGTAGGCAAGAAATGCCATGACATCTCCTGAAAGAATGGCTATATTCCGGTTCCATTGTTTATGCACGGTAGGCTGATTTCTTCGGATGGGTGAATCATCCATGATATCGTCATGAAGCAACGTGAAATTATGAAAGATCTCGATTGCCAGAGCAGGGTGAATGGCTTCATCGACCTGGTCTTTAAACAGGTTACATCCCATGATTACCATGCATGGGCGTAATCGCTTACCTCCAATGGAGAGCGTATACCGTATCGGATCGTACAACTCTGCAGGTTGGGTTTTTAAAACGAGGTTGGATAGGGCTTTGTTCACCATATCACGTGTATTATCCAGCGTCAGCATATGCAGTAGTTTATAAAGCTAAAGATAACAATGATCTGCAACTTTTAAAAAATGACAGGATTTGGGGATTGATCCGGAAAAGCGTAATTTTAACCAACCAACATCTATTGATCTGCCATGATGCAAAAGGAAAAACTCCGCTGTTTTCTATCCAATCGATTTTTTGTTACCCTGCTTTTATGTCTACTCTATTTGTTCTCCTTTTCACAGGGTGATAAAAAAACGGTAAAAGACAATTCGGCCTTTAACCGGGCGTTACCCCGCAGTGCATCAAAAAAGACAGGCAAAACCGAGAAACTCTTCAAAAAAGCAGCGTTAACCATGGATAAGGCAACGAATTATGAGCGTCAATTAGACGATATTCAGGTTAATTCACGGCGGGCTAAAACACGCAAAGTCTCAAAACTGGAAGAGAAGAAGATGCAGAAGGAGATTGAGGCCTTTTATCTCTATCAGCAGGCGCACAAGAAATTGTATAAAATTTATCACAAAAGTCTAAAGCAATTCCGTGAAAAATCCACCTTCCCCGATGAGGGGGTTCGCCTGGAAAAAAATGCATCGATTGCCTTTAAAAAATCCAAAAGAATCCGCCGCAAGGCGGAGAACAAGGGAGATATTGAGAAAGCATATCCTCTATTTGCTGATGCAACTGGTTACGAGATAGCAGCCATCAATCATCAAATCGATGCCTTCACCCATTACCAGTCGACCGCTGCATTGCCTGCCACTGAAGCCTCTCCTGAAGAAGAGATTACAGCATTGGATAGTGTTGCTGAAAAATTAACTCCCGAAGCTGCCATGGATTCGGTAGTATCAGGTGAGCCTGAATTGCCACTGGATGAACTTCCGGATACGGTCGCTTTTAAAATCGATAACACTGTCCTGGAGGACTCTCTCCCTGAGACCCTGATCGGGGAAGAAGTTATACTCCCCCTGCTCATCAATGAAACGGAAAAACAGTCGGACTCTTTTTTAATGGTTGAAGCCGACACGTTGGAGGTGTTACCGGCTCAACCCGATTCCACAGCAACTGATCCCGGTGAAGTCATTCTTGTTGTGGAACCCCAACCCCCTCCGGTTACGATCTTTTTTACCATTCAAATTCTGTCAAAAACCTCTCCCGCAACGGATGAACAGTTGAACCATGTATATTCGGGATCCGAAAAGCCTTACCTGATGAAAAGCGATGGCTATTACCGTTATGTTGTTGGCAGGTTCGCTACGCTTTTTGAAGCGAAGGTTTTCCAAAACCAAAATCAGGTGGAAGGATTTATTGTAGCCTATAAAAATGGAGAGAAGATTTCGGTCCAGGAAGCAGCAGATCTATTGAAGAAGCAATAAGCCGATCAAACGCATTATCCTCT
>Ga0315537_1003688_pt1 | contig 11333 bp, 23 predicted proteins | sample SalMarSW160270MG_FD_203091 | JGI IMG/M metagenome (GOLD analysis project Ga0315537, IMG submission 203091) | Salt marsh sediment microbial communities from the Plum Island Ecosystem LTER, Massachusetts, United States - Salt Marsh Sediment SW1602-70 ... | reverse complement strand
GCGCTTGCGTATGGGGGAGCGATTTGTTAGAATTAAGACCTGGAAACCTGCCGGGGTTTTCACACGGGCCGTTAGCTCAGTTGGTAGAGCACCTGACTTTTAATCAGGGTGTCACAGGTTCGAGACCTGTACGGCCTACCAAAGCTGGAAGACCGTCCCCGTCGGGGGAGTTTTGAAGAGAATCAGGGTGTCAAGACACTAGGTCAACCGACACCCTGATTTTATTGTTTTTCAGCCAGAATATCAAGCGATTTCCACATGCATTCTTCTAATGTAACAAAATACTTAAATGTGAAATTGGAGCAGCAATCAGATATTTAGTAGAATCCGAAATATTTTTAATCGTCATTAATCATGATCGAGCGGCTGTACTTCGTCCTCGAAATAGTGATGAAAGCAGGAAGGCAGGTCATGATAATCAATGTTTGATATAGCATCCGAAAAATCTCTTGAATTTAAAGTATTCCAAAATAGAATGGTACTGCTTCCTAATCTCCCGCTTTTCGCGTCATCAATAAAAGCTGCTAAGGTCTTCCCTGTATAGGTGCCTTCCAGATTGACCCCTTCAAGGTCTTTTATCAGAGAGACTGCCGCCATTCCCTCTTTCGTAAATAGCGCATATTGTTTCCCAAAATAATCGTGTCTGATGTCGATATCAGGTTTCGAGAACTCAAATATGGGGAAGGAAGCATCCAGAGAGTGCATTAACGAGTTAGTCCTGTCGATAAGTTTGAGCATACTCTTTGTGTTAACGAATTTTTCACTGGTTACTCGCACTGACACTACGCGACATTTTAGCTTTGCTGCCCTGATTCCGAGAATCAATCCGGCGGCCGTGCCCATCGTACCACAGGCAACGTAAATATATTCCGGCTCTGGCATATCACCGTTGTCAATTTGCTCCTTCAGTTCAAAAGCCGAATTTACAAAACCAATAACACCAAGGGGTGAAGAACCACCAGGAGGGATGATTCTGGGGAAGCAACCACTTTTAAACCTGCATCGTAAAAGTTGATAAATTGTGGCTAAATAGACTAATGGCATATTCCATACAGATTCCAGCTGTGCCCCACATGAGTGTAGTTTTGCGCCACTGTAGTGGCTCATTAGTAAATTGTTTCGGACGTACAGGGCATTCGGCTGGGGCATTAGCATCGAGATGCTTTTCAAACCAGCTTGCCGGGCATAGATGGCTGTGGCCAGGGCATGGTTTGACCCGGCACCTCCAAAAGTTACGACCTCTCTTGCCCCTGAGCGCATAGCGCTGCCTAAAATGAACTCCAGCTTTCGTGGCTTGTTGCCACCGTAGAGTTTACCACTCAGGTCATCGCGTTTTATATAGAGATGACCGACGCCTAACTCCGTCCCTAACCGTTCAAGCTTTTGCACGGGGGTAGGGAATTCACCAAGAGATATATAAGGGAGTTTTTCTTCTAGCAGCGGATACTGCTTAAATAACGTAATCATTCTGCCCTTTTTCTATTGTGAGATTTTACAGAGTGATTAACCTGCATTACATGCATTTCGTATCTTAAAGCCCGGGCCTCAAGGTAAACCGTGAACCTGATGTTTTTCCCTTTTATAAGTTGCTTCTCAGATTAAGACCGAAGCTTTCTGAAATCTGCTGTCTCCAGGAAAAGCCTGAGGGTCTCCAGTTTTTCCTCCATTTCGCTATTGTCTGCTTTACTCTCAAGCAATATTTGTACAAGTTCGGTGTGTTCTTTCTTAGCAACCGTCTCAATGCAGTGGTCAAGGTCTGGAACCAGCTCAATCGTCTGCAATTATATTCTTGCCTCTCCCTTCAAGCATTAGATTACAATAGTCTCGAAAATTAATCCAGATATTCCCCAATGCTTGACAAACGCACACCATAGATTATACAATGATAATGAACATATGTGCAAAATAACTATATAAAGCACGATATCTCATAAATTGAGGGGAGAATTAATGGGAAGGCGGCAACTGTGGCGGAAAGTCAGTTCCATACCGCTGGTAACCTACTTCAAACCGGCGGGGTCACGAATGGCTGAACTTGAAGAAGTCTGCCTACTTGTCGAAGAAGCCGAGGCAATACGGCTTAAAGACCTCGAAAAGCTGGAGCAGGAAACTTGCGCTCAAAAGATGAACATCTCAAGGAGCACTTTTTCCCGTCTGCTGGGTTCTGCCCGGCAGAAAATGGCTGATGCGCTGCTAAACGGGAAGGCAATACGCATTGAAGGCGGTAACTTTGAGATGGCGGTACGCCGTTTCCGGTGCTTGAAGGGTCACGAATGGGAAGTGCCTTTTGAAACCATGATATCTGCCCCGCCCGAGAATTGTCCTGAATGTGACACGCCAAGCATTATGCCCTTATTCCCTCCCGGGCTGCACCGCGGCGGGCATGGCCGGGGGAGACATTTTGGAGGGGGACTATCCGAGTGATGGATGAAAGGAATTGTGATGACTCAGACTGAATTAGAGCAGGTAGCAAGGCGTCTCAGGGATATAGGACTCCATGCATCTTGGAATGATTTACTGGCACTTGCTGATAATGTTGTCGGGAATCTGGTTGATGCCTACCAGACAGTAGTCGGTAGCTATTCAACTACGAACGTGGTACTATCCCCTGCGCCCGATAACGTGGCCATGACATTACAGGAGAAACTCTACAAAGCCATTGTCTCTCTGACCAATGAGGAAATGGTTGCCAGATGGAGAACCGAAGCATGTGGCGAAGACCCTTTAAAAAAGCAATAGCGTATGAATAAAAAGGAGGTGATGAAAATGCCGTTTGGAATGGGACCTGCCGGATGGGCTTATATTTCACCTTATGCTTATTCCCAAATAGGCTTACCTTATCCCGTATGGCCGAGGTGGGGTAGCCGGGGGCGAGGCATGGGGCGCGGTTATGACCGGCGCTGTTTTCGGCCTTATTGGAACCCATGGTGGTAAAAGAGCAACTTAAACTAAGAAAATAGGAGGTAAAGAAAATGCCTAATGGATTTGGACAAGGAAGAGGTGCTGGACGTGGTGGAGGCGGCGGCATGGGGTTTGGCTTCCGGGGTAGCTCCCCTCCCTGGCCTTATGTAGGACGGGGTAGAGGAGGCCTACCCAGGTGCGGTTATTACTTCAGTGGCGCAGGAGCGCCAGTACCACAGCCTTACCAACCACAATCATTTTATTCAGGAATGCCACCCGCTCCCGGGTACGCGCCTTATTCATCTCAGATGACCCGGGAAGAAGAACTAAGCTACATGAAAGACCAGGCGGAAGCGATCAAGAGTCAGCTTGATGAAATTGAATCCAGGATGCATGACCTGGAAGCTGAAAAGTAAGCAACAGATACTTCATGTTCGTGGGAGGGATGTACCATGCCAAATTATGACGGTACCGGGCCTTATGGGAAAGGCCCGATGACAGGTTTTGGTAGAGGTTATTGCGTCATTCCGATAACAAACTCAGAGCAGGAGCTTGAGTTAATGAGGAATCAGGCACGTGTGTTGCAGGCGCAACTAAAGCAAATCAAGAACAGAATCAAAGGAGTTAAAACAACAAAGGAGGTTCATCATGCCAGGATTTGATGGAACCGGCCCCAATGGAATGGGACCAATGACAGGAGGAGCCAGGGGGTTTTGTAGCCCTTGGGGAGGCAGCGTGCGAAATTATGCTTTCCCGCGATGGGCACCCCACACTTATCCGCGCTACGGAGTGTATGGTTTTAGGCCGTTCGTACCGCAGGTGAGCCGCGAGCAAGAGCTTGAATTCTTGAAGGGCCAGACGGGGGTATTGAAGGATGAACTGAAGGAACTAGAGACTAAAATAGAGAAATTATCGGCCGAGAAGAGTAAGGAGTGATATATGAAGATAGCCATTTCCGCTACCGGCCCCACACTTGATGCCGAGATTGACCCCCGTTTCGGGCGCTGCCAGCACTTCATCATTGCTGATACGGAAACTGATAAGTTTGAAGCACTGAGTAACTCCAGCGCCACAGCTGCCGGTGGGGCGGGAATCTCGGCGGCCCAGATGATCGTTGAAAAAGGTGTCGAGGCGGTTCTTACGGGTAACTGCGGCCCGAACGCGCACGGGGTGCTGTCCTCTGCTGGAGTCAAGATAATAACCGGCGTTTCAGGAAAAGTAAAAGATGCCATCGTGGAATATAAGCTAGGCACCTATTCGGCGGCGCAGCAAGCTAACGTTCCCGACCACTTTGGTATGGGCGGCGGCGGAACTGGTCGCGGTATGGGTGGAGGCATGGGCAGAGGTATGGGACGCGGTATGGGGAGAGGCATGGGCATGGGGGGCGGAATAATGCCTCTATCTACTGCAACACCACAATCATCCAGCCCGGAGCAAGAAATAGAGACCCTTAAAGACCAATCACAGGCATTAGCAAAGCAACTGGCGGAAATCCAGCAACGTATTGAGGAATTGAGGAAGAAACAAAAGTAAGCAAATAATATTTACAGGAGGCACAAATATGCCAAGAGGAGATGGAACCGGACCACCCGGAGGTGGTGGAGCCAGCCGGGGGCGAGGCATAGGTAGAGGCAGCGGTGGTGGCGGCAGGATGGGAGGCAACCGTCCCGGCGCCGGCCCCGGCGGTGACTGCGTCTGCCCGAGATGCGGAGCCAGAGCATCCCATCAGGTGGGGACGCCCTGCTACCAGATAAACTGCCCTGAATGCGGAACAAAGATGGTAAGAGGTTAAGCGTATCATAAGATGATAATATCCGTTGCCAGTGGTAAAGGTGGAACGGGTAAGACCTTGGTGGCCACCAGTCTTGCCCATTCCCTGAAAGATAAATATAAAGTGCAGCTTCTTGACTGCGATGTAGAAGAACCCAACGACCATATTTTTATGAAACCGAATATTACCCACAGTGAAGCGGTTTCGATACCTGTGCCCACAATAGACGAGGAAAAGTGTACCCACTGCGGCAAATGCGCCGAGGTATGCGCCTACCATGCTATCGCCGTCCTGGGAGAATATGTACTGACCTTTTCCCGAGCTTTGTCATGGCTGTGGCGCTTGCAGCTACCTGTGCCCGGAGAAGGCCATTTCCGAGGTGCCCCATGAAATAGGGGCGATAGAAACAGGGCATGCCGACGGCGTAGACTTTGGTCACGGTAAGCTAGCTATAGGCCAGGCAATGGCGCCACCGATTATCGGGAAAGTGAAGGGGCTTGTTGACAAAGATAGCGTGGTTATCATTGATGCTTCGCCAGGAACGTCCTGCCCGGTGGTGGAAGCCATCAAGGGCAGCGACTTCTGCCTGCTGGTAACCGAGCCGACGCTTTCGGGTATACATGACATGGAAAGAGTGCTCGGCGTCTGTAAGCATTTCAATATTCCCGCCATGGTTTGCATCAACAAATATGACCTGAATGAGAAAAATACCATAGCCATCCATGACTACTGCAGGGAGAGTGGAGTTGATGTGGCTGCCATGATTCCTTTTGATAATGCCGTAACCGAAGCTATGGTAAGGGGAGTATCTATTGTGGAACACTCTAACGGCAGAGTAGCGCGGGAAATTAAAGGTCTGTGGCAAAATATCGACCACAAGTTACAGGAATAAGCTATGCCTATCTATGAGTATGAATGCCCGGCCTGCGGTGGGAAGTTTGAACTCCGCCGGAGTATCGCTGATAGTGATGAGGAGGTAAATTATCGCCAATATATGGCTTTAGCTGGGAAGTTTAGTCGAATCTGAACAGAGATACTAGATAGAAATAAGCAAATAAATATGGAGGTATTCAATGAAATAAGCAGTACCGGTAAGCGGAGGCGTCGTGTCGGCACATTTTGGTCATTGAAAATTGGTGTCATCACCGGTATTATGGAGAGCGACCCTGAGAAAGCAGTTTTGAGCCACTTAAATGGTATTCTGGCAACCGGATCTAATATATGCAATCACTAGCAGTACAGACGGAGGGATAGCAGATGATAGATGAAGAGCAGATAAAACAAAACTTGGAAGCAGTGCTGGTGCCAGCCGCCAAGCGCAGTATAGTCGGGCTGAACATGGTGCGTGAAATAAGCATCTCCGATGGAAAGGTAGATATTACCCTGGCATCCACCGGATTGATACCGGGGGCGCAGGACTGGATTAAGAACAAGACACAGGAAGCCATTAAGAATCTACCCGAAGTTAAAGAAGTAACGGTTAATTACAGTAGCGTAAAGGCCAAGGAACTGAACAAGATTGACCAGATTATCGCCGTAATGAGCGGCAAGGGAGGTGTGGGCAAGTCTTTAGTTTCAGGGCTGGTCGCCATTGCACTGAAGCGCCAGGGCTACGAGGTAGGCATCCTCGATGCCGATATCACCGGCCCGAGCATACCCAAGATGTTTGGTATCAAGGTGCCGCCGAGCGGTAATGAGGATGGAATGCTGCCGGTGCTGTCTAAATCGGGTATCGAGGTCATGTCCATCAATCTGCTCCTGCCCAGTGAAGATGAAGCGGTTATCTGGCGAGGGCCTCTCATCTCAAATACCGTCAAACAGTTTGGTGAGGACGTGCTCTGGGGCAAGCTTGACTATCTTATTATTGACTTGCCGCCGGGTACTGCTGATGCTCCCCTCACTGTAATGCAGTCATTTCCCATATCGGGGGTAATAGTCGTCTTCACACCTCAGGATTTGGTTGAGATGATTGTCAAAAAAGCGGTGAACATGGCACGGAAAATGGAAAAGCGCGTACTGGGTGTGGTGGAGAATATGAGCTATCTGTATGTGCCGGAAATAGATAAAAAAATTGAGATATTCGGTAAAAGCCGGGGAGAGGAATTAGCCCGCGTTTCCAACGCACCGCTTTTGGGACAAATCCCGATAGATCCCGAGCTGGCAAAGCTCTGTGATGCAGGGGATATAGAGCGTTACACTGGTGACATCATGAACAATTTAGGGGAAGCTATTCTTAAAATAATTTCGACTAAGGGCGGTTAGAACAGGAAACAGTAAAATGACATGCGAATGGGAACAACACAGAGACTCTACAACAGAAGAAAAGGAGGCTGTCTATTCCGAGACAGCTCTTGAATATGCGACAAACCCGAAAAACCTGGGAGATATGGAGAATGCTGATGGCTTTGCCTGTGTAGCTGGCCCATGTGGTGACACTATGCAAATCTGGCTCAAGATAAATGATAGAAGTATTGCCGATGCTGCCTTCAAAACTGATGGTTGTGGCAATGCTATTGCTTCATGCAGCATGGTTACTGAGTTGTGTAAAGGGAAAATCATCAGCGCTCTTCTGGCTGAAAACACACTCAAAGCAGCAATTGAAGATTACCTGAGAAGACGAGCTTAGCTATAAGAAGAAAATGCGATAAGTATCAAGGCTAAGAGAAAATATGTGGCAAAGTAACTATTATCAGATACTTGGTGTAAGCCAAGACGCGAGCGCTGAAGAAATCAAGAAAGCGTTCCGTCAGTTGGCTATGTGCTACCACCCGGACCGGAACCCAGAGAATACCGAAGAAGCTGGAAAGAAATTCAAGGAAATAAATGAAGCCTATGAAGTGCTTGGTGACGAGCATAAAAGGAAACAATACGATAGCTTGGTAAACTTTTCGAGTTACCCTCATAGAACGATAATTGTGGAGGAATACTCTACTGATAGCATGGCTTCAGACCTTATGCAAGAAATGCTCCAGAGGCTTTCCGAATTGGGCATAACTTTTGCTGGGTTTAATCGTCGGAGGCCTTGGGGCTGTGGACGCCGACAGGGCGGGCAATGCCGCCGCCAATGGAGGCAGGATATTGGCTAGATCTCTTGTTTATGGTCCTGTCCCATCCAGGCGGTTAGGCCGTAGTGTGGGAATAAACAATATCCCTCCCAAGATATGTAGTTATTCATGCATCTATTGCCAACTCGGAAGAACCCCGATGACACAGGTGGAACCAAGGCCGTTCTACAAGCCTGCAAAGCTAATTGAAGCAGTAGAGACGAAACTTGACCAAACAAGAGAAAAAAGAGAGCAGGTAGACTATGTGACCTTTGTTCCAGACGGCGAGCCGACACTGGATGCTAATCTAGGCGAGGAAATAGACGTTTTAAAGGGATTAGGAGCCAAGCTCGCTGTTATCACCAATGGGTCGTTGCTCTGGCGGAAAGACGTAAGGAAAAACCTGCTGAAAGCCGACTGGCTGTCTTTGAAAATAGATGCGGTTGATGATGAGATATGGCGCAGAATCGACAGGCCACATAAATCGCTAAATCTCGATACGATTTTACAAGGCATGTTAAAATTTGCTAAATCGTTCAATGGCGAACTTACCACTGAAACCATGCTTATCAGGGACATTAATGATAGTGAGCATGAGATAAACAAAATAGCTGCTTTCTTGGCAGCGCTAAAGCCAGCCAAAGCGTATTTGGCCATACCAACAAGGCCGCCGGCTGAAAGGATAGAGCCTGCCACCGAGCAAACCCTTAATACTGCATATCAAACCTTTAGCAAAAGGCTGAGTGGGGTCGAATATCTTATTGGTTACGAAGGGAATGCCTTTGCTTCCACCGGAAATGTTGTGGAAGACCTGTTAAGTATTACCGCAGTGCATCCGATGAGAGAAGATGCTGTGGCAGAATTCCTAGAAAACGCCGGAGTTGGTTGGAGTACTATCCAAGAATTAGTTGATAGCGGCAACCTAATAAGCCTGGATTATCAAGGAAAGAAATATTACATGCGCAAATTGCCCACGCTCAGTCTATCGCACTCTTAACTAATGGCGGATATTTTTCTTCGATAGCAGATTGTTGTAGGTAATCATCTCCAGCGCCGATGTGCCTCTACTCGGGTTAGTCGCAGTGCAAATGAAAACCCGTGACTTTCAACTAACCAACCCACTTGACAAAAAAGATGAGAGGGTTTAAACTTATAGATTGAGAATGAGTCTCAATCTCAATTATGATAATCAAACAGGCTACTGGATAGCCATTTCTCGATCGTTGTCATTGTGATATAACGGCACCATAGAGGTTTGATGATGAAAAAAGAACTCAATAATAGCCAGGCTATCCAAATGCAGGGCCATTTCCTGACCGCCCAGCGGCGCCTGCTTTTAGAACTTCTTCGCAATACTGAAGGGCACATAGACGCTAAGGAATTGTACCAGCGTGCCCGCGCCAGGGACGAGTCTATTGGTCCGGCGACGGTGTATAGGAGCCTGAATCTTTTTAAGCAATTGGGACTGGTTGATGAAAGGAAGCTGGGGAAGGTATGCTGCTGCTACGAGATAAAGAAATCGTCGGAGCACCAGCACCTGGTTTGCCAGGGGTGCGGCAAAGTTATCGAATTTCAAAATCCCTACTTCAATAAGTTGCTCAAGGCAGTACAACGGGAACACGGCTTTAAGATTACCAAGGCAGAGTTATGCCTCGAGGGATACTGTCCGAATTGTGAGGAGAAAGAGAAAAGGGAGTGACCTGTCTGACTGGGGAAAGGAGGGTTATTATGAGTGGCGGTCAGATTGATAGGCTTTGCCAGGACTGGCTACGAGAAAACTACGGCGAGGCAGTCGCGTCAGAATACACGACATACTCACTGGTGATTCCGATGTGGAACTCTCCTGAACTTAACGATGCGCTCGAAGACCTCAAGTCGGAACTATGCCTTTCCTTTGGTCCCGAACGGTCTTTTGGAGCTACCGATTACTACGAAGCCAGAGAAAAGCTGGGGCTGCCCGATGACAGGACTCCCGTACCGGACGTGTTCGCCAGAGCATTTGTGAGAAACTAAAGCACACGCGAAGTGCTTGCATAGGGAATGCTTACCGGTACGTAAGAATAAAAGAGCCATGTTGCCGGGAGGAGGGTAACGCGATGATAGACATTACCGACCGGGATTTTAATAAAGAGGTGCTGGAATGCGAATTGCCGGTTTTTGCTTGCTTCACAACCTCCTGGTGCGGACATTGTTTCCCAACATGCCTTGTCGCTGATGAGTTAGCTGACCGGTATGAGGGACGGATAAAGTTTGTCAGGATAGACAAGGAAAAATTCCCTGAAATATCAGATGAATACCATATTACAGTTGCCCCTTCTATAATCCTTTTTCAAGATTCTCAGCCAATGAAGAAGTTACTGGGTTATCAGGAGAAAGCTACGTTGAAGGATTTGCTGGATTCCCTATTAGCAGTGCTTGCTACTGACAATGGAGATGAGGCGTAATGATGACCATGGAGCAGGTAGAAAATGAGAGCCCTATTCACCAACGAATGGCTGAAGAGGAAACGATTCGAGAGAAAGTAGATGAGAATGGCAACAGGTGGACAAAGGTCTACTTTGGCGGCGGCGCCCACTTCAGGAACTGGCTTAGCCAGTTTTTAGAACTGAAAGGTGAAGAGAATATAAAGGTAGAGGAGGCAGATTCCAGAGGATTTCAATGCTACGAGGAGAGCGGTGAGGATATGTATCACATCTGGGTCAAGGATATGTATGTGGGAGAAGGAAATGAGCAAATATGACATCGATATAACATGCCGTTTTAGCAAAATAACAGTAAAGGAAGAAGGGAAATGGCGTACAAGATTACAGATGATTGTATAAGTTGCGGAGCCTGTGAGGCTGAGTGTAAGAACAATGCTATCTCGGAAGGAGAACCCAGCTACGTAATCGACCCTGATAAGTGCACTGAGTGTGTCGGCAACGCTGAATCGCCGAAGTGTGCCGAGATTTGCCCGGTAGATGCTTGCATACCTGACCCAGATCACGTGGAAAGCAAAGAGCAATTGCTTGAGAAATGGCACAGGTTACACCCGGGTGAAACCCCGGCATAGGAGCCGTAGAGGTATAAAGTGAGCGAAGACAAAGTAAGAGAAATTGAGGAGAAAATTGCTGACCTCAAGGCTCGGTGGCCAGCTCACTCCGTGCCGCCGTCAATGTGGCAGCAACTGGAAGAGCTAGAGGCTCAGTTGGAGGAAGCAAAAAGGGGCTAATATTAGGCTTGGATCCCCTTCGTGTTATTGACAGGAGAAAGAAATGGCTACAAATTTTAACCTGCTTCGTCGCCGTTTGGAGACTGAGCGGGAAGGTTTATTGGAAGAATTAAAGACTGCTGCTCTGGTAGCTGAGAGACGGGAGCGAGGGCTCTATAGCGAATATGTGGAGTTGGCTACGGAGATTGTCGAGGTGGAAAAGGGCCTAATCTTAGAGAAGCGTGTACGAGACCAGCTAGCAGAGGTAGAACATGCTTTGGACAAGTTAGACCAAGGAACCTATAGCTTATGTGACAGCTGTGGTCAACCTATAGAGCCAGCCCGATTAGAAGCGCTTCCCCATGCGAACCTGTGCTTAAGCTGTAAAGCTCGTCAGGCGAAGAATGGGATATGAGCAGGGCAGGAT
>Ga0315537_1003687_pt1 | contig 11334 bp, 5 predicted proteins | sample SalMarSW160270MG_FD_203091 | JGI IMG/M metagenome (GOLD analysis project Ga0315537, IMG submission 203091) | Salt marsh sediment microbial communities from the Plum Island Ecosystem LTER, Massachusetts, United States - Salt Marsh Sediment SW1602-70 ... | reverse complement strand
TTGCAGGTATAATATATACCGTAGTATCCAGCGGTACCAAATTGTATCGTTCCTGAAGATAAACAATAAGCAATCCCAGCGCAGAACCGACTATTGTTCCGACAATACCTACGTAAAAACCTTGAACACCGAAAATTTTTCTAATGCTTTCAGTTGTTGCTCCCATTGATTTCAGAATGCCGATATCACGCTTTTTTTCAATAACGGTCATTGTCAAAGAACTCAACAGATTGAAAGATGCTACAGCGATAATAAGGCACAAAACAATATATGCGCCCCAGCGTTCCACCTGCATAACGGTATACAACTCACGATGCAAATCATACCATGTTAAGTACCTGAACGAATCTCCGAATTCATTACGAAGTTTTTTTTCGATACCTTCGGCTTCATCAACATCTGCGAAACGCATATCTATCCCGTCTATCATGCCGGCACGGGCGAAGAGTAATTGTGCATTGTGCAGATTCGTAAAAGCATAATAACCGTCGTATTCTTTGTTATTTGATTCATAAATACCTGTAACCTGGAAACGCCGTATCAAAGGCAATCCTAGCTGCATGGTAGCCAGCTCTGCACTGGATGGACTGACCACTGAAATAGTATCACCGATCATAGCACCCAGCCGGTCTGCAAGAATTAATCCGAGAATAATTCCATTTTTCCTCTCTTCCGTCAAATCGGATGAGCCTAGCACAATCTTATCCGACAATCCGGAAACATTCGGAATATTTTTGGATTCAAGTCCTCTTATATTTACAACTCGATTGATATTGCGCGAGACAATCAGGGCCTTGCCTCCTACAAACGGCGAAGATCCTTTTACCTGCTGGTTGTTCGCAAGATGATCCAGCATTTTCATATACCTGGTTGAATCGACTGGAATCGTGCTTTCAATTCGAAGATGCGGATCAAAATTGATTAGTATCGATGAAACCAGGCTGCGGAATCCGTTAAAAACAGAAAGCACAACGATTAACGCTGCAACACCGATTGTGACTCCAACGATTGAAATCGTCGAAATAACCGAGACGAATTTCATATTCCTCTTGCTTAAGAGATACCGCAGTGCTATGTAGCGTTCATATTTCATCAGTTAAAACGAATTAATGCAACTGGATCGATTTTCGCTGCAAGCCGTGAAGGGATCCATGATGCAATGAAAGTTAAACAAACTGCCGCAGTGCTGACTATCATAAAATTCATGATCGAAAGATCAATCGGAACATGCGTCATAAAATAAATGCCGGATGGAAGCGGAAAAAGCCTGTAGCGCAGTTCCAGCCAGCAAAGTACTAAAGCAATAATATTGCCTAATATCGTGCCGACAATACCGATAAGCATGCCCTGTTTAAGGAATACTTTCACAACTTCTTTTCGCTTCATACCGATTGTTATGAATATACCTATTTCTCTGGATTTACCTAAGATCAGTATCAAAAGTGTTCCTATAATATTTACCGTTGCAACAACGATAATAAGCGCCAGAATAAGCATTACGGGGACCCTTTGAAGGTCGACCCAGGCAAAAAGATTTCTATATTGTTGAAACATTGTCCTGGCATAATATGGATAACCAAGATAATCGGGAATTTGCAGTGCCAGTGATTTGACGCTGTCGACATTCGATACAAGAATATCAAATCCGGAAATGGTTTTCCCTACCTGAAACAATCTCTGTGCATTTCTTAGATTGATATAAATTACGCTGCCGTCGTAATCTGCCATTCCCGTTTCATAAATGCCTGCAATTTCAAACTGCATTATCCGGGTCTGTGAAAGCGAAAGAGAGGCGCCTCCGAGGGAGTAAACAAGAACACGATTATTAATTTTTGCATTCAATTTCTCAGCGAGCCGTTTTCCAAGTATAACCCGCTGGGTGCCTGATTCTCTTTCATCAAGATCATACACACCTTCAATAAGCCTGTGTTTTGCCGCTGAAATATCATTATTCGGATCGATTCCTTTAATCAGGATACCGTCGATATTATCTTCGGATCGAATCATGCCTTCTCGTGTAAGATATGGAGCCATCGAAAGAACTTCCGGATAACGGGCAAGGACGGTCTGAATCGTTCGTTCCTGATTGTGCAGCAAATCGTTCTCAAATGCGAATAACTGCATGTGAGCAGTAAAACTCACAACATTTTCTTTTATGGTCTTTTCAAATCCGCCAAGAATGGATAATGTAATATCCAAACTCGCTACACCTAAAGTAACTCCTATTATAGCGATAAACGTAATGAAAGAAACGAATCCTTTATTATGTTTTGAAGTAACATGGCGGACAGCAATAATATCCGTCACATTGATTTTTTTGAATCTCAGGTGCATTATTGAATTCTATTGATCTTTACTTTAAAGAGTACTCGAGTAAATAGCTTTTGATAAAATCATCAATATCGCCGTCCATTACTGCCTGTACGTCCCCGTTTTCCGTCCCGGTTCGGTGATCTTTGACTAGCTGGTACGGCTGAAAAGTATATGAACGAATCTGGCTTCCCCATTCGATTTTCTTCTTGCTGCTTTCGATCGCACTCAACCGCGCTTCTTCTTCCTCCCGTCTTTTCTGGTAAAGCCGTGATTTCAGCATTTTCATTGCGCGTTCACGGTTTTGAAATTGAGATCTCTCCTGCTGGCATGCCACAATTATTCCCGTAGGTATATGTGTAATACGCACTGCAGTTTCAACCTTGTTTACATTCTGCCCGCCTTTGCCGCCCGAGCGGTATGTGTCTATTTTCAGGTCGACCGGATTGATTTCGATCTTGACATCATCTTCCACTTCAGGATATACATAGACCGAAGAAAAAGAAGTATGCCTTCGTGCATTCGAATCGAAAGGAGAAATACGCACCAACCTATGTACGCCGCTTTCTGCTTTAAGGTATCCGAACGCATATTTTCCGACAACTTCGATTGTAACACTTTTTATTCCAGCTCCCTCGCCTTCAAGCATGTCGGCTAAAAAAACCTTCATTCCATGGCGTTCACACCATCTCGAATACATGCGCAACAGCATTTCAGCCCAATCCTGGGCTTCCGTACCGCCGGCTCCCGAATGAATCGTTAAAATTGCATTCTTTGCATCATCCGGACCGCTTAACATATTTTTCAATTCGAGATTACCTATCCCCGTATTGAGTTTTTCGATATCCCGTATAACTTCTGTTTCGTAACTTAACTCTTGCGATTCTTCCGCCATTTCCATCAATGACTTTGTATCATTATACAATGTATTGATTGAATTCCATGCATCAATCCATTCTTTTCGATCGTTGATCTGCAGAATGATCTTCTGTGCTGCTACGTTATCGTTCCAAAATCCGTCGATGGTAGTTCTGGCTTGCAGTTCCTTGAGTTCTTTTTCCTTTGTATCGAGGTCAAAGATACCCCCTGAGCGCATCGATTCGTTTACGCTGCTCTTCTAACTGTACTCTTAAATCAGAAAAACTCAATTTTACTCCTCAAAAACTCCTGTTATACTACTTAATTCTTATATGTAATTCATCCAATTGTTTTGCGTCCACTATGGAAGGTGCATCATCCATCAAGGACATACCGCTTGCTGTTTTCGGGAAAGCGATTACTTCGCGAATAGATTTGCTGCCGGCCATCAGCATAATAAGACGGTCAAATCCGAACGCAATACCTCCATGCGGCGGCGCCCCGTATTTAAAAGCATCCAGCAGGAATCCGAATTTCTTCTGTGCTTCTTCACTGCCGATTCCCATAAGTTCGAACATTTTACTCTGTACTTCCTGTGTATGAATACGGATACTTCCGCCTGCAATTTCGTTTCCATTAAGCACTAGATCATATGAGCGGGCTCTAATCTTACCCGGCTCGCTTTCCAGCAGCGGAATATCTTCCGGGTTGGGTGCTGTAAAAGGATGGTGCACCGCCACAAACCTTTTTTCTTCCTCGCTGAATTCCAGCAAGGGGAAATCTGTCATCCAGAGAAAATTCCATTTGCCTTCGGGAATAAGATTCAAACGTTCCGCCATTTCAAGGCGTAAAACTCCCAGTATCGTTAAAGCTTTCTTCCAAAGACCTGAGATCATAAGAATAAGATCTCCCTCTTTAGCACCGCACTTTTTTACGATTTCATTTGATTCATTTTCCGATATGAATTTACCTGCAGAGCATTCTATCTTATCAGCATTCACTCTGAGATAAACCAAACCGCCTGCTCCTAAAGATTTCACATAATCGGTCAATACATCGAGTTGATTTCTTGTGTATGAAGCCAATCCGGTAACATTGATCCCGGCTACGATTCCGTTCTTTTTGACTGCATCACTGAAAACACGAAATCCCGAATGTTTTGCAATTTCAGAACAGTCCGTGATCTCAAGGCTGAATCTCGTATCCGGTTTATCGCTGCCATAGCGTTCCATCGCTTGTTTATATGTCATTTTAGGAAACGGCTGCTGAATATCGGTATTTAAAACTTTCTTGAAAATACTTGCTATTGCGCCCTCTGTTACATTTTGAACATCTTCTTCATCCGCAAACGACATTTCAACATCGATTTGCGTAAACTCCGGCTGTCTATCGGATCGCAGATCTTCGTCACGGAAACATTTTACAATTTGAAAATATTTGTCAAATCCTGATACCATAAGTATCTGTTTATAGGTTTGCGGTGATTGCGGCAGTGCATAAAATTTTCCGTGATGCACACGGCTTGGAACGAGATAATCACGCGCGCCTTCCGGAGTACTTTTCATCAGAATCGGCGTTTCAATCTCTAAAAATCCTTTCTGGTCGAAATACTGCCTTGCCACCTGATATGCATTATGCCGCATAATAAGATTATTCTGCAAAGCCGGTCGGCGTAAATCAAGGTACCGGTACTTAAGACGCAGGTCTTCATTGGCTTCTCCATATTCATCAATCGGAATTGGAGGCGTCTCAGATTTATTTAATATCGTAATTTCATGAATATCGACTTCAATATCGCCTGTTATTATATTCGGATTTATTGTATCATCCGAACGCATTCTTACAATTCCGGTAGCAGAAAGCACATATTCAGAACGAAGCATTCCGGCTATTTCATGCGCACCCTGGTGCCGTTCCGGTGAGAATACAATTTGCGTCTTTCCGTACCGGTCGCGCAGGTCGATAAATATCAATCCGCCTAAATCCCTGCGCTTATCGACCCATCCGGTAAGTGTTACCGTCTTTCCTACTTGCTCTTTTTTCAATTCTCCGCACGTTACTGTTCTTTTTTTAAATGTGCTCAATCCTGCCTCTTCTCTCACTGATTTAAAATAAAAAAGCGAGAACTGTTGCCGGTGTACAACTTTCTCGCCAGTATTACTTCTCCCGTTTCAATTAAGATGTTTTGATAATTTCTCCGCTAATAATCCTTTTGGTACTACGCCTACTATTTGCTCTACTACTTTCCCGTCTTTGAAAACAAGGAGTGTCGGTATACCGCGAATGCCGTATTGCATAGAAATTTGATGATTATTATCAACATTAACTTTTCCGACCTTTAACTTTCCTTCGTATTCAGCGGCAAGTTCTTCTACGACCGACGCTATCGCTTTACAGGGACCGCACCAGACAGCCCAAAAGTCAACAAGTACGGGTATAGCCGCTTTTAATACTTCCTGTTCAAATGTTTCCTCTGTCAGTTCAATCGGCTTCATAATTCTTTTTCCTTTTTATCCTCTTAATCGTACTGAATATTGACCCAGCAATCGTTTCACCGCATCTGTAAACTGCCTGCTGGGATCGACTGTATATTTTCTCGTTAAATATATCGAATTGTTAGCTAATCCGCTACCCGAGAGATTTAAAAGACATTGACATTTGCCTTTATGCTGTTCGATCAATTTAATCAATTCAAATGCATCTTTCTCGCTTGTAGCATCCAGATTGATATTTATTATAATACCCTTTGAAAACTTCTTCCGCACTTCTTCAATCCCGATAATTTCATTGACAATAACTTTGATTGCTTCTTCATTTCCATCGTTCTTGCCGGTCATCATTACTATGGAGCCGACTTGAAGAAGAGCAGCATATTTTTGAAATGCATCTGCAAAGACAATACAGTCCGCCTTTCCTGTAAAATCTTCAATTGCAACGAATGCCATTGTCTTGCCGCGTTTATCAATTTTTCTTTTAATGTCGGAAATAATGCCGCAGACACGCACGGTGGAATTCGGCTTTACGAGCTGTGCTTCATCCAGTTTTGCCGTTGCCAGGCCTTCAATTTCATCGCGGTACTTCAGGAGCGGATGGCCGGATACATAGAATCCTAATACCGATTTTTCTCGAGAAAGTTTCTCTATTTCAGTCCAATTCATTGCCTTGCGCAGCATGGGTCTGTGGGACACTTTTGCGCCGCCAAGATCGAATAGATTCGATTGTCCCTTCAGTATTTGTTCCTGCATATCCTGGCCGTATGCAATGGCAGATTCTACGTTATTAAATAACTGCGTACGATTTTCATGAAGAGAATCAAAAGCGCCGGCTTGAATCAGGCCTTCAAGAGTTTTCTTATTTGCCAGCCGCAGATCGACGCGCACACAGAAATCGAATATATCTTTGAACTTTCCCTTTTCGCTTCGTGCCTTCACTATCTGTTCTACCGCGCCTACACCTACATTTTTGATCGCGCTCAAGCCGAAACGAATTCCTTTCGGCACGACAACAAAATTCACGCCGCTTTCGTTTACATCGGGAGGAAGAACTTCGATCCCGAGTTTACGGCATTCGTCTATCAGCACGACAATCTTATCGGTATTATCCATTTCACTCGAAAGCGTTGCCGCCATATATTCCGCAGGATAATATGCTTTTAGATATGCTGTTTGATATGCAAGCACTGAATATGCAACACTGTGCGATTTATTGAAACCGTAAGATGCGAACTTCTCGATCAAATCGAATATTTCGGCTGCAATTCTGCGCTCCACCTGTTTTGCAACGGCACTTTCGACGAATTCTTTTTTCTGCCTCGCCATCAATTCCTTATCTTTTTTACCCATTGCGCGGCGAAGCAAATCTGCCTGTGCAAGACTCAATCCTCCAATTTCACTTGCAATTTTTATTACCTGTTCCTGATAAACAATAACGCCGTATGTCTCTTTCAGAATCGATTCAAGTTTCGGATGTAAATAAGCTATCCTCTGTTTTCCGCTCTTCCTTTCAATGAAATCAGGAATATTTTCCATAGGCCCCGGACGATACAGTGCATTCATTGCGACCAGATCGTGAATTGAAGACGGCTTGAGCTTCCGTAGATAATCCTGCATGCCTGAACTTTCAAACTGGAATAACGCGACAGTCTGTCCGCGTGAAAACATTTCAAGTGCTTTTGGATCAGCTTCCGGAAGATGGTCTATATCGATTTTTATCCCATGCGTCTGCTCTATCATTTCCATGGCGTTTTCAATTACCGTCAGTGTTCTCAGGCCAAGAAAATCCATCTTCAGCAATCCGGCATCTTCCATGTCCTTCATGTTGTACTGCGTCATTGAATCCGTCTGCGGAGTTTTATACATCGGGACATATTCAGTTATGTCTCCCGGTGCAATTACGACACCTGCAGCGTGCGTCGATACATTCCTGTTCATCCCTTCCAGGACTTTTGCCGTATCGATAAGAAGTTTAATTTTTTCATCCGGACTTTCACTGATCCATTTCAGTTCCGGAACCGTTTTCAGAGCTTCCTCGATCGGCGTAACTCTCCCCTGAACAACGGGAATTTTCTTAGTAATCGAATCGATAACGGAAAGCTGAATGCCTAAAACACGTCCTACATCCTTCAATGCCGCCCGTGCCGACATTGTACCGAATGTGACGATCTGGGCAACGGATTTCTCACCGTACTTATTTTTCACATACTCGATCACTTTTTCACGTTTATTATCGGCAAAATCAATATCGATATCCGGCATTGATATTCGATCCGGATTAAGAAAACGTTCAAAAAGTAAATCGTATTTCAAAGGATCGATATTAGTTATTCCAAGTGCATATGAAACGATGCTTCCTGCGGCACTTCCCCTGCCCGGGCCTACTCGCACGCCCATTTCACGCGCAGCGTTGATAAAATCCTGCACAATGAGAAAATACCCTGCATACCCCATTTTCTGGATAACTCCGATTTCATGCGCAATACGCTCGCTAATTTCCGGAGTGATATTCGAATAACGTTTTTTAATTCCCTCATCGACAAGCTTTTTGAAATATTCATTCGGATCGGTTATACCGGATTCTGCCGGAATCGGAAAATCCGGCATGTGATTCTTTTTCAACTCGATCTGTAAATTGCATTTGTCCACAATTTCCATTGTCGACTCAATCGCTTCCGGATAATCTTTGAATAGTTCGATCATTTCTTCGGAAGATTTAAAATACAACTGATCGGTTTTATATCTCAGTGTCATGTAATCCGGCGTATTGGTGCTGCTCGCTTCAGGAATGTAAAGCATTATATTGTGAGGAATGGCATGTTCCTGCTTGATATAATGGCAGTCATTTGTAGCTACCAGTTTAACACCGAGTTCTCGTGCAATTTTCGGAGCACCTTCAAGTATGGACTTCTCACTTTCCAATCCGTGATTCTGAATTTCGATGTAAAAGTCCTCACCGAATATATTCTTATAAATTGACGCATATTCCTTCGCTTCTTCGTAATTACCGTTTATCAATTGTTCGCCGATAATTCCTGCCGGGCATGCAGATGTAGCAATAATACCTTCATGGTATTGCGACAAAACTTCCACATCAATACGAGGTTTGAAATAAAAACCTTCAGTGTGTCCGATTGTAACAAGCCGTATTAAGTTTCTATATCCGGCTGCATTTTTTGCAATCAAGACGATGTGGTTATAAATGCCTCTCCCCTCGCCCTTACTCAAACGATTTGAATCAATCTTTTTCTCAAATCTGCTTCCTTTTGTGACAATATATGCCTCACAGCCGATAATGGGTTTAATTCCTGCTTTTAACGAGCGTTTATAGAACTCTATTGCACCAAAAAGCACGCCATGATCGGTAATTGCCACCGCGGGCATATTATTCTCAACAGCAGCATTTACAAGGCTTTGAACTGTTGCTGCACCATCGAGTAGGCTGTAGTGTGTATGATTATGGAGGTGAACAAACTGCATTAAACTTTTACTCAAAAAGAAAATTTCTAATTTCAACCGTCAAATTTTAAGATAACACTTTAAGAAGTTAAAAAAATGCTTTTGATTTTTAACTCACATTCATCATAAATGGGTCATTAATTAATTGACCTACGAAAAATATGGAAGTAAAACAAGGCGAATAAAGCGCCGGCACAGAATTCTGTCTGAGTGGCGCGAATAGCGCCACGAGTTAATTCTGTGCAGCGTAGTGAGCCGCAGTTTAACTCATATTTTTCGTAAGTCTTGACTTTTTCTTTCGTCATTTCTTTTGTGTCAAGACAAAAGAAATGACACTAAGCGTAAATCACAGGATAGAATATCAAATTAATCTTTTATGGAAAGCATATCTCATACTATGCTAAAAATATTTTCCATATTGATTCATCTTTAGTACATATGGACTTTAACTCATTTTATTTTAAACAGCATTGAATTTTACTGATGATCGACCAATAAGATTTGAACTTTTCTACGGTATCTATTCTGCTAAAAGTTTTTGCACTTCAGTAACTGCATCTTCAAGTTTTACCATAAGCCGTTCGCCTGTTCTTCGCCGTTTAATTTCAACCTGGCCTGATTTCAAACCCTTATCTCCGACAATTACTTGAAACGGCATTCCGAGTAAATCTGCATCTTTAAATTTAAATCCGGGCGACATATTTGCGCGGTCATCAAAGAGCACTTCAATTTGTGCATCGGTTAATCGATCATAAATCTGATTTGCCGTAATTTCTACATCTTTACTGTTCATATTCAGAGCAATAAGATGAATTTCGTATGGTGCAAGCGCTTTATTCCAGATAATACCGTCTTTATCATTATTTTGTTCGATATAACAAGCCACTATACGCTCTATTCCAATTCCATAGCTTCCCATAATCACCGGCTTTGCCTGGCCGGCTTCATCAAGGTAAGTGATATTGAGTGTATCTGAATATTTTGATCCGAGTTTGAAAATATGGCCTAATTCAATTGCATTGGATATTTTTAACGGGGCAGTGCATTTCGGGCATGGTTCATCTGCTTCAATGGTTCTTAAATCAAAGTACGCATCGATTTTTGCATCACGTTCAAGATCTATATTTGCGATGTGATAGTCATTCCGATTGGCGCCGCTAATCAGTCCATTTGCACCTTCTAATCGTTTATCTGCAATAATTCGAAATCCTTTCAGGTATACCGGGCCTATCGAACCGCCGTCTGCGCCTGTTAATGCCAATAAATCTTCCGCGCTGATAGGTGTAAATTCTCCGCCTCCTAATGCCGTCGTAAGTTTTGATTCGTTAAGCTGATCGTTTCCCATCATCAAGATAAGCAGTGGTTTACCATTATGGCGGTAAACAAGCGATTTAGCCAGTTGGGATTGATCCACTTTTAAGAATTCAACTAATTCATCAATAGTTTTTACATTTGGAGTATGAATTTCTTTCAAAGGTTCGCTTTTTTCGAGACTCTTGACCTTAGGAGCGCCTGATGAAGCCACTTCCAAATTCGCTGCATATCCGCAAGCAGGACATAATACCGTCGTATCCTCGCCGAATTCGGATTCGATCATAAATTCCTGCGAACCTGTACCTCCCATCGCTCCGCTTGAAGCCCCAACAATAAAGAACTGAATACCGCATCGTGAAAATATTTTCTTGTATGCTTCTGCGTGCAAATCGTAGCTCTTATCCAGATCTTCCCATGACCGGTCCAGCGAATACGCATCTTTCATAATAAACTGGCGCCCCCGCAGCACGCCGGATCTCGGCCTTGGTTCGTTTCGGAATTTTGTTTGAATCTGATACCATATTTGCGGCAAATCTTTATAAGACTGAATATGCATGGATGCAATATAACCAATGACTTCTTCGTGAGTCGGGGCAAGCACTAAATCACGTTCTTTTATACTCAGAATGAAATTGGGAATATTACGCCTTCCCGATTGCATCCAGAGCGACTCCGGATTCAATGCCGGCAGCAGAAATTCTTGTCCGCCTATAAAATTCATTTCTTCGCGGACAATGTTCATTGCTTTCGTCATTGCACGATAGCCGAGCGGCAAGTATGAATAAACACCGGAAGTTAACTGCCGCATGAATCCTGCCCGCAGCATTAACTTATGACTTGCTATCGTTGCGTCTGCCGGAACTTCTTTGAGTGTGGGAACGAATGCTTTGCTGAGTCTCAT
>Ga0315537_1003686_pt1 | contig 11336 bp, 7 predicted proteins | sample SalMarSW160270MG_FD_203091 | JGI IMG/M metagenome (GOLD analysis project Ga0315537, IMG submission 203091) | Salt marsh sediment microbial communities from the Plum Island Ecosystem LTER, Massachusetts, United States - Salt Marsh Sediment SW1602-70 ... | reverse complement strand
GTATCCGTCAATTTACGATTGACATGACACTAGTGTACTCATATATAAAGTTACCTCCTTGTTGTTTTATTCTTCCTTCGGAAGTTAGAAGATAAGAGATAGAATCATTTTTATTATATACAATATCATTTACATAACTAACTTTCTCTGAAATTGTGCCACTATCTGATACCATCTTCATAAGTTTATTCCCAATTGCATCATATACAAAGAAGACGGTATCATAACCAAGTATTACTTGTTCAGGTAAATTCAGTTCGTTATATTGTATGAAATCAATTCCTTTATTTTTATCTTGTATAAGGTTTCCATTATAATCGTATGCAAAATCATCATTGCCATTATTCCCATCGTAAAATCCAAATGATGATGTCCCAGATGCAGTATCAATAACAAATTGTAATTGATTACCTATATAATATTGAAAGGATAAAGAATCTATCTGGTCATTATCCCCGTCTCTATTAAGAGTTTTTATATTCCCATTTTTGTCATATGTCAAATTATATACATTGTATTTCGTATCATCTGTCCAGTTTGCACCTGACTTCTCTCCATAATCTGCAGAAGTCAACCTATTCAATTCATCATATGAATATCCTCTGAGAAAGTCTCTCTACAGGGCTAAAAAGTGCCTTAAACAGTCTAATTTGTTGCACCCATGTTGCACTATAGAAAAACAAAAGGTTCTCAGATTTCTCTAAAAGCCTTGCTATTCTTGGTCGGGATGGCGAGATTACCCCGCCGTTGGCGGGATGATCTCGAGTGGGGTGGAAACTAAATAATGAAAAAGGTTCCATTCTAGCGAGATTACGGCTTGCCGTCTTCGTCGGCAAACCGTGATCTCGAGTGGGGTGGAAACTAAAAGCAATTGAAGACCTTGGTGCGAAGCACCTGGTCTTTTATTTTGGTAATCCTTACAAAAACAAGTTTTTGACGGTCTCCCAAAATAAAAGACCGCTTTGCCTGTGGCAAAACGATCTTCAATTGCTTTTGTCGGGATGGCGAGATTTGAACTCGCGACCCCTCGCCCCCCAGACGAGTACTCTAAACCTAGCTGAGCTACATCCCGAATTTTTTCCTTTTCAAAACAGCCCGACAAAATTACGGAACTGACAGGAATCTGCAAAATTTTCAGGAATTATATTGTGGCACGGGAATTGTCCACAATGCGGCAATCAAAAGCAGATGTTTTTCTTATTTTTGCACCTCAATATGTTATACAAGTAAAAAACAACACATGGATCTTTTTAAACCCATTGGTAACCTTGAAAATAACAAGAAACCGCAACAAAGTGAACAGGAAGTGGAAAAGGTAAAATGCCTGATCATCGGTTCCGGACCAGCCGGATATACAGCTGCCATATATGCAGCCCGGGCAAACCTTCAACCCGTACTGTACGAAGGGCTTCAACCCGGTGGTCAGCTGACAACTACCACCGAAGTGGAGAACTTCCCCGGATACCCGGATGGGATCACCGGGCCCGAATTGATGGAAGACCTGAAAAAACAAGCCATCCGTTTTGGTACCGATGTACGCTGGGGACTGGCAACAGCATCGGATCTGTCCAAACAACCCTGTAAAATCACGATCGATAATAAAAAGGTGATCGAAGCAGAGACAATCATCATTGCTACCGGTGCCACCGCTAAATACCTTGGTCTGGACGATGAACAGAAATATGCCGGGTCAGGGGTATCTGCCTGTGCTACCTGTGACGGGTTTTTCTATAAAAACAAAGTCGTTGCCGTGGTGGGCGGCGGTGATTCTGCCTGCGAGGAAGCACTCTACCTGTCAAACCTCTGCTCAAAAGTTTACATTATCGTGCGTAAAAGCTACCTCAGGGCATCCAAAATCATGCAACAACGGGTATCGGAAAAAGAGAATATCGAAGTCCTTTTCGAACACAATACCAAAGGACTATTCGGGGAAAACGTGGTCGAAGGAGCTACGCTGATCAAAAGAATGGGGCAACCGGAGGAAGAAGAGGTGAAGATCAAAATCGATGGGTTCTTCCTGGCAATCGGGCATACACCAAATTCAGATATCTTTAAAGAATACCTGGAAACCGACGAAACAGGCTATATACTGACAAAAAAAGGCACTGCAAAAACCAGTCTGCCTGGCGTCTTCGCCTGTGGCGATGTACAGGATAAAGATTACCGCCAGGCTGTGACAGCTGCCGGATCAGGCTGTATGGCAGCACTCGATGCGGAACGGTATTTAAGCCAGAAAGAAGCTTAGTTAATAGTTAAATGTTAATGGTTAATGGTAAGGTTTATAAGTAAAGTCCCGTCTGACCGATTGGCCGGAATAGCCATACGGTGCTTTTGGAAATAAAAATCAACATATGTTGGTGATTTCAAATTTGAAGCCATCGATTAAACAAAAAGGATCGCAAAAATTCATTATCTATCCCCTACAGGGAAAGATGACGTAATGGTGGAATCTGTCTACAATAATCAATGCCCTACGGGCAACTCCTTGCCCTCATAATTATTCCAAAAGTAAAAATCCCCCGCCCTTGACAGAGTTAAAGAGGTGAGTAGTGAGAGATGAGTTCCGCCTTCTCCGCCAGTCGGCGGATACGGCGGACAGTGTGTGAGTGGTGAGTTACTGCAACCATTTTAAAAATGGTATCCTCCTTCCAAATAACATATCTTTAGTTATATAATAGTGGTGAGAAAGATTTTTGGTGCCAGGTACTCGGTACTGGGTGAAAAGATTTTTACATTTCGTGACAGTGAGAAAATACTAGGTATTCTATTAGAGTCCGATAACAGAGAAATAAAAACTTAAGTTTGTTGTATAAGGAGTGTTTAAACTCTCATAATAAAACACTTAGCCTTAGCCTAAGCCTTAGCCTGTGGGCAAATATTACTAAAAGATATACTTCACCTGCAACATGTCTTTCCAAGATTCGTCTTTATTTATATACAAATAATAATGAGCCCATATTTAACATCCAATCAAAATCAACCATCATGAAAAAAAGAATTTCTTCCAGCGTAATCCTTGTTATTCTTGCCTTTTTCTTATTGCCACAAATCCTGCCTGCCCAGCATGTAACGGGTGACGGGAACGTGACAAAAAAAAGCCGTAAGGTAGACAATTTCAATGCCGTATCGGTCAGTTCCGGGGTCGACCTCTACCTGACCCAGGGAAATGCAGTGAGCCTTGAGGTGGAAGCCGATCAGAACCTTCACGAGTACATCATCACCGAGGTGGAAGACGGAGTATTAAAGATTTATGTTGACGGTTCCATCCGCAGTGTAAAAGAGATGAACGTCTACCTGACCTTCCGGGAGATTGATGCGATCACCGCTTCGGGCGGATCCGATGTGGAGGCAACCGGGACCATCAACCAGGACAGATTAACCGTTGAATGTTCAGGCGGTAGCGACATCAATATGTACCTGAAGGTTAATGAATTGAAGTTTTCTGCCAGCGGTGGTTCGGATGCAAACATCACAGGGGAAGCCAGGGTGCTTATCGCCAAATCAAGCGGTGGAAGTGACCTGGATGCAATGGAACTGAAAACGGCTGAATGTACACTTGAAAGCAGTGGAGGGTCGGACGCCCATGTGTATGTTACGGATAAGCTGAAGGTTCAGGCAAGCGGTGGCAGCGATGTGTATTACAAAGGGGATGCATTGGTTGATGCCAGTGTGAGCGGAAGTTCGGATTTGCATAAGAAGTAGTAATTCGTTAGTCGGTAACGAAGCCCGGGTCGTATAACGTTATTCGGTATTCGTCTTTTTTTGTTGAATCGCCACGTGCTTTGCGGTCCATGAAAATATTTCCTGCTAAAAAACTTGCAGATGGACCGCTTTTCACTCCTTACCATTCTTTCTAAAAACATGTCGCCCCTGCCTGCCGAGGCAGGCGAAAAACGACTAACGATTTAACAGATCTGTCAGCGTATTTTCAATTTGAGGCATTTCAGACATTCGAGGCACTTGAGGCATTAAGAGGACACTTTCCCTCAGCCTGAACCTCCGCCTCAGCCTATTCTTCTTCAACAATCAACACGTGGGTTTCCCAGAAACCTTTGCTATTTAAGTAGTCCTCTTCGGATTGAATTTCGGGGTCCGGGAATATCGGGGCGTACTTGCCAGGGAAAATAGTAAGGGTTCGTATCTCCTCTCCATCTCTCTCCAGGATCAGCTGGATCTCCCAGGTGGGAGTTGGAGTTTTTGCGATCGTCTTTAAAGGGATGACATCACTTTCCACTTCAACAATATTTGCTTTTTCAGAATCAGTCAGTTCATCCAAAGGAACCAGGTTATCATAACCGATACCCTCCGGAAATTCCTCCCTGTCAAACAGGATTTCCAGCTCACACCGGTTATGCTTCCACTCGACCGGAGGATCAATTGCTTTCAGTTTCAGAAACAATGCTTTGACCAGATCTTCAGGGTTGGAAACCCATGCGGGATTAAAATTCGATCCGGGCCGTTTCATCCGTTCCAGCATCTGTTCTCTCGTGCAGATCTCGCTATCACACAGTTTGTCAATGTACGGTTCATCCACTTCCTTGAAGTGTTTCAACACATGGTATTGGAGTTCCTTATCGAACAATCCAACTGCCAGTTCTCTGAAATCAAGTTTTTCGCCCATTATTTTCTTCCTTTTCTGAAAATGATATAAATAAGCAGGAATATAATAATTCCGTTTGTAATGCTAACGTATGGGTACATGACATCCCTGGACACTCCCATTTTGATTACCCATTCGGAGAGGTCGTACAACACTGAAAAAACGCTAAGCAGGGTAATGATGATCAGTGCTATATTGAAGGATTTCTCCCTTCTTTCCTGGAAATGTTCGTTGATCCGTAAAATCTTGGTCTCCATCCGTTCAATCTCAGATTGAATTTCCAGGGAAAGCATCAGTTTATCCTGCAACAGATCTGGTAGAAATTTATAAGAAATATGGCTGTGATGGTAATCGTTGATAAATTCGATAAACTTGTCACGTATTTTTTCCGTTCGTTTGCTCACCACGGTTACATCACTGAGTTCCGAATTGGTCAGGTACATGAAGAATTTGATGTACAGACAATGGATATAGAGGTTAAAATAATCATACTCCCAGCTTCTGAACCGGTCGGGGAAATTCATGCTGATCCTTGTAAAGGTATCGTACAGTGCCAGTGCTGACCAGTTGCGGAATACGGAGATCTTGTTGTTGGCGATCTGTTCTTTAAAATAGCTCTCGGATGGAGCAAAAACACCCTTCCCTTTTGACGATCCGAGTAAAGCAACATTCCCCATGTCATACAGCAGGTAATCCATCTCCTCATCCGGGATTTCTTCTTTCAGGTCAATATGTGTATAGGTTTTCAACTGTGGATTATAGACACTCCAATCCTTTTGGAGGTTCAGTCCGTTCAGGAAATTCTGTTCAATGAATTCTTTCATCGACAGCTGGTTATCCTCACCTGCAAATTTAATCTGAGCATCCAGATGCCTGATTTTGTTCAAAAAATCAGACACTATTCCGAGATTCAGACCGGATCCCTCCTTCAGGCAGATTTTCAATGAGAATATTCCGATACCGTGGGGGAACAGGAACAGATCGGCATACTCAACTCCAAATGGTATCACCTTCTCGTCATCGATCACGACACCTGCACCATTTAGAAAATCTTGTTTATCAAGGTATTCCAGCAGGGTAAGGTGGTTCAGGATCTTTGGATTCAGCCGGTCGGGAGTTGATTCAGCATATCGGATTTCCGGAAAAATATTATTCAGGTAACTGTCGTAATAGCTGTGGTTCAGGTAGTCAAATGTTTTTTCATACTCTCCGCCAAAAATTCTCTTCTTCCAGTTAGCATATTTTTCAGCCATTACCTCCTGGTCGATCTTACGGATATCATACCGGAACAAGCCACTGATTATGACATAAAATGAATGAATTTCTGTTGATGGTGATATTCTCTGTGCCATAATTCCTAGTTGAACTTCAATCCCATCAGGATCACATCATCCACCTGTGGCAATGTTCCTTTCCAATCATCGAAACTATCTTCAATGAGTTTTTTCTGCTCATCCAGGGGTTGATCCTGTATGGATAGCAGCAGTTCTTTCAGCGGTTTGTATCTGAATTTTTTACCTTCCTGCCCGCCGAACTGGTCAGCAAAACCGTCTGAAAACATATAGATCACATCTCCCTTGAGTATCTGAATTTCCTGGTTTGTAAATTGTGCATCCATTTTCCAGTGAATGGCAATCGGAATTCGATCGGCTTTCAACTCCATAAGTTCGCCCTTGCGAATATGGTAGATGGGATTAAATGCTCCGGAGAACTGCAATTTCTTTGTTTCATGATTAAAGATACAGAGTGAAATGTCCATTCCATCCTTTGCTTCTCCTTCTTTACCGGTCTGGTGCAGTGATTCGATCACCTGGGATCGAAGCTGCTCAAGGATTTGATTTGCCTGAAGGTTTTTCATTCTCCCCACAATGTCATTCAGGAAAGAAACACCCAGCATGCTCATGAATGCACCGGGTATTCCATGCCCGGTGCAATCGGCAACAACAATAACCGTGAAATGATCTTTCTCTGTCATCCAGTAAAAATCACCGCTCACAATATCGCGTGGCCGGAAGAAGATAAAGTGTTCCGGCATAAACCCGGAAAAGACCTCTTCGGGAGGCAGCACAGCATCCTGGATTCTTTTCGCATAGCGGATGCTATCGGTTATTTCCGTATTTTTCTCCTCAATTTCGTCGTATGCTTTTTTCAGTTCTACGTTCTTCAACTGGTAGATCTCGGCTTCCCGTTTCGATCGTTCGACTGCAAAAGCGATCTGCTGATTTTTCATCCGGTTCTGGACCTCGGTATTCAGCACCTCTTTTTCCATGTGTTGGTACTGTTTGAAATGCTCCAGTGCTTTATGGTATTCGCCGTATAGTTCATAATATTCTGCCAGGGCAAGGTGTGTTTCGAAGATCAATGGTTTTGCTTTCAGTTCTTCCGCCAGTTTGAAGGATTGTTGAAGGGAGGTGAATCCCTCTTTCAATTTGCCCAGTTTCAGATAGACCCTTCCCTCTCCCATCAGGCATTGCAACTGGCATCTTTTCTCACCAAGCGCTTTATTGAGCTTCAATCCGGTCTGGTAATGCTTCAGTGCCTGGCTGTAATCTTCGGTCTTCTCATAGAGGCTGGCAATTCCCAGGTGGGTCCATGGCATACCGGATCTATCCTTTGTTTTTGTTCTCAATTCCAGGCTCTGCTGGTAATAGTGCAGTGCTTTTTCATAATCACCGGTCAGGGAATGGGTTCTGGCGATCAGGTTGAGTGACGAGGATATGGCTTTGTTGTTCCCGATCTCCTTACGGATTTCAAGGCTATCATTATAGGATTCGAGGGATTTATCAAAATCGCACAACCTGCTGTAGATCAGTCCCAGTGTGCTCATTGCATCCCCTTCCCCTTCGCGGTACCCGATCTGTTCTGCTTCCCTGAGGGCTTTCTGTGCAAATTGAAGCCCCCGTTCATAATCCCCATAGCTTTCGTTTGCCAGGGCGAGGAAGTTCAGGCATTTGGACAGTCCGGTCTCCTCCTCGGTTTTTTCAAAATACTCCAATGCATCCAGTAAGTTCTGGATAAGGTCACCATTGGGTGAGAGCAAAAAGCGGGTTACAGCCTGGTAGAGCCGGGCATAGGCAATACCCCGGGAATAGTCGATTTCCACTGCCAGTTTCCGGGCTTGCGTACACAGGTCCTGTGCCTCCCGGGTATCTTCATACCGCAAAAACCAGGATAGCTCATTCAGGATATCCACCTTCTGAAAAGAGCTGGTGGGTGACTTCAGTTTAAACCGAAGGGTGCGAATTCTTTCTTCCATTTGCCGGGCAAATTGAAATAAAATCAAAAGTTACTAAACTTTATGAAAAATACCATTACGGAACTAATTCATTTAATAAAAAACCAACTTTTTTTGAACCCCGCGATTTTTTCTTACATTTAATCCTCCTTCTACGCCACTTGTCAACCGGAAGGCAGGTGGCGTAGAAGGAGGATAATAAAACCTATTTTATCTAACATGGACGATAAACGGTATAAAAAACGGATCCGGATCTATTCGGTTATTGCAGGGATAACTGTGCTTACATCGATCCTGACAGGATCTTTACGGGATATTTTATTTGCGCGATTAACAGATGACACCGGTTGGGTTATTGCTTTATCAGCCGGATTGAACTTTCTGGCATTCATGATATTATTTTCCCTGATGTTGACCCGGATCGAACTCACCCCCAAACTGGAAAAAAAAATCTGGCTCTCTTTGCTGATCCTATTAGTGCCTATCATTCCCGGGGCTATTTTTGAGATCATTCCCCTGGTTATTGTACCTGCAATTCTCATTTTCCTTTTTCTGAGTATCCTGGTATTCTTCTCCCCTGAAAGATCGACGCGAAGGATTTTTATCTTACTCCTTTTTATGGTTGTTGGATTCTTTATGAAGCGACAACATTGGCCGCTTGCAGGTATCCTCATCACCTTAACACTGGGGGTCCTTGCATTCGGATCAATCATCCATGGGATCCATATTTTACAGAAGCACAAAGAGAATCTCTATTTCCGGATTATTGGTTCGCTTTGTTTTCTTCTGATTGCTTTGCAATCGCTGGCCACATTATTCAAATTTCAACACTGGCCAGGGGCGGGAGTTTTTATTGTAATGGCTGCCGTTCCCACACTGGTAATGACATTGCTGGTTCTGATCACCCTGCCCGGTTCAGGATTCATCAACTGGAAAAAGGAGCAACAACTGATCCTTACCCGTAAGATTCTGATACCCTGGATATTTTTTTTACTTTTTATGGGGATAAAAACATTGCTGCCTATCCCGGTTCAGCAACGGATCTTCGAAGCAGACGTCACAATCACAACACCTTTTAATATGACCCCATATGACGTGAAGCCGAAGGAGGGTATGGAGGAGGGGGAGTAGGTGGAGGTTTGAATCGTGACTAGTTGTAATAGAACCTGCCTTTCAGCAAAACAGAAATCAGTTTTTCTCTTTCAGTCTGCCATAGGTATGCCTTTGGCACCTTCGGGACGAATCGTTTTTCTGATTTCCTTAAACAGCCACTGAAGTGGCTGCCTATTACCCTTCAGTCCCTACGGGATGATTATTTTGCTTCATCTACTTTATACAACAATACAATATATCGTCCTTACGGGACTTTTTCAATACGTAATCCAATCCCGATAATTGATCTCCAACTTACCAAATATTTTTTCTTCGTACACCAATCTCCGGATCTCCTCCACATCGATTACGTATTTAAGCAGGATACTGTTCCGGATACATAACAGGTAATTCCCATCGGGAGAGAAATCGGGGTGGATGCCTTCAAATTTCCGCACCAGTAGCGCGTCCGGAGCAACAAGATTTGTGGTTTCATCTCCCTTAACCACCGTTGCAATATACCTGTCGTTGGCAGAAGGAACCAGCGACTGAAAATCCATTACCGGTTGATACACACTGGTATCATCCATAATGGGATACACATAATAATTCTCATCAATGTTGCTGAATATGCTGTTTCTGGAATGCACGATATAATACCGATTTTCAGGAGGGGCACTATCTTTCTCATGATATACTGTAATCGTAACTGATTTCTGATCCGCTGAAAAAACAGCATCGCACTCTTTACCAAGAATATACTGTTTAAACGCACGTTCGTATTCCCATGGAAGATGCGGCCTGACCATGGTTCCATAACTCTCTGCAAGATAACCCTCAACATTGAGATTCCAGAAAGTGGTTATGCTATCATCCGAAGCAGTAAGGATATAATCACTCGAATAATTGAATTGACAGCTCCGTATCACATCCTTGTACCAAGCTATGGAATCGTAGATCGAAAATTGGTTCTTATCCCGGTTATAATACCAGATATTCACGGTATTGTCTGAAGAAGCCGTTGCAATGAACCGTTCATCGGGAGAGATATCGAGTGCATTTACCCTGTCCTCATGATTGCCCAATTCCTGGAAAAGGATCCCCCCCCGGTCATACAGGTTCACTTCATTTTCATTCACCACCGCAAGCAGGTAATTTCCCCTCCGACTGAAATCGAACAGGTATTTGTCATTGATCCGGTTGGTAGTCGTGTTTACTTCAAACAGATACCCTTCCTTCAACGAATGGATTTTCACCTTTTGATCCTGATAAAGCACCCCGATATATTCATTGTCATCCGATAACCGGACATGGAGAACAGGAATTGTATCAGGAGGTATTGCAAAAACCTCATGCCCATGATCATCCCATACCTTCACTTCGTTATTCTCCAGCCACCCATAAATAAACTTTCCATCCTTTGAAAATTTGGCGTAGGCAATATTTGTCGTACAGGGTGAAAAGTCAAAAAATCTTTTCGTTGCTTCCGGATCCTGCTTCTCCAGCGCATAGAAAGCATCCAGGGCTGCTTTATTCGTAAGGCTGCTGGTTGAATCTGCGTTAAACGCGTAAAATGCACTCTGCAAGCTTAATTCCGGACTGCTTTCCAGCTGCAGGGAAGCAGCAATGATCCATTCTTTTGTTTTTGCTCCCCGGGATTTTTGAAAGTAGTAATAACCGATAGCGACAACGATCAGGATAAATCCAACCGTTGAGATACCGATCACCCGTTGGAAAGCTTTCCGCTTTGCCAGGTAATCTTCTTTACTTGTATTCACGAAAGCCTGCAGCTCTCTGGTCAGGAAAAGCCGGTCCTCATAGGTTTCAATATACTTCAGGTCCTCCTGTGAAAGCAGGATTTTCCGCTGCTGGTAGTAGGTATAGGCATTCTCGATCAATTGCCGTACTTCCATGATCTCCTTTTCCACCAGGGTGATCTTCTCATAGATCTTGGCTGCCAGGCTGTCGTGTCGCAGTTCATATCTTCCATTCTCATCCTTTTCCCGCAGGATCCGGAGGTTTACGAAATTCTGTATCAGCTCTTTGAGTGTCTCCTTTTCTATATCTTTCCCATAGGTTCTGGAGGATTCCAGCACCTCCTCTTCCGTGATCTGTTTTTTGGTTCCTTTGATGGAAACAAAGGATTTTAAAATAGCTAATCCTGTGTCGGGATCATCCAGTGCAGAGATCTGTTCTTCGAGAAAGCTACCGAGAAGGTCAGAAACGTCGCCGATCTGTTCTAATAAAGATATGGTGAAAGAGGTTGAGGATTGTGCGGATGGTCCGCTGTCATTCGATCCGCCGTGGGGCGGATCGTCATTCGCCTTGCTTCGCAAGCCGGCATTCGTCCCTTCGGGACTGTCATTCTTTGTTGCCAGGCGGAAGATTTTGTCCAGGAAGACCTGAAGA
>Ga0315537_1003683_pt1 | contig 11338 bp, 12 predicted proteins | sample SalMarSW160270MG_FD_203091 | JGI IMG/M metagenome (GOLD analysis project Ga0315537, IMG submission 203091) | Salt marsh sediment microbial communities from the Plum Island Ecosystem LTER, Massachusetts, United States - Salt Marsh Sediment SW1602-70 ... | reverse complement strand
GCCAGAGTTGTTCCGCCGTGGTGGGGATGAAGGGCGCTGAAACTACTGCGACAGCTTTCACGACCTGCGCGGCTACGTAGAGAACGGTTGCAGCTTTCGCCCTGTCCGTTTTAATCAGGTTCCACGGTTCCTTTTCGTTCAGGTACTGGTTTCCAACGCGGCTTATGCCGATCAGAGTGTTTGCGGCAGATTGTAGCTTAGCGTCTTCGAATTCTTGGGCGGCTGCTTCCACTTTTTCTCTGATAGCCTGCAGCACCGCCTCGTCTTCTGGCGTGAGCTTTTTTGGTTGGGGAATTTCGCCGTTGAACTGGGCATTTATGAATGTCAGAGTTCTGTGGATGAAGTTGCCAAAGGTGTCATTGAGGTCCGCGTTAATTTTTTCGAGGAAGAGGCCCCAAGAGAAGTTGGTGTCTTTGGCTTCTGGACGCGTAGCCATCAGGAAGAAGCGCCAATAATCCGCTGGAAACAGCTCCAACGCTTCGTCTATCCAAATGCCGATTCTCTGGCTTTTGGAGGCTTTTTCGCCTTTGAACTGGAGAAACTCGGTGGCTGAGACGTTCCAGGGAAGATTATAGTCTTCGCCTGAAGCCAGCAATAGCGCTGGGAGTATTATTGTGTGAAAGGGAATGTTGTCTTTTCCCACGAAATACAGCGTTTTAGCCGCCTTGTCAAACCAGAATTCTCGCCACTTCTCCGGCTTGCCAATGCGCTTGCAGTGCTCAATGGTTGCGGAAACATAACCTAAAACAGCGTCTACCCAGACGTAGATGGTTTTGCCTTCTGCTCCTGGAAAGGGCGCGGGTATTCCCCATTCCACATCACGGGTGACCGCCCTAGGTTTCAAGCCTTCTTTTATCCAGTTTAGGCTGAAGTTTTTGGCGTTAGCTGGAAGCTGCTTGTTATCCTTGATGTACTTGCTAAGCTGGTCTTCGAATCTTGACAGGTCAATGTACCAGTGGCGGGTTGTCTTCACGGTGGGCTTGTTCTTGCAGATTACGCAGTACGGCTCTATGAGAAAGGTGGGTTCTAAAAGGCGTCCGCACCTGTCGCACTGGTCTCCGCGGGCGCGTTCGTAGCCGCAGTAGGGGCATTTTCCTTCCACAAACCTGTCAGGCAAGAAGCGCTGATCATGCTCGCAGTACAGCATCTGTGTCTCTTGGGAGAAGATGTAGCCATTCTTGTAGATTTTCATCAAGAGCTCTTGCACGAATTCTTTGTGCACTGGGCTTTCGGTTCGCGTGTAATTGTCGAATGACGCGCCCCACTTGCGGAATAACTCGGCTACTCGCGCGTGGTTTCTGTCCGTCAGCTCCTTAGGCGTTATCCCCTGCCTTAACGCCTCGACTTCGATGGGCGTGCCATGCTCATCCGAACCGCTTACCATAAGCACGTCGTCGCCCCGCAACCTGTAGTATCGGGCGGCAACGTCTGCGGAAAGGACTGAGCCAACTAGGTTGCCTAAGTGAGGTATCACGTTGATGTAGGGCCACGCGGACGTGACTAAGACTTTCCCGAATGTAATGCACTCTCCAGCTTGAATGTGCATAATTTGTGTATTCTATTACTTAATCATGCCGATAGGCACCAACAGAAAAAATCGTATGAAGTTCTCAAAAATGATGGAAGAAAAATAAAGTTAGTTTTAGGCGTTTAGGTTACTTTTATCACTATTGTTTCTGAGATGTGATTGAAGATTCTCTGGCGCCTTCTTGGATATAGAATCCAGCCCAGCAGGACATCCAGTGGAAGCAAGAAAGCTTTTCCCACGCTCTCCAAAGCTGCGTTACCCATGCCTATTTGACTGCCATCCAGGCGTGTGACCTTTAGGCGCATAACCATTTTTCCAATCGATTGCCCGTAAGTACCGTCCATGAATAGCCAGTACAGGAAGTATGCAACGCCGCCTATATTGAAGAATGGAATCCAACTGGGCCAGTTGGACCACCACGTTAATGACTGACTTGCAAACCATGTAAACAGCCCCAGTATGCCTACCACAGCTCCAATTATGGCGGCGTCTATTAGCCACGCAACGAAGCGTTCCCACCAAAGCGCCAACTCTAGCCCAGAAGCTGCAGGCGCAGAGGGCGCAGTTGGCACCGCGGGTGCAGCAGGTGCCTCTTCCATCGTCACAGCGGTTCCGCACACAGGACAATATTTCGCTCCTTCAGGAAGCTCATTTCCACATTTCTGGCAATAGGGCATAACGTTTTCCTCGCTGTACATTAAGGTCTAGACGTATATTTCCTTTTTTGCCCTTTTAACGCGTAGACAAGCACGTTTGAAAATATTTAAATTCAAAAACCGAGTTATCGTAAAATGGGGTTTTGCGCAGTATGCCTTACTGCCGCAAATGCGGAGCCAAACTGGATGAGGATGCAAGGTTCTGCCATGTCTGCGGAACACAAGTGGTCCCAGTGGCTACTACCAGACCAACAGCGCCTACAAGAAGGACACCGTTCTATATTTTGCCCGTTGCTATTCTGATAGCCGTCTTACTCTTGGCGATAGTGACTGGCGCCTTGTTCTTTTTACCTTTCTACCCTGTCAATTTCAACCAGACAAACCAAGTCCCCGAAGCTGATGTGGATAATCTGCTTGTGGACTTTCAAGCTGACGTTGCCCACGTGAACATTTTCTTCGAGAATTTGTCTGGCAACATGGCTATGTTGAATGTAACCGCAGACGGCAATGTAGGTATTCTTGGCGACCCAAACCGCGTGCTAAACGTAACTTTTAACCACCAAACGGCAAACAACTCCGCAATAGTCATCGCCAGCATCTCCCGAGACACTAGGTGGCCGTTACTGTACAATTTGAACGTAAACTGCGATGTGTACATTGACCCCTCAGCAAACTTGAGCTTGCATGTCCGCTCAAGCGTCGGCGATATCGTGATGAACGCTGACGCCAACATGACTCTGCAAAATCTCGATCTAGAGACGGCAATAGGCAGTGTAGATGTCAGCCTAGCAAAAGGCGTGATTATCCGCGGAATAGCCTCACTCAAGGCCACAACTGGAAGCGTGCAGTTCCGAATGGATAAGGCGGACGTTTCAGGCAATGTCTCAGTCAATCTGCAGTCAACCACGGGCTCAGTGAACGTGGATTTGACAGAGAACCAGAAGCTTTCGGGAAATGTCACCGTGTCCGCTCAAACCACAATTGGCGGAGTCAACCTACGCATGGTAATTGACGACGACGTAGGCGCCAGAATAGAGTCTCACACAGAGTTAGGAGAAATAAACGTAGATGTGCAGAAATTTTCGGGAAACCAGACGTTCCTTCAGTCCGATAACTATCCAGCGGGAAGCAACTTTCTTGTAAACCTGAGAACCACCACGGGCGGAATCAACGTAAACGCCGCTTACGGCGCTTCCACCGTTCTCAGCTAAGCAAATTGGCATGCAGCACAACGCCCCGTTTCCTAAATGTTTAAAACTTGCTTTGCCTTTGTACAAAAAGCTAAAGGTGACGTTTTTGGCGCAACCACGAAAGTTTACAAGTAAAGAGCTTGAAGAGTATAATGGGAAAAACGGCAAACCAGCTTACATCGCTTACCAAGGAAAAGTCTACGATGTCTCACAGAGTGACCTCTGGCGTGACGGTGAACACATGGGCATGCACCAAGCAGGAAAAGACCTCACCGAAGAATTGGAACTCGCCCCTCACCGAGAAGAAGTCTTTGAAAAAGCAAAGTTAATCGGCGAGTTAGTGTAGCAACCTCAAAAGATTACCTGCAAAACGCTGTCAACCCTGCGCAGACCATCCACTGCCGCTTTTGCTTCTTTAGCGCTTAGCTTCCCCTGTTTCATCAGCTTATGCAACGCGGCAACGGTGGTGTAAAGCGTGTCAAAAGCGGCTTTCACATCCAAATCGTTATCCATGTTCTCTTCAAAGCGTGAAATAATGCTGGCGACAAGCTTTTTTGCTCTTTCGCTGGAATTGGCTGACTCTGCCTTTTCCAAACCTTGCATCATATCCTTGAAAGCGTCACGTTATCGCCCATTTGGGAAGGAAGCGTAAAATCTGGAGCTTTATCTCCAACATTGATTTTCATAGAAATATCACTTATATTTTTGAACGAAAAACGGGCTATTAATATTTTCCCGCATAAGATAAAAAACGCAGAGGTTCTATAAGGAAGAAAACTGCGGTTTTGCCGTAACAATGTAGAAGTTGCGTCCCAAATCTTTCACGCTTTCTATAGTGAAACCCGCTTGCTTGATGAGGGTTGCGGCTTGCTCCTCGCTGAACCTGATTCGCAATGGCGGACCAAACACCGTGGATTTTTTCTTCCAATCCAAGTTCACAAGTCTTCCAGCAGGACTGAGCATGAGCTTGGCGTTACGCAAAACTTTTGCTGGGTCTTTGAAGTCATGAAGCACAGTGCTGTAGAAAACTATGTCGGCGCACGCGTCGCAGAAAACTGTTTCTTCCGCCGCTCCAACCTCTGCGCTGATGTTTTTCAAGTTTTTTTCCGCGGCTTGGCGTTTTAGCCTGTCAATGGCTGAAGCGTCTATGTCAACGGCGTAGACCTTGCCTTTTTCGCCCACGAGTCTGGCGGCTGGAATGGTGAAAAATCCGTCTCCGCAACCTATGTCCATGAATACCATGCCAGAACGTAAGCCAATGCTCTCCAAGTTCAGTTGGGGGTGATGCCGCCTTCTTATTATTCCTTCGCCAAAATGCTTCTGGCCGCTCATAAATTCGTCAACTCTCTTTTATGGTTGAAGCTTCACCGTTATTTTTCTTCTCCTTGTCGCTTCATCATCTCTGGTATCTTCCAGTGCATCTTGGACACTGCTTCCTTCATGACGTCCATCAGTTCCTCGTTGACTTCCACTTCTATTGTGACTTTGAAGCGTCCTTTCTTTTCTTCAGGCATTGACCCACCTCCTTTCGCTTTTTAGTTGATTAGGCAATAAGTCATCGAGAACGTGAAGGGCTTGCTTCGAGGTCAAGTCGAAGTCGATCTCTATCTTATAGTGGAACTTGCCTAGCCGTCGGGTTTTGGCTTTATATTCTGAAATCAACCCTTGCTTTTTCCATTCCTTCAGCGTTCGCGTCAAATAGTAGGAGATGGCACGCGGAGCCAAAGGTTCAAAGACGAAGGCAAGCCTTAGCATAAAGCTAAAAAATCTTTGACTAATCCGTTCTGACATGTAATTCTCCCTGTACTCTTGGCTCGTAGCGCCTAAGCGTGCAAGCCCTGTTCATAATACGTGAAGCGAATTTTTTAAGTTTGTGTGACTGTCATAAACCAGCAACAAGGTTGATCAGAATTGGCACTCGAAAAGCTAAATGAGCAGATTAAGACTTGCAGAAAATGCAGACTGTGGCAGGGCGCCAAAAACGGGGTTCCCGGAGAAGGACCACTTCAGGCTAAAGTGATGCTGGTGGGACAGAATCCCGGCGCAGAAGAAGACAAGACGGGCAAGCCCTTCGTTGGAAGAGCTGGAAAATTCTTAAACAAGGTTCTCGCCAAAAACGGCGTTATCCGCGAGGAGCTTTTTGTAACCAACTTGGTTAAGCATGTGACGCCTAAGAACAGGAAGCCGTTACCTGACGAGATAGCTGCTTGTGCGCCTTATTTGGTTGCGCAGGTTAACGCGATTAAGCCGAAGATAGTCGTGCTGATGGGTACGGTGGCGTGGCAGGCTCCGCGGGTTGAAGGCGTAACGTACGTTGAGACGTATCACCCGTCGGCTGCGATGCGTTTTACGAAAATGAGAAAAAGGTTTGAGGAAGATTTCCGCGTTTTGAAAGAGCTTTTGTGACTGACGGGTTTACCATTTTTGGGCGTATCTCCAGCCGCCTTCAAAGGTGCCTGCTCTCCATAACGCATCCGATTACGCTAATGGCGCGGAAAAAATAAATAGTTACTGTAACCGTCTGCAGTGACACTTTCGCAGCAAAATGCTGATAGGCTTCAGAATATTATATTCGGCTTCCCGCTCCACTGCTTCTACACTGAAGTTCAGTTTTTATTGCAAGCAGGAGACAGTTTACTGCACATTCCACCAGCAATTTATTGTTTGAGGTACGTTGAGGAAGTAAGTGGTAAGCATAAGCCTACTCGGTATAGCAGGGATAGAATGGCTTAGATTGTATCGTTCCAGTAGTAGATTTTCTGGTAGCCGCCTTTCGCGACAGGATACGCTGCGTCCTCGTAGATTATGTCCATGTTCGTGCCATATCGGGCTAAAAGTTTGCTCATCAGCGTCGCGATTGGGATGGTTTTTTCGTCAGTTCCATAGAAGCCCCAGATTGTGTCGTTGGGGTGTCGCATGCCCCAGCCGTAGTTTCTCGGCAGCACCATAGCCGCCTCCACCCCGTTCGCGCCATTCGTGTTGGTTCTCCTCAATTTTGCTGCGTCGTTCCAGAACCTTTCCAGCGCTAGGAAATGCTCATCCTCCATTACTCCGTATTCTTTGCCATCGAGAATCGGGTAGTTGAAAAGCACTATGTAGTTTGCACCAGCTTTGTATGCAGTCATCATCTGATTGTAAATCTGGTCGCCAGTGTCCAAGTATATCGGTGTTGGTGGACCGTATTTCCATGTGATTATGGCGCCCCATTCTTTGTTCTGCATATGCGCCGCACCCTTGACAAGATCTATTTGCTGTGCCACACTGCAGTTCCAACCAATCTGCGCCAACATAACATCATACCCTCCCAAATAATCGAACCAGTATAAGGCGTAATCTGACGTGAACGTCTTGAACCCCGCGTTTCTAAGCGAGCTGAATCCTGGGTCGTCTCGGATGACATTTTTCACGAAGAATTCAGCTTCAGCATCATAATCCGCAGGCGCGGAGCCGTTAGCTTCCTGAATCTTCCCGTAAATTGCGTATAACTCGTGAACTGCATTGACGTAAACGCTGGGGACTCTTGAGGTGGATGGATCGGGAGGATTTTCGTCCAAGGCGCTGAGCCAAGTGAAAAAGGTCTTCCAGTCTCCGTCAAGCTGAAGTCCGCCCGGTTCATCACTGTAGTACATGCCAAGAAACTTGTCGCCCCATCTTTCTGTCCAACGCTGCTTTATGCCGTCAAGTGATGACAGGTTCCAGAACCAGATGGGGTTCGAAATATTGCGGCTATCGGTTGAATTGAACCCAACGTTGATTATTACTTGCAAGCCTTGAGCGACAGCGTAGTCGCAAATCTCTTCAATCGTGGTTTGGTTCCTGCTTATCGGGTTGCCAGCCGCGTTTAAGATGAAAAGGTTCGTGTAAGATTTCACCCTGTCTATGAGCAGGTCGGCTTCCGCTGTGGTGTTGCCGCAGAAAGCTACACCAACGTTAACATCGGGCGCTGATTTGTTGTCATTGTTGAAGGCGTATATCACTAACGCGGTTGACGCTGAGGACGCCAGTAGCACTGCAAGCAACAAAGGAACCAGATATTTCTGGACATTCTTGAAATCTCGCAATCAACGCGCCCCAATACAACATAGTATTCATCGTGATAGATAATTATTTTCCAAAATCTAATTTCACTGGATACGCTGGCAGGAATACCAAAGCAGAGAAGAGCCATCCTCAAACGTAAAGCTTTAATCTTAATCGTGAATTCATAAGATACTTATTAATTAAATTCATATTAGCCATCAGAATTCAGACTTGAAATTAAGAAACGCTTAACTGTTAAAAGCGCTTAAATAGCAGACAGAGAGGAGAAACTTGCCGACGCTTGGACTATTCCGCAAATCAAAGAAAGAAGAAGGCGAAAAAACAGAAATGCCCCCTCCAGAAGACAAAGAGGCATTTGACAAAACCTACCTGAAAGCCATGCCTCTCCGCGACTTATCCGACTTAGAAGACATCAAGAACGAAGTCAAAAACGGAAACGTCCTCATTCTCCGCATAACTCCACTTGCAAGCAAAAGCATCGAAGACGTGAAACACGCAGTAAACGAACTATACGAGTTCGCCGAATCCATCGGCGGAGACATTGCCCGCCTAGGCGAAGAAAGAGTTGTCATCTGCCCCCAAAACATAAGAATCTGGCGAGAAAAAAAGCAGGTTTCAAAAGAGCCCTTGCCTACAGCAGCCTGAAAGTTTCCAAAATTGCTGGAACAACGGTGTTGATGCCGGCTTTATGGTCGAGGAAGCCAGCCATGTTCATGATTTTCTGTTTTTCTCCGTGAACTACAAAAATTCTCTCAGGCTTAGGCGTAAGATGAGTCAAATAGTGGATTAGTTGCCGTCTGTCAGAGTGCCCTGAAAAGCCTTCTATGGACTCAGTTTGCATTTTGACTTGTACAACTGCCATTTTGCCCTCGTTATCCATCATCGTAACTTCGTTTACTCCTTTCTGCACTCTCTTACCCAAGGTTCCTTCAATCTGGTAGCTGACAAAAATTATGGTGTTCTTTTCATCGTCAGCCCAGTTTTTGAAGTATTCTATCACAGGACCACCTTCAAGCATTCCAGAAGTCGCCAGAACGATGCAGGGTTCGCCTTCAAATATGCTTTGCCTAACGCTGGGATGCTCCACAATCGTGAAGTAGTCCGACTGGAACGGGTTAACCTCTTCGTGGAGTATGCTGTGGCGAACTTCCCTGCCCAAGTACTCGGGATAAGCGGTGTGAATTGCCGTGGCTTCTGAAATCATGCCTTCGATAAACACGGGCGCTTCCTTCATCAACCCGCGCTTCATGTAACCGTCAATGATAAGCATTATTTCCTGCGCTCTGCCCACCGCCGGCACAGGAATAAGCACTTTGCCTTTGCGCTCCAAAGTTTCATTTATGACACGAGTTAAGCTTTCTTCAGCTTCAACTCTGGAGGGCATGAAGTCGTCGTGCCCGCCGTAAGTGCTTTCAGTGATCACGGTTTCAATCCGCGGAAACTCCGTTGCCGCCGCCTCCAGCAGCATGGTCCGCGCGAACTTGTAGTCGCTGGTGTAAACAATGTTGTGCAAGCCTTCGCCGATGTGCAGGTGCGCCATGGCAGCGCCGAGTATGTGACCAGAATTGTGCAGGGTCAAACGAATGTCAGGCGCTATGTCAGTGACGACGCCGAACCTGAGAGGAATAGTGTGTAAAACGCATTCGCGAACGTCCTTTTGATCGTAATGCGGTGTTACTCCCTGCTTGTTTGCCACGTCCAAGTAGTCCAGCTGAAGCATCGTCATCAGGTTCGAAGTCGGCGCGGAACAGTAAACTGGACCGTCATAGCCGTACTTGTAAAGAAACGGCGTTAAGCCGCAGTGGTCAAGGTGAGCGTGAGTTATAACTACCGCGTCCAACTGGTCTATTTGAAATTCTGGGCAGTCAAAACGCGGAAAAGCCTCGAAAGGCCTTTGTGAGCCTGGGTTGATGCCACAGTCCAATAAGACGCTGCTTTCTCTGGTTTTAATGAGAAAGGCTGAGCGACCTACTTCCTGAGCGCCTCCAAGCACGGTCATCCTGATGTCGCCGACATCGTAAGCTTTCGGTCGGAAAATTCTTTCGCCTACGGTGCGGAGTATTCTTTCGCGTTCTTTGCTTTCTGAATGAAGGTAATGGCGCATGTGCGTAATGATTTTAGACTTTATCGGAGGGCTTCTCAAGACGTGAGGGCGCCACTTGGTCTTCTTTATAATCTCCTGCAGAACCATGCCGTTTCTGCCGATAACCAAGCCTGGCTTTTTTGTTTCGATTATTATTTCGCCTAGGCTGGGGTCGAAGTTTATGTCTGTTATCTCTGCTTCTGGGGAGATTAATTCCCGTGTTATCTTTTCGGCTTCTGTTTCGGGAAGCCTAACCGATGGGTCGGGTCGGACGACTATTCTTTTTCGTATTACGCCGACGATTTCTGCCACGATGCTGCTTTGATCAACCAAAATCTCTGGTTTCTTAGTGTAAACAGCAAGCATCGGACCTTCATATTCTATTCTTGTGACTTCTGCTTCTCTTGGAACGTGCTCAAGTATGTACTGGCTTATTTCTATCTTGTCTTTGTCTTTATCCGAGTTTCTCGCCACGATTCTTAACTTCCTCAACTTGCCAGAAGCTTGCGCTTCTCCTCGTCTGTCAACTCTCGATAACCTTTCTGGTCTATTACTGTGACGTTGTAGCTGTCGCCGCTTGCAATATCACGTTTCATAGCTGCGTTAACAGCTTTAACAATAGTCGGCAGCAACTCGTTAACAGACATGCCTTCTCGGTAATTGTCGTCCAGTACGCCGTAAGCGATAGGTGAGCCAGAACCAGTTGAGACCACTTTCTCCTCCGTCAAGCTGCCCAATGGGTCCAAATTAAACACGTGTGGGCCTGTGTCGTCTATGCCGCCAATTAAGACCTGCGTTGCCAATGGCACGTATCTGGCGGAAAACAGCAGGTTCGCAATAAGCCTTGCCGCGGCGCTAACAGGCATGGGTCTGTTCATGTTGATTTTGTAAAGCTGCGCGTTAGCGATGAGTATGTCAACTACTCGCTGTGCGTCAGCGACGGTTCCTGCGATAGTCATGCCTAAATGGTCATCGATTTTGTACACTTTTTTTCCGAATTTGTGGGCTACGTAGAAGCCCATAGTTACGCGGGTGTCTGAGGCTAATATGACGCCGTCTTTGCAGACGACCCCGAGGGTTGTTGTTCCTTTTAGGAATAGTTGGCTAGCTGCATTGTTCTGTGTCATTATTTTTTTGTCTCCCTAAAACTGAATTCTTAGAATTCCATCACTAGGAAGGAGTAAGATGTAATCTTTCTGTGATGTTTATTAACTTTACGGATTGTGGAGATATCTCCCGCACAACAATTTCCCTTCTTTTTTTACTACGTACATAATGGAGCGGCCCTGAATGGTTAATGCGGATCGCGTTAAGCGTAAGCTGCCTTCTCTGCTCTGCGATGGTGACACCACTAAGCGAGAAAACAATAATGCGTTCATGAAAAACCGTTATCGGCTTCAGCGTTTCATGAAGCGGAACCCTCAGCGTTTCAATACTTTAACTAATCGGCTTTTGGCTGTTCTTGAGGAAATAGACGTTGAGCTGCAAAGAGTTTCATAAAGTTACCTTATATAAAGTGGAAAGTGCAAGCATCAATCTTGCCCTCTACGACCCGCTGTTTGAAGCAGCTTACAAAAACATAGTTGGAAGATAGCGCGCGCCTATAGGTTTTGTGTGTATCTCCAAGTTTACGGTTTTTTACATTTAGCTATTTGCACAATTTTTTATTTGTAGTCGCGGCATGAACATTGGAACCATATGCTTATATTCTTGGAACTCTTTGCCGAACCTTTTCTCCATTTCTTTGTCTTCTTCTTTGGCAAGTCGATAATACACGATAGCTAGGATTGGCCATAATATAAGCGTAGAAATCGTAATCCACAGAACATTCATACCGAGA
>Ga0315537_1003682_pt1 | contig 11339 bp, 8 predicted proteins | sample SalMarSW160270MG_FD_203091 | JGI IMG/M metagenome (GOLD analysis project Ga0315537, IMG submission 203091) | Salt marsh sediment microbial communities from the Plum Island Ecosystem LTER, Massachusetts, United States - Salt Marsh Sediment SW1602-70 ... | reverse complement strand
ATAATCTGGGTCAGGTCCAGAATCGCAAAAGGCTTGCGACGATCGATGCTGTCATCGCGATTATTCTTATCTTCTGCTCTGAGTCTCAGCGCACTCGTGAAAAATTCACCGGCAGCTCCAAGTTCACTTGTATTCTCAAATGCCTTGGCCAGAACATAAGCAAGCTGCGTGTCCATACGATTTGATGCTTTAAGCTGCTGGTAAACAGCATAGAGTTTTTGAACAGCCTCTGTCCTGTCCCCCTTCGCAAGAGCGAGCATTCCCTGCCATTTCACAACCCTTGGATCTTCGCCGCTGCCGAAAATCTGCTCGATTTCGTGCACAATACCTTCCGCTTCGTCAAGCCACTCCTGTCTTTGCTCAGGCGATAAACTTACCGCCGGATCCAGCAATCTTTCAAGGTACACTGTGCCAAGGTATAGGTATACCAAAGCCCTATTGTTTCTGTGAAGGAATCGTCGTGGCCCCTCTGTTTCCTGCGCACCAGGCAGTTTGAGGGCATCATTTAAGGTTGAGACGGCTTTGTCCAGCGATAACTGGTCATTCCTCATGGTGGCCTTAAAATTGTAAGCGTCTGCAGCGCTAATCGCATATAATACATTGTTAGGCTCAAGCTCTCTCGCTTTGTCGATTGCCTCAATAGCCTGGTCCAAATGGCCGGAGCCCATGTTGCGGTAGTAATTTGCAATAAATGAGTACACTGCGGGTTCTTCGGGAAACTTTTCGACGAGCTCCCGGTATTGTGTCTCGAAGGTAGCCAGTTTTTCCAGAGTCCTGTCTTCGGCTGCTGCTACACTTTGTTCAAGCGAGAGAAGATTCATGTGGCTTCTAACGTCTTGAGGGGAATCCTCAACAGTTTTCTTGAGGATCTCAATAGCTGACTGTCTGGCCTTTTCTCGCTCATCGAAGCTGCCGCGCGAAGCAAGCAGATCCCCTTTGACAATAAATGCCCGAACGAGCTGCAATACCACACTCGCATTTGTCGGATCAAGCTCCTGTGCCTTCTCCAGGTCATGGATAGACTCTTCTAAAACCCTATCCGGCTCGGTCACAGCACCCCTGGCAACAATTTCGAGTTTTGCTCTGCCTCTAAGCAGATATAAATACTGGCCTATGCGCTGGACACCATCGGCACCGCTCAAAGGTGGGTGAACAAAATCAATCTTCTCGTACTGAGGTCTTTCCCACTGCGCTGTGTCCTCGTTAACTAAATCCTCCCGTTCAACAATTTCCAGAAAATCTGACGCCTCTTTTTCGATATCCTGCCAAAGCTGAACAGCACCACTGTCGGCAACGATGTATGAATACTTCAATCGAGCATACCTCACCGCAAGGTTATCCGGCTCTATATTCAGAATCTCCTTCCAAACACCGAGAAGAGGAGGCCAATCTACCGTCGCAATATAAAGGTCAACAAGCTTATTCAGGGCCACAAGCCGCACCTGGTCATTCTTGGCTTTCGCCCTGGCACGAAGGTACTTCATGCTCGCTGCCTCATAATCCTGCTTCGCCATCGCGGCATCACCATCCTCAATCAGCTTCGCCTGAGAAGTTAATAAATCCTTCTCCTGTATAACAATAAAGGCAATGACAAACATCACCAGAAGAACTACCGTCCCCGCCAGAGCGACTTTCTTGTTAAATCTCTTAGCCATCTATTTTCCTTTCTTTTGATGTCCGCAAAACGACATTATCCAAGCTATAAACTTACCCTTATGCTTAGGCCGTACACCTTCAAACAGCAATAATATCCTACCTTTCGGTCAGGGCCGGGACCCAACGATTCCCATGCGCAGAACTCATGGCAGCATTACCGTCCCATCAGGTCGTTCGCATCAGGCCAGTGGTCCTGCTCTAAAACAGGTAAAAGTACACTCAGCAGTTTTTCACACGTTGCGGTCGCACTTGCCTGGTCGGGCGGGTTCCTAAACTGATTAAAAACCATTTCGACCTTACTGAAATACGAATGTTTACCGCGAATGTTTCCGCCGAGAATGAGTCTTGCGTCAGTTCGCGTATTGGCATAAGCACAATTGACGTTAAACAAGTATAGTACCGGAAAACTCAAGCCGCTCGACTGCACATTTGAACTGCCGCGCTCAAAAATGACATAACGGCCAGGTATCTTCCGACCAGAATCCGCCTCATCATCAGCCACACCGGCTACTTCGAATGTGACAGGGTCCGAACTCTTTTTTCTAAAGCCGCCGCCGGTATAACACTCTTCCGGAACGTGCGGCACTGAATCGACCTTGCCGTAATATGTTATAAATAACAGCAATGAACCGGCAGAACTCTGTGGGTCGGCCTCGCTGTCCACCAGAACCCATTGCAGATAGTCTTGCGTCCCGAGGCTGTCAACAATGTCGTTGGACTGTATCTTGACCTTTTCCTTGACTGTAAAAGGACCGAGTCTCGATTCGTCCAGGTCATCTAACGACTTCTTAAGCCCGATAGGCTCTTTCTCCAGCCAAAGCTTGAAGTAAGACTGCATCAGCGACATGCCGCTCGCAGCAAGTGCCAGTACGGCAACACACAGCAAAAACGCCGGTTGAGCGTAATGTTTCAAAAAACCGTTCATTATCCGTCTTTATCATCTCTCCTGCGGATTACGACGTCTTTCTTTACAGGCTGCAACTGGGCTTCTTCGACAAATATATTAGACATGAACCATGCCAGAACGCCGTACAACCCGAACGCCAGAAAAAGCATAAATATCCCCAGTGCATCATGGTAGATACCTTGTGCATATTCTGGGTCTATCAGTACATATATGAACCCGGTAATTGTAACCCGCACGATGTTACACAAAATCGCAATGGGAACAGTACTTGCCAACAACACCAGACGCTGCCACACAGGTCTTTTATGCAAATAGGCCATAGCCACACCCAGTGCCAGAAATGCCATCAAAAGACGCATTCCGCTGCACGCCTCGGCAACGTCCAGCGGCGGTTCCAGATGCTGTCCCTTGTAGAATATATCTACGACAACACCACTGGCTGTGGCATGCAGGTCTTTAACCAGACTAAGCATACTCGATGCTGCAGACGCCGCCCATATACGCATAGGTATCGTTATGCCGCGGTAATAACGGTCCGGCAAAGGAACGGCAAAAACAAGAAACGCCACAGGAAGCCATGCATACTTGACCAACTTCCATCCGCCCAGAAATAGTACGACAGCTCCTAACGTCGCAATCATTGACAGGGGACTTAAATAACCAAATCGCAACTGGATTATGTTAAACGGGTAAAAGGCAAGACCGCAAATAAGAAAAAACAACCCCAGATAGCTGGGTTTCAACTTCAGATTCAGTATCTCATCTTTGGCCTGGTGAAGAAAATATAAACTGAAAAGCGGGATTATGAATCCATGTGACCAGCTCGGGTCGCTCCACTTGCCGACTATGCGGTCAATCTCAATGTAATAAACCAGATAGAACAACAATCCAATTATCCCTATCTTGAGGTAATTGTGAACGCCAAGCTGTCGCCACTGAGTAAGTTTTTCATCAGACAAAACAACGCCAGGTATTGGGAAGGTGCAAGGTTCTGTCATAATATATCATTCACCAAATCCAAAGGGGCCCAATGGATGACGTATTCCAAACTCTCTGTCAGCAAAGTTCCGGTCATATAAAAAGCCAAATCCGTATGTAGCTCTAAACGAGTTTCTCAATACCGCACGCCACCTTGAGGTAGGGTGTGTGCCAACATTAACCAGGTCGTTAGGCTTAATGAAGAAGTCCGGCTCTTCACCCCGCGCAATCTTGTCCAGGTCAACCAGAACCGTCTCTTCTTTGTTCTTGCCTACTCGCCGCGTCACCTCACATCGTTTCGGCCAGGCCAACGGGCCCAGCCCTCCTGCCGCGGCAATAGCCATCTTCAGGGTCATCGGTCGCCCCGTAAGATTTATGTAACCCTGAGCATTTACATTACCCATAATAGCAAATTCACCGATTACATCAAGCGGCACATGTATCGTATCGCCGGGCCTGATTACAATGTTATATCTCGCGTCCCCGCCCGCAAGCTTGTCGCTTGGTATCTTGATGACTCTTGTCTGCACACCGCCGGTGCCGACCTGCTCCCAGTCAAACTCCTCCGGCACCGGTGCTCGCGGCCGTTCCGCAGGTCCCGGCTCTTCAACTCTTTCCGCATATTTGCGTCTCGGCGTCGGCTCACCAACTGCTACCGGAACCCACTTGCCGTCCCTGAAGACCCATTCGATCCTGCCGGCTTCCATCTCGATTCCGGGGCCTGCCGAAACTCCTGCTTGCTCATCAGCCGAATTATCATCAATCCACGCCCGCTCATCCTTGAACCCTGCCGGAAGTGCCGCATCCACAAGGTCATCATAGTCCGTAGCCATCTCTGCAGTTGTAATCACAAGCCGGGACGCCGGCCGCTGCACCGCTGCACGCGGCGCTATTATCTCCAGCATTTCACCTTCAGGAATTTCTATCTCCTCTTCAGCTGCCGGTTGTTGACTCGGCTGTTCGTATTGGCCGTATGCGACGTCTCTGCCGGTTACGATTCTGGTCACATAAACGTAGCTGATATTGAACTGGGCCGCCACGCCTGAAACAGCCAGTGCATCATTCAGGCGAAAGTCATAACGAGGTATTCCAAAACGGCCCGGATTCGGAACACCATTGCCCAATATCGAGTACGTACGACGTTCTGAGGTCAGTGAAACAACTGTTACCAGCGGCTCTTTTAAAATACTCGGCGATAATATCTGCCTTATTTCCTCCTCCAGTTGTGATTCCGTCAAGCCAGCGGCATCTACAACACCGACCTCAGGTATGGATATCCGACCTGTCTCTGTAACAACAAAATCGTTAACGTACGCTTGCCCCTGCTGCAGTAACTCGAAAATAGACACTCGTACCCGATCCCCCGTCGCAAAGGTGTAATCGTTCTCGAAAACCATGATGTCTATGGGTTTGGGGTCTTCTGTTCCCGTCCACTCCGACGGCTTTTCATCAGCCACCCCCAAAGAGTCCAGGATTACGTTGACCGCCGGGACCGGCCGGAATCGGCCAATCTGGGTCGGGTCAAAGAAATTATCACCACAGCCGCCGTTCAGTACACATAAAGCAATACCAACAGCACTTACAACAGCAAATACCCTTTTATTACGCTCAAAAACGACCATATCCTTAGCGCCTCCAGCCATCTTGGTACGTACAGCGATAGCCCCTATCTTGTTAGTATGTATCATTTGCCAAGTATCTATCGGCTGGGCTACAAACCGCCTTAACTTTTTAACTCCTTACCCTACAACACAATGCGCGGATTCGCGAGTCCCTTCGTCGCCCCATAACAAAGCCCGATAACCCGCCACAAACGCCGTCCACCTACAACTGAAATCCCCCAGATTACCACCGGCTGTAATAATCGTATGTCTCTGTCATAACAGCACTTACCGTAGGCGGCATCATCCAGAATGCAAAAACCCTCCTCTTCTTCGCTAGGTTTTCCGCCAGATAGCACGTCGTTTATACTCGTCGCGAACCCTTTTTGTTCGCTGAGGCGCATTTTTCTGCCCTATAAGTTCCATCCCGTCGGAACTGAAAATAGGCACTATTTTGACCGGTAAACAGCCGAGAAATCCCTGGAAAGTGAACTTTTCCACAAAAAAGGGCTGGGATGCCTAAAAAAAACACCCCAGCCCGCTATTGCGCAGGACAAATTCTTCTATTTTCACTGGTCAGCGTTACCGTTGCACTTAATCGCAGCTAGTTGCTCCATCAGGGCGAACCGCTCGGCAACGTCGCGCTTCGCAAGCACCAGAAGCTGTGCCGCTGCATCCGGATTTATCTTCTGCAGTGACCTGTAGCGATTCTCGCCATAGATATACTCTGCCAAGTCCAATGTCGGCGCCTTCGAGTCAAGCTGCAGCGGATTCTTGCCTTGTTCTTTCAATTGCGGGTTAAAACGGTACAGCGGCCAGTGCCCACAGTTAACGGCCTTTTGCTGCTGCTGATAACCATAGGTCATGTCGATACCGTGTGCAATACAGTGTGCATAGGCGATAATAAGCGACGGCCCAGGATACGCCTCAGCCTCGACAAACGCCCTGACCGTCTGGTTCGGATTGGCTCCTATTGCAACCTTGGTCACATATATATTGCCGTAAGCCATCGCCAGCATACCAAGGTCTTTTTTCGGCCTTGGTTTGCCTCCCGCGGCAAACTTCGCCACAGCCCCGCGAGGAGTTGACTTCGACATCTGTCCGCCCGTATTCGAATAAACTTCGGTATCGAGAACAAGTAGATTGACATCCACACCGCTGGCAAGTACATGGTCCAGGCCGCCGTAACCGATGTCGTATGCCCAGCCGTCGCCGCCAAGCCCCCAGACGCTCTTGCGGACCAGAAAGTCCGCAACGGTCAACAGTTGTTTACAGCTTTCGCAGTTACTCTCTTGGCATTGCCCCTTGAGCTTCTCGACGCGCCGGCGCTGAGCCTCTATCGCCTCTTGTGCCGGGTCGTTCGCCAAAGCCGCAACCTTGATTTCGCTCACCAGGGCCTTGTCAACACATCCGGCCTCGGCGGCCTTGTCTAACAATTCAAGCGCATACTGCATCGACCTATCGACGGTCAGCCGCATACCCATCGCAAACTCAGCCGCATCCTCGAACAGGCTGTTGCTCCAGGTAACTCCCCTGCCGTCGGCACGCTTACCGTAAGGCGTCGTCGGCAGATTGCCGCCGTATATACTCGAACAGCCGGTCGCATTGCCGATATACGCCCTGTCACCGAATAACTGGCTGAGCAGCTTGACATAAGCGGTCTCGCCGCAGCCGGCACAGGCGCCCGAATACTCGAACAATGGCTCGATAAGCTGGCTGCCCTTGACCGTCGCAGAATCAAAAAGCTTACGGTCCGTATTGGCAAGTGAAAGGAAGAAATCGTAATTCTCACGTTCCTGCACCCTTAGCGGCTCCTGCGGCGCCATATTGATGGCATGCCGTCCGGTCGGTTTCTTTTCCGCGTCTTTTTCCAGCGCGGGACAATTCACAACGCACGCTCCGCAGCCGGTGCAATCCTCCGGCGCCACCTGAATAGTGAGCTTCATACCGGCAAAGTCCTTGCCTTTGGCCTCGGCGCTCTTGAAGGTATTCGGCGCGTCGGCGAGGTATTTCGGGTCGTAAATCTTCATTCGAATAGTCGCGTGCGGACAAACAAGCGAGCACCGGCCGCACTGGATACAAAGCTGCGGCTCCCACACGGGTATATTGACCGCGATATTACGCTTCTCGAATTTTGTCGTACCGGTTGGGAACTTGCCGTCCGCCGGCATCTTGCTTACCGCCAGCAAATCGCCGCGCCGGGCCATAATCTCCGCCGTAACTTCTTTAACAAACTGCGGCGCATCGTCAGGCACCACCGGCGGCATCTCCTTCGTGCTTGTCACCTTGTCGGGAACCTTAACTTCATACACCCGTTCGAGCGCGCCGTCCACGGCGGCATTATTCATCTGTACGACCTTTTCACCCTTCTTGCCGTAAGATTTCTTAATCGCTTTTCTTATAGCATCGACGGCCTTGTCCAGCGGCATTATGCTGCTGATTTTGAAAAACGCCGTCTGCATAATAACGTTGATTCGCGCGCCAAGACCGAGCTCATGGGCAAGGCTGATGGCGTCGATGACGTAGAACTTCAGCTTCTTGGCGATAAGCTGCTGCTGGACCTCGCGCGGCAGGGTATCCCATACCTTGTCGGGTCCGTACTGGCTGGTCAGAAGAAAGGTCCCGCCTTCTTTGGCGGAGCTGAGCATGTCGTATTTCTCCAGGAAGCTCGGATTATGACAGGCGACGAAATCGGCCTTGGAGATAAGGTACGGCCGGCGAAGAAGCTTTTTGCCGAACCTCAGGTGGGAAATCGTAACCGCCCCGGCCTTCTTCGAGTCATACACGAAGTAACCCTGGGCGTAGTTGTCGGTCAGCTCGCCGATTATCATAATCGAGTTGTGATTGGCCCCTACCGTCCCGTCGCTGCCAAGCCCGTAGAACATCGCACTGAACACGCCTTCGTCCGAAATCTCAAACGACTCATCGACGTCGAGACTGTTATTGGTGACGTCATCGATAATACCGACGCTGAAACCGTTCTTCGGCCGGGCTGCGTCGAGATTGTCAAATACGGCCTTTACCATTGCCGGCGTGAATTCCTTCGAGCCTAAGCCGTACCTGCCGCCGACAACAAGCGGATATTTCTCGAAGCTCGACTGCCCCGCCGACATCGCCTCACCGATGGCCGTGCGGACGTCGAGATACATCGGCTCACCTACACAGCCCGGTTCCTTGGTCCTGTCCAAAACCGCGATTTTCTTTACTGTCGCCGGCAGCGCCGCAATAAAATCTTTGCCGCTGAACGGCCTGTACAAACGAACTTTAACCACACCGAGTTTTTGTCCTTTACTGTTCAGATATTCCACCGTCTCGTGTACAGTTTCAGCGCCGCTGCCCATTATGACGATGACCTTGTCCGCGTCCCCGGCCCCGACATAATCAAACAGGTGATATTGCCTGCCGACGATTTTTGCGAACCTGTCCATCGTCTGCTGCACAATTGCCGGTGCGGCGTTGTAATACTTATTGACGGTTTCACGTCCCTGGAAAAATACATCGGGGTTCTGCGCCGTGCCGCTAATCATGGGCCTGTCCGGCGAAAGCGCCCTGGCCCTGACCTTTGCGACAAGCCCATCGTCAATCATCGCACGCATATCATCCAACGTGAGCTGCTCGACCTTTTGTATCTCATGGCTGGAGCGGAAGCCGTCGAAGAAATGCAGGAACGGCACGCTCGAAGCGAGCGTAGCCTGCTGTGCTATCAGGGCAAGGTCCATAATCTCCTGAATACTGCCCGAGCCCAGCATCGCAAAGCCCGTCTGCCGGCAGGCCATTACATCCGAATGGTCGCCGAAAATCGACAATGCCTGACACGCAAGCGACCGCGCTGAGATATGGAACACCGTCGGCAGCAATTCGCCCGCAATCTTGTACATACTGGGAATCATAAGAAGTAATCCCTGCGACGCCGTGAACGTCGTGGTCAATGCCCCCGTCGCCAGCGCGCCGTGAACGGCGGCGGCCGCGCCGCCTTCCGATTGCATCTCGGTAACCGAGGGCACGGTGCCCCAGATATTTTTCTCGCCGCTGGCGGTCTTTGCGTCTGCGATTTCACCCATCGCTGAGCTGGGCGTAATCGGATAAATCGCTATTACCTCATTGGTCGGGTGTGCCACGTGGGCCACAGCCGTGTTCCCGTCGATGGTTACCATTTTTCGCGCCATGTTCTGCCTGCCTCGTAATATATAGTTTTGACAAAAGATTGCTCGATGTCTGCAAGCTCACGCATCAGACCTCTATGAACGTCCTGAACAGCCCAAATGCATACTTATACAGATTTTCGTTGCGCAAGGCAACTGAATTTGGCCTGATTCGACGTGATTTTGGAAATGACCTGCCGAAAGAAGGTTATTCAAGCTCTGTCTCAACGAAGGCCATAAACTGCTGAAACAGCTCCCACGTCTCGATGTTACTGAAGATTTTATCGCCGGGGGCGCATCCGTTCCGAATCTATAGACCGCCACCTATTTATTGTCAACCTGCCAGACAAATTTCTTTGCAACTTCTACGCTGCTTTGAGTGGGGCAAGGTCGGCACGTTTTACCGGTTGAAAACCGAGGTCTCGAAGAACACGATTAAGCAAGGCCAAAGTTAGTTTTTCAGGGGCCAGTATCTCAATACCGATGGGTTTTCCCCCACGCGTAAAATCGATGACAAGCCCCGGCTCAATTCGCTTGGTTCTATGGCTCTTGTCTTTGGCGCTTCGCGGCAGATAGTAATAGCCGGCTATCGCCCGGCCGTGCCGAAATGTAACTTCCAAATATGGGCAATTCATATCAGGACTCCCAATACGGATAAGCTGTTATTATTAAAAGACGTTTACTGCCAAAATCCGGCTCTACAATTATTTCCCACGTTTGCCTGCGATGTAAAGTAACAACAACCCATCGACCTTCGACAACGTCAGGCCGATAACCCCTCGCGTGTTCAAACATTGTTCGCAGGTCTATTTCCGTAAAATTGCGGTCAAGCATACGCTTGAATAAATGTGGGTTGAATTCCAGCTCCCAATCCCACCATTCTGGCCATCGACGACGTATCATAGTTCCCCATCATTTTACCACAGAAAATCTATGGACACCATATCGTTTTCCTTCTTTCTAAGTTATTTTTAAGTCTAAATTGTCCTACATAAGATGTCAACTCAGGTTATTTTGTACAAAGGTCTCGAATTGCTGAAATAGCTCCCACGTCTCGATGTTCCCGAACGAGTCGGCCTCAAGCCCCCTACCGTGCATCTGTTCGGTTATCTCGAGCTTGCCCCATCTTATCGGCATACGCTCACGGTCATACTTATTGATAATAAATCGGCAGTTATGTGAAAGAAAATTACGAATGATACGTGCAAATTCGTACCACTGCTGCTTTTTCAAAAGTGGATACTGATTCGTGTTCTGACAGTATTCTTTTATATGCTCGAACGATTCTATGATAGTGGTACGCATGAGCATCTTGTTGAATTCGCTCAATACAATCCCGTGCTCGGGGGCCTTCTTTAGAAGCTGGGCGACCTGGTCAAAGGTCACCGTATAATCGCCGAACGCCGCCGCGTGACGCTCGAGCAGCGGCTCGGCCTGGCCCGAATTGAAAACCGAAAGTGCGGCAAGACCGATAATGTAATTGTTTTTCGTATGAGTAAGCTGATTTACAAGCTCTTCTTTAGTCATCTTCAACGTCTATATCGGCAGAGCAGAGGCCGAATCATCACTTCGCCTTGTCCTGCTCGGCCACCTGTTGCGTCTTTCGCTTAATCTCTTCCGCATCACCCAGATAATAGTGTCGCATCGGCTGAAGCTGCTCATCCAGCTCATATATTAAAGGAATTCCCGTTGGAATATTCAGCCCGGCGATTTCCTCATCCGGTATATTATCGAGATACTTCACCAGCGCACGCAAACTATTGCCGTGCGCACAGATGAGTACTCGTTTCGCCTCTCTTAAAACCGGTACTATTTTCTCCCGCCAGTAAGGCAGGAATCTTTCCACCACGTCCTTGAGGCACTCGCACCGGGGAAGTAACGCCGGCTCGACATCCTTATAGATTTCATCGAGCGACGCCAAGCGGGGGTCGCCGTCGGCCAGGGCCGGAGGCCGCACGTCGTAGCTTCGCCGCCAGAGATGTACCTGCTCCTCGCCGTACTTTGCAGCCGTTTGCGCTTTATTGAGTCCCTGCAGCGCGCCGTAATGCCGCTCAT
>Ga0315537_1003678_pt1 | contig 11345 bp, 9 predicted proteins | sample SalMarSW160270MG_FD_203091 | JGI IMG/M metagenome (GOLD analysis project Ga0315537, IMG submission 203091) | Salt marsh sediment microbial communities from the Plum Island Ecosystem LTER, Massachusetts, United States - Salt Marsh Sediment SW1602-70 ... | reverse complement strand
AACTAATCTGGTTGCGCTCGGCTACATCGGCTGAAACTTGACGCTTACGCCACAAACAGCGAATGTCCTGTCCAACCACAATGAAGAGGCTTGCAAATATTGGCAGAAGCCAATTACCATACTCAACATGGATGCCGCTGGTGGTAAACTCAATGCCCTCGGGAATATGGCCCAGCACTGCTAGCACAACAAAGCCTGCCAGCACACCGTATACCAGTGGTACTCTGACGGCCCGAGTTTCATAAAAAGAACGCAAAAAGTAATGGTACTGGACCATCATCCATATACCGATGAACATAACAATCTGGCTGAGCAAGAGTTTACTCTGCAAGAAAAAATCGCTGCGAGCAAAGATGTCACTGATGCTCCAGAGCAGAGCAGCAATCAGAAACAGAAGGAAGAACTTCTGCTGTCTTTGCCACGGTCGGTTAGTCAGCAAGATGACAAGTAGAGGCACATAAGCAACGGCAGCCACCAAAGGAATCGAGACATGTGTATTCATATAGTTGAGTTTATTATTGGCATAAATTTACAGGCTGTCAAGAAGGACTGAAGTAATCGCCCGAAGGTACCAGGTGCTGTCAATCACAATCTCGCATCACAAGCCGACCTCGAGAATTCGACTCTGCCATTCTGCTTTCTGAGCCAAGCCCACGCGAAGCGCTCAGAGTGACAAATGGAAGGCGAGGTCAGAACCTCGCCTTCCTTACCTCGTTAAGGCAGCCCCATTTTTCCCCAAACACTATGCTAGTATCATCGAGCAGTCGCACGTTCGGATTCAGTAACCGGTACAGCCTCGATCGCGATTTCGGAAGCACCAAGGTGAACGAGAACTTTGTCGGAAGGATTAATGTGCGGGGGCTTCAAGTGGCCCAGAGCAGCGCCTTCAGCCTGCCGCTGAGCGATGTAATTGGAAAAGGCACCCTGGCGAAGAAACGTGACTTCTACAGGTCGTAGATCCAGCGTAGTCTGTGAACCATCAAAGATGCCATAGATATTGTAGTGGTATTTGCTATCGAGTTTCTGGAGTTGGTCATGGATTGCTGAAGCTACGCCTTGTTCACTAGCAATGTTCTCGTCCTTAAGCTCAAGATGGATATGCAATACTGCTCTGTCGCCAATTACTTCCTTGCGCGCCGTCCAATCTACATAAGGAATGCCCGCGCCTTCAATTGCCTCCCAGATTATGCCTTCTGTCAGTCGACCGAAGCCGGAGATGTCGATCAGTTCATCAGCACGGCTATGAAATACCATCTGGGGAATGTCTATTTTGAGTTTTTCGTTTCGCAGTGACCTTATCTTTATCATATCGCCAACCCGGTACCTGGTCAGAATACCACCGTGAAGATTAGTGATGACCAGCTCATAGATCTCACCGGCTCTCACTTCGTCCAGCAAAACGGTCTTCGGCCTGTAGGAATGGTCTAGCTGCCATTTGAACCATTCTCTCTCAGGAATGAACTCAAAGAAGTTGAGGCTGGGGAAAAAGCTCATGCCCTCGTGGTCCCATGTTTGGGTAGCACACATCCCCCCCTCTGAACTACCGTATGCCTCAAGGGGACGCCGCCCCCATAGCTCCTCTACTCTCTTGCCAAAAATGGCGCAGTCTGTACCACCACCCCCAATCACTTTGACCGGCCATAGGTCCTTAGGCAGCAGGGGACGACGGGCCAGTTTGCTCTTGACTACCCCTCGGGTCACCCGAAATAGAGCCTTAGGATGAGATACCAGAGACCGAATACTTATCCCTCCAGATTGTTGCTTGAGCTGTTCTCCGACAGCAACCAGGACCGACGACAAGCCACCAAACCCATCGAGTCCTCGATACAAAGCCTCCTTGAAGCCGGCCTGTATTTTTTCCTGAAACGACGTCATTCCGGCAGCGTTCGAAGGCAGCAAATCATAATTAAGTGCTTTCTGAGTCAACTCCACACAAAGACCGCTAGCATATTCGGGTGGTCCTACTGTGTACAGCATTCTCAGGTGTTCCCTAACCTTGGAAACATCACCCCTATCCTTGCACATAGAGAAGAGAGCGGTGCCAGTGGCCGCCTTTTGATGCTCAAAAAGGAAATCGTCCGTCATGGGCAGCCATTTGATGTCGTACTCACCGGTGTGACCTGAAGTTCGTACCCATCTAGCAACCTTGGCTGGCAACACATCCTCTCTCTTTTCCACTAGCTCGGGCAAGTAATCGCCATAGGTCGTCAATGGTACTTGCTCTCGGAATTCTTCGACTGTCTCTGGCATGGCGCCGCGCATCACCTTCCTGCCCAGTTCAGAGCTCTTTAGTAGCTCGATCTGCTCCAGAAGCAGCCTCTTCTGGATGGCCATAAATTGCTCCAGGCTAAGGTCAATAAAACCGCAGCACATCTGCCACAGTTCCCGTTTCCTCCCCTGTCGCAGTAAATCGATAGGCCTTGTCATACTTATCCCTCCTGCTTTCTTCCGTTTGAGTCATAATGACGAACGGAAAATCGCTATCATGAGGACAGTATGACAAGGCTGGAATAGCTAGGGAAGAGATTATTTTCTAGAAGATAGTTCTATTTGAAGCTGTGGGGAATATAACCGCTGGGCAAAATGCGAGGGCAGTTAGGAGCTCTTTACTTTAGCCGAGCCGCCCAGACTCTGCAATTTGCGGCTCAGGTGCTCGAATTCGCTATCGCTGGGTTGCTTGCCTAGCTCCAACCCGTAGCTGATGAAGAATTCCAGGAAATTGCGCAATAGCTCTCTCGTGCCTTCCTGAAACTGGTGAAATTCCTCTCGGCTTACGCCGCCCTGCTTCTTACCGTCTTCCTTTTCCTTCAGTTGACTCTCAATAAGAAGGTCAATGAAGTCGGACCGCCCAAGATCACCGCGGTTGTCATCTATTTTTCTCACCAGTTCGGCATCTACTATTAGCATTCTTTTTTCAGACATCGACCGCTCCTATCACAATAGCTCGTTACATTATTTCTATATTAAACAAGGGGTGACTTCACCCTACTCCAGACACCCCTTAGTAAATCCACAATATTCGAGCCTCAAGCTCCGTGGCCATTATTGCCGTTTCGGAACTCGAGTACTTCGACTATGCTGTCTATATTTCTCAGTAGCTCTCCCCCTTTTTCCGTTACCTGATAGGAAGCCGACGGATTTCCCAACTTCACCTTGTTAATGAATCCGTGGCTCAAGAGGAAGCCAAGATATTTTTGTATCTGGGCGTAGCTCATGTTGGCGCTGTACATAATCTCTGTCTTGCCCGCACCGTTTTCGCCCACTCGGAGCATATCGGCTATTATCTCTATATTAGACCTTCGACGATTCATTACACAGTACCACTGGCTGGTACTTTCAGCCTGTTACTATTATACTACCTTAATACCAGTTGTCAAGACCCTGTCCTGGTTCAGCAGCTTAGTGACATTCTTCTTTTGTGATTGCGAGGAGCGAGATTCCTCGCTTGCGTCTCGGAACAGACTCGGCAATCCCGGTGTCGCAGTGACAATTGAGATTGCCACGTCCAGAAAAGCCGGGCCTCGTAATGACGCGGAGGGTTATTCCCAAATGTTACGAATATGTGAAGCGTCACCCCTCTATCTGAACTAGCGCAGCCAAATATTTCACAGTGCGAAATGATATAGTATTGACATCAGAGGGATTACGTTATAGGATAAATCAACGGAGCTAAATCTAAACAATTAAGATGCTGTCCGAACTGAACATACGAGGATCATCAGGAGGTGACTGATGGATAATATCAAAGTCATGGTAATCGATGAGCAAGCGCTTTTCAGAGGCGGCGTGCGTCAGGCACTGTCGGGACAACCTGACCTGGAGGTATTCGAATGCGACCCAACGCAGAATCCACTCGAGCTAATTGAAGCTAATCTCCCTGATGTTGTTTTGCTTGGCTCTGATCTGACCAGCCTCAGCGGGATTGACTTGGGTAGAAAGATCGCCCAATACTACCCGAACACCAAAGTGATAGTGTTGAGCCCTGACCCCAATGACCAGGAGCTTTTCGAAGTCATTAAAACTGCCGCCGCAGCCTGCATGAGTAAGAGAGCCAGTGCCGACGACCTGGCCAGCACCATAAGGCGAGCCCACAGAGGCGAATACCCCATAAACGAAAGCCTGATGACCAGACCTAAGGTTGCCAGGCAAGTACTGGACCAATTTCACGGTTTCAAGAAAACCATGGGAGGCGTAGCCGCTCCTCTTACCAAAAGGGAGACGGAGATCCTAACCTACGTTGCTGAGGGCAACTCAAACAAAGAAATCGCCCGTATCCTGTCAATCAGCGAGCAGACAATTAAGAATCATGTCAGCGCGATCCTTCGTAAGCTGAATGCTAATGACAGGGCCCACGCTGTTACTCTCGCCCTGCATAGCGGCTGGATCTCACCAGAAGCAAAACCACGAAGGATGGCGGAAGATTTTGACCAAATGTAGCCTCCCCTACATGGGCAACTATCGTGATTCGCAGAAACAGTAGCACAGAATCCAGCGGGACATACCCCCTTACCAAAGGATAAATCACAAGCGCTGAATGCCAGACCCTGGGCAATATCAAAGCCCAAAATCCCAATGACAAAAAGAGGTAGTTCTGGCATCTGGGGGTTAAATTGACATTCGAACTTTGATATTTTCGTATGATGTCTTCCCCCTGTCTTTGCGAGGCACGGTAGTGCCGAAGCAATCTCGGGGCGACTGGGATTGCCGCGCACCCTTCAGGTGCTCGCAGTTACTGGTCAAACCGATACTCTCAGGGGAGAGGGACACCCCCCAAAAGTCCTATTGACAAAGCGATTAGATGTGCTACATTGTACTTACGAGCTGGAAGAGGTATATCGCTGTGCCTGTCTGGGTCCGACCAGGGCGTAGTGAGTAACCTTGCTTCCAGCCGGGCGAAAAACTAGATTTTGCGTGGATTGTTGAAAGAAATGGGAACGAAGACGAGTCAGATAGAGATTAGTCCCGAGCTGAGGGCCCGGGTCAAAGAGTACCTGGAGCAGCAAGGGTACGAAGTAACCGAGGCGGCCAAGCTCCTCGGGCAGTCGGGGATCGAACATAGCTTTGATATGGTAGCTCGTAGAGACGATGGTCTTACCAGCTACACTGTCGCTATCGGGATTGTTGCCGGTGGTGACAGGCAGGCGGAAGCAGACACTGTTTTCAGCCTGGCGAATAAAGCCTACGATTGCGGCATCCTTGACAGGATTCTTGTTGCCATCCCTCAGCTCAGTCGGGAGGTGAAGGAGCTTGCTGTTAAACAGCGAATAAAGGTCATTGATGGAGAACGAGTTGAGGAACTATTAACTCTGAAACCCACGCCGCCGGTTAAGGTCGCGGAGCCGCTCACCCTGGGCACAAAAGAGGAACTGGTCAAATCGTTGACCAGCCGCGGCTATGAAGTGAAAGAGAGAGCCAAAGCTACAGGCCGGTCAGGAAATCAATATGTCTTTGATATACTGGCTCATAGCGAAGACGGTCAGGTCGAGCATATGCTGGGCATAGACTTCCTGAACGGGGATAAAGAAGTGGGCCTGGAACAGGTGATGTTGTTTGACACTAAAGCTTATGAAGTTGGCCTTGATGAGAAGATCATAGTGGTATCAACTGACCTTAGCGGCGAGGCCCGGCAATTTGCCCAGCACCAGCAGATAAAGGTCCTGAAGAAGGAGCCAAAGCCGACTCTCAAGCATGCGACCGAAGAGTTGCCCGCCCTGTCAGCGGAGAAACCAGTCAAAACCAAGACCCCTGCCAAGCTACTGAGGCAGATGCCCCAGCCTGAGGCATTGCAGCTGATTCCCGAGGTAGTAGCCAGGAGATACAACGCCGTACCTCTGACCATATCGGGCAAGACAATGGAAGTGGCTATAGCCGACCCGACCGACATCTTTGCTCTTGAGGCTCTTTCGGCTCAGAGCCGGATGAGGATTAAGCCCATAGCTGCTACCGTCCAGGAAATCAGGGACGCTATTGACTTCAATTACAAGGGCTTCAGTGAGATTGAGAAACAGGTTTCCCGCATCTCTATCCCGGATGACGAAAGTGATGAGAAGCTTGCCATTACCGCTGCCACTGAGACCCCTCTCGTGCAGTCTCTCAACCTCATAGTTGATGAAGCAGTCAAAGCCCGCGCATCCGACATACATATTGAGCCAGAAGAAGAGAGAGTGCGCATACGCTTCCGCATAGACGGCACTCTTCAAGATACGATGTCTCTACCGCCAAATATACATCGGGCGCTCATTTCACGAATCAAGATTCTGTCTCAACTGAACATCGCTGATCATTTCCGTCCCCAGGATGGCCAGTTTTCCACCGAATGCAAGGGACGCCCGATAGATGTCAGAGTCGCTACTGCCCCCACTGTCTGGGGTGAGAGGGCAACCCTGCGCCTTCTAGATAAGTCACTCGCTGCGCTGGGGTTATCACAGCTTGGTATGCTGCCTGATAGCCTGGCCAAGTATGAGAATATGCTCAAGGTTCCCTATGGTATGATTCTGAGTAGCGGCCCGACCGGAGCTGGCAAAACCACCACTCTATACGCCTCAATCAGTTCCCTTGACACCCAGGGGAGAAATATCATTACTATTGAAGACCCGGCCGAGTACCGATTCAAGGATATAAACCAGATTCAGGTTAACCCCCAGGCCGGTATTACCTTTGCCAGCGGCTTGAGGTCTATACTGCGTCATGACCCGGACGTGATACTGATTGGTGAGATACGCGATGCCGAGACGGCCAACATAGCTGTCCAGGCAGCCTTGACCGGGCACCTCTTGCTGTCTTCTATCCATGCTAACGACGTTGCCGGTGCGCTCTCCCGTCTTCTTGACTTGAAGGTAGAGCCCTTCTTGATAGCCTCGGCGGTCGTCGGTGTGGTGGCTCAGCGGATGGTGCGCCGTACCTGCCCTGATTGCGGCCGTCTTATTGAGGCCCCTCTGGTCGAGCAGATGGCTTACGAAAAGGAAATGGGGGAGAAGCGGACCGAATTCTTCTACGGCACCGGCTGCAAGTCCTGCACCTATACCGGTCACCTGGGGCGCACGGGAATGTTCGAGATTTTGCGTATGAGCGACACGATAGGAATGATGGTCGTTAATCGAGCCAGTAGTAGTCAGATACGGGCTCAGGCCCTCAAAGAGGGTATGATATCTATGATGAATGATGGTATGCGTAAGGTGAAGGAAGGTATTACCACCCCTGCGGAAGTGCTGCGTAATGCCTACTTTACAACTTAGCACCTTGGAGGTGATAAATGGATTTTGCTTATACGGCCTACACTGAAGACAAAAGACTGGTTAATGGCAAGGTCTCGGCTGCCACTGAACAGGCGGCAACCCAGTTATTGGGCTACGGCGGCTATCGAGTGGTCAGCCTTAAGCAAGTCGTCCCCTTTTTTCACACGGAAAAACTACTGGCCCGTTTTTCCAAGATAAAGTCGACGCAAATAGTCATGTTTTCCCGCCAGCTGGCGTTACTCCTGGAATCTGGCACAGATATTGTTACTGCTTTGGACTTACTACAAGCACAGACAGATAATCAGACCCTGAAGACCATAATCGGTGAGGTAGCCGCTGACATCCGCGCCGGCAATGGCTTGTCCGTGGCTCTCAGCAAGCACCCCCGGGTTTTCCCCCCCATGTATCATCGGGCAATAGCTGCCGGTGAGCAGGCCGGCAACCTGGAGGTGGTGCTCAAACAGATGGCCTCGCATATAGAAAAGGCGGTTACCATCCAGAAGCAGGTAAAGGGTGCACTGACCTATCCCTTCGTCGTGGTTTTTGTTGCTGTTATTGTTGTCATTATTCTGGTCACCTTCGTTTTGCCCGCCTTCACCAAAATGTACGCTGAATTCGGAGTTGAGTTGCCGTTGATGACCAGGATCCTTATGGCCATCACTGATTGGTTCAGCCAATACGGGATCTTTGTTATAATCGCCATTGTAGCCGCTGCGGCCGGCGTTTATCTCTATATCAGGAGCCCAAGAGGGAAACACTGGTGGGATACCACGGTGCTCAAGTTACCTGTGCTCGGCCGTATTGCCCATCTTGGTGAGCTTGGCCGCTGCTGCCGCACTATGTCACTGTTGATAAGGATCGGCTTGCCTCTACCGGAAGTCATGGCCATGGCTATATACAATAGTAACAATAAGGTTGTGGCTGACAACTTGACCGGAGTGCAGCACGACATGATCAGAGGCGAGGGCCTGTCCGGCCCCATGGCCAAGCGACCGCTGTTCCTGCCCTTGATGACGCAAATGGTGAAAGTCGGTGAGGAAACCGGCCACCTTGACAACACGCTGGATACTGTGGCTGACAGCTTTGAGATGGAGTCCGGTGACAAGACCAGGGCAGCCGTGGCGCTTATTCAACCCGTAATGACCATAATCATAGGTTTGCTGGTCGGGTTCGTCGTTCTAGCCATGGTTTCGGCCATGTATTCCATCTATGGCTCGTTCAACGGCTAGACAGGGAGGCAGAGGCTACGATGGAAGGAATGACAAAGTTCAAATTCCAAATGACAAATGAAAGGGGCAATGATGAAGCTCAGAACCAGTAGGGAGCGATCACTAGCTTTGGCATTTGGGCATTTGGATTTGAATTGTCATTTGGATTTCGGCGTAGAAAAATGCTGGTGAAAATGAAGAAAGTGAGACTCAACAACAAGCCAGGGAAAGCCTTTCGAGGCCGCTGCCAGGGCTTCACCCTCATTGAGGTCCTGATAGCCCTGGCTCTCTTCGCCATAATCGGTATCGTGTTTGCAGGGGGTCTGGCCACCGCCTCGAGGGCTGTCCTCACTGGTGATGTTCGGACCAATTCTGAAAGCGTGGCTCGCTCCGAGATGGAGTATGTCAAGAGCCAGGCCTACAGCACTGCCCCCTGGGGTTACGTAGTCACTCACTTGGGCAGCACGTGTACCTCGGGGAGCTGTCCGCCCAGCCACACTCTTTCGCCCGATTATGCTGGTTACACCGCCAGCGTTCAGGCTGTGGAGTTGGATGATGGCATCCAGAAGATTACAGTGACGGTTAGTCATGAGGACAGAGAGGTGATTACACTGGAGGGCTATAAAGTAAGCCGCGGATAAAGAGCCACGGGCAACCCAGATATGAAATCCCAAACCAGTAATGAATGCGAAATGACAAAGCTCAAAGTCCCAATGGCGCACCTTTCCGTCATTGCGAGGAGCCCCGATTTGTCGGGGCGACGAAGCAATCCCGGGGGTCAACGGAGATTGCCACGCCCTTCACTTTGTGACGGACTCGCAATGACAGGAAGAAAGGTCCTGGCATTGAAGCATTTGGATTTCATTTGTCATTTGAATTTTGACATTGTTTAGGATTTTACAAAAAAGGATGAAAGAGTTGAAGAAAGGTGAGAGGGGCTTTACTCTGATCGAGTTGGTGGTAGCTATCGCTATTGCCGGGCTGATCACCGGCGGCATCACCGCCGCCATTATGCAGATATTGACTATCAACACGCGTGCCTCCAATCATATGATTGCCGTTCGCCAGGTCCAGCAGGCTGGCAAAGAGGTGAGCAAGGATGCCCTGCAGGCTCAGCCTAACACGATAAACGTTACCCCACCGGGCGGAGATTTTCTAGTTTTGGGCTGGACAGACTGGGAAGGTCTGGAGAACGTGGTTGTTTACACTCTGCAGGTCATGCCGTCCCGTTCTGACCTCAGGATGCTCGAGCGCAGTCACACTATTAACGGTACACCCCAAGCGACGGCTCTTCCTGTAGTGGCTGAATATATTGACCCTGGTCCAGAAAACACCTACTGCGAATTTGTCGATGGTGTACTCACTTTCAAGGTGACCGCCACTGTGGGCACAGAAAGCGAGAGCCGGGTCTACGAAGTTGACCCCAGGGTAGGCTAGCAGAGTAGCTGAATAAACTCTGCCCTCTCAGTCTACTCTCCCCCGCAAAACCGGCCCAATGCTCTCCCCCCTCAGCGGGAGAGAGTCAGAGTGAGGGGGAATTCAGCATTACCTGACCTCACCCTCACCCTCACCCTCACCTTAGTCCTCTCCCCTTTTAGGGAGAGGAAATTAACCTCTTCTGAACAATCCCGGGCGATATCAAAGACCAAAATCTCAATGACCGAAACGCTTTGGATCCATTCCACCGAATGTAGTGCGAGGCTTTAGCCTCGTGCAGGGGCAGGGCCGCACGACCTTAAAAGGTCGCACTACAAATGATGTTCGGAATTGATGAGCGGCATAGCTTCAGCGACTTTGCAGGAATTTCCCCTCTTAAGATAAGAGGGGCCAGGGGAGTTATGAAACTAACTCGTGTACAATCCCGACATAGGTAACACTTTTGTCCGGACACATAGGTTACACTTTTAGCATGAGGCAATACTAAATGTTCTTTCATCCAGAATGCCCACCGGATAGAAGCTAAAGTAAATTTTCCATATCCCATCGTCTATCTCTTTTAGTCCCACCTGCTCTCCAGCTAGAGCCCCACTGAGATAGAGTTCCTTCCCCTGCCATTTGAAATCCCCATTCTTTTTTACCTGCCTGACCTTGAAAGCTTGCGGGTATGCGACTTCTGACAGCTTAGCTGGATACTCCCGGGCAGAGGTCCGGTACATCGAGGCTGGTGCTTTCTGACCTAAGGCTTCATGCGGCCGATCATTGTTGTAGGCCACTCTAAAGCGGTCAAAAGCACGCTGTTGTTCACTGAGGCTCTTACGCGGCGGACTTATGGCTTCTGCTTTTAAGGTGCGGTGCATTCTTTCATGCCGACCGTTCTGCTCAGGATGCCCCTTCTCAATACGCTCCGGGCGAATCCCGAGTTTGACAAACCACACCGCTAGACTCGAAAGACCACCCAAACCAACGGATGCAAAAGGCACACCGTTGTCTGTGCGAATAGCGCTTGGTAAGCCATACTGGCGGAAGGCAAGTTCAAAACATGACCTGGTCAGGAGATACGCTGGATGTGCCAGTCCCCAGCAGCCGAGAAAATATCGGCTATAGCTATCAGTCAAGGTGAGCGGATAGCACCAAAACCCACTCCCTAACCGGAATTGGCCTTTGAAATCGGCACACCAGACCTCATTAGGCTGGTTGCATTTCAAGAAAGGCTCGCTATAAGGGGGAACATGATGGCGCTTACGGCGGCCATGAACAAGCCCATGACGCTTCAGGATTTCACTGGTCGTACTGGCCGCTGGCCATCTCTTCTCAGGCTGATGGTGCTTTAACCAAGCCAGCAATTTGCGAGAGCCCCAGTGCTCATGCTGGATCTTTGAGGCTAGTATCTCTGCAACCAGCTCCGCAGGAGTAGCCCTGGGCATCGTAAGCGGTCTCCTTGACCATTCCTGAAGCCCTGAGT
>Ga0315537_1003677_pt1 | contig 11348 bp, 12 predicted proteins | sample SalMarSW160270MG_FD_203091 | JGI IMG/M metagenome (GOLD analysis project Ga0315537, IMG submission 203091) | Salt marsh sediment microbial communities from the Plum Island Ecosystem LTER, Massachusetts, United States - Salt Marsh Sediment SW1602-70 ... | reverse complement strand
CCCGGCATTTTTTATAAAACCCAAATGCATAGTAAAGTGAAGTTACTAACTTTCCTCTATATCTTTTATCTTATTCAAGCGGGCGATATGCCGGTCTCCCTCGAACTCGGCGGTAAGGAAAGCTTCAAGGATAGCGGGCAATCGGGCTTTCCCCTCTTCCGCCGACAGGCAGCAAATCTGAGCGTTATTATGACGTCGCGCCCGCGTGGCGGTAAAGGCGTTGTAGCACTGGGCAGCCCGTATTCCCTTCACCTTGTTGGCGGCGATGCACATGCCGATACCCGTACCGCACATCAGTATGCCGAGGTCGAAATCACCTTTAACGATAGCTTCGCCGACCTCCCGGGCGATATCCGGGTAGTCAACCGGGTCGCGGGAATAACAGCCGAAATCCTGATAAGTATGGCCGGCCTCGGTAACGAGTTTGACGACCGTATCTTTGATAACGATTCCCCGGTGGTCACAGCCGATTGCGATTTTCACTTTTTCAACCTCCTGATGCCAGTATACCATTCATTCGGGACTTTTGAACCTGTTTATCACCTCGTGTATTTCCAGCCAGCTAACGAGTCCCTGGCGGATAAGCTGGGGCGGACTTACCGATAAATCGACGATAGTAGACACATCACGCGTTTTTATTAGTCCCTGGTCGAGGACCAACGCTATTTTCCGGATATTCTCGCCAAGCTGGCCGACAATTTCTTCGACAGTGTAAGGGGTGGGCCTGCCGCTGATATTGGCACTGGTGGTGGTCAACGGTCTCTCCGTAGCGGCAACGAGCTTCAATATTACATTGTTATCCGGAATCCTGATGCCGACCGTATCGAGTCCGGCGACAAGCATCGGCGGTATTATCTCTTTCTTGGGCAACACCATCGTCAAAGCACCGGGGAGGAAATGGTCGGCGAGATAGCGGGCGACCTCGTTGATACGGGCATACTTCTCCGCTGCTTCGATAGAGTCGACCGCCACGTGAATGGGATTAGAAAACGAGCGACCTTTCAAGTCGAATACCCTGGCGATGGTGCGGGTATCGAGGCCATTGGCGGTAAAGGCGTAACCGGTATCGGTGGGGCAAACCACGATTTCACCCCGGTTGACGAGACGGGCGGCGCGCTCTATCACCGCGGCGTCGGGATTGAAAGCGTCAACCTTAATAAAAATCTCTTTCATGTCATCCCTCAAGGGGCGAATTGGGCACGACGTTAAGGCGTAAATCCGACACCTCTCCTCGCATCAACCTGGCATGACCGGCAGCGGCAATCATCGCGGCGTTATCGGTGCAGAGCGAAAGCGCCGGGAAATATACATCTATCCCCCTGGTTTTACAGGCATCCTCGAAAGCCGACCGGAGGCGACTGTTAGCCGAGACGCCACCGGTAACACTGACCGTAGACACGCCTTTTGTTTCGGCGGCACGTAGCGTTTTGGCGACCAGCACATTCACCACCGCTTCCTGAAAGCTGGCGGCGATATCAGCCAGGGGCAGTTTCTTACCGGCGGCAACTTTGTCCTTGAACATATTTATCACCGAGGTTTTCAATCCGCTGAAACTGAAATCGTACGTTTTATTCCTCAGCATTGGCCTGGGGAAGTGATAGGCTGTTGCATTCCCCTCTTTAGACAGTTTATCAATTACGGGTCCACCGGGAAAATCAAGGCCGAGGAACTTGGCGATTTTATCGAAAGCCTCCCCGGCAGCATCGTCCAGCGTGGTGCCCAGTAACTCGTAGCGATTACCATCGGCAACATAGAGGAGCATGGTATGCCCCCCGGAGACCGTCAGGCAGGCATGTGGAAAAGGCATCCCGGGATTGCTGAGTCGGTTAGCGTAGATATGGCCTTCGATGTGATGCAAGCCGATGAGAGGCAGCTTACGCGAATAGCTTATGGACTTCGCCGCGGCTACGCCGACCAGCAGACACCCGATGAGTCCCTGCCGTGCGGTGACGGCTACCGCCTCGACATCATCCAGTGTCTTTCCGGCATTATCTAGAGCTTGCTTGATGACGTAGCCGATAAGCTCGGTATGCCGGCGGGCAGCGACCTCGGGCACTACACCGCCGTATTTACGCAGCAAATCAAGCTGGGTGGCGATGACATTCGACAATATCGTCTGACCGTCAGTCACCAGTGCCGCCGAGGTCTCATCGCAGGATGTTTCAATACCCAGAACCAGCATTAATTTATCCTTTATCCCGATGCTCCATATTTATTTACAAATGCTCTGGCGGTTGATTCTTTAAGATAAAGCGGCGTTAAAGCGAGGGTATCATCACTATCACCTTTTTCAAGTCGCCGACCGGCCAGCAGGGCGACCACCGCTCCGTCCGGCGCCGCTTCAATAGCCTTTACGGGTGACGTCAATACTCCTTCATAAAGCTGTAAATATGATTCTGTCCCCTGCCCTACGAGAACGGCAGATTCGTTTATTTTGGCCAGCAATTCCCTGATGTCACCGTAAAAGTAGTCGCCGGTAATTACGACGCCTTCATCATCAGGTAAATAGAAAGCGGCGTAAACGTTCGAGCCGGTGCCGGCATGAATCACGGCACAAATCTGACTAGTCTCATTTCTCGCCCGGTAAGCCAGAGTCTCCAGAGTGGATACGCCACCGACAGGTTTACCCAGGCTGAACGCCAGCATTTTACCCACCGTTACCCCCACCCGTATGCCCGTCCATGAACCGGGACCAAGTCCGACACCTATCCCCTGTATATTTTGAAGCGCAAGGCCGGCGCTTTTCAGTACAGTATCAATGTTATCGACTATCTGCTCCAGGGAGTCGGTTTTAGCGTCGAAAGAGCGACCAGCCAGCATTTTTTCGCCGTCGACCACGCCGATGGCATTGGTGTAACCGGAGGTATCGATGCCCAGCACTACCATGACTTACTAATCTTCCTCATTAAGTCGTTATATTTATCCCCCTCCGCCGAGAAGGATATCTTCCTTTTACGGGCAGAAAGACCTGTAAAGTCTACTTTCAGGTATTCGGAGGGTAAAAGAGGCAAAATCTTCTCCGCCCACTCGATGATAATCACCCCCGATTCCGCCCGGGCAAGGTAGTCCGGCCAGCCGATATCGACGACATCCGCCGCATCGCCGAGTCGGTACAGGTCCATATGAAAAACGGGGAGCCTGCCATTATATTCGTTGACCAGGACAAAGGTGGGGCTGTTGACCTGCCGCAGCGGCACGCCCAGTCCGGCCGAGATACCCCGGGTCAGTAGCGTTTTACCGCAGCCGAGCTCCCCGATTAAGGCGATAATACTTCCACCCCTCAGACTATCCCCGATTTTCTCACCGAGCGTCTGAGTATCAGAGGAGCTGTTGCTGATGTATTCATAATTTACCATGAAGGTAGTAATCCCCGGGAGAAAATATTTACAAAATTTATCAAGCGTAATGGCAATATTTCACGCCTGAGAGATAGTTTTCCGTACTTGACGATAGTATAACATAATGGTAAATTGTGTTCTATAAACCATGGTTAAAAAGCGTCAACAACCACCCCAGGACGAAAGCCACCGGATAGCCACCACCGACGATATCGAGGTGTCAACTTACCTTGAGATTGCCAAGGAAATTGGTGGTGAGCAGCCGGCGGCAACCGAAGACGCGGTATCCGGCGCCAAGCGCGAGGCAATTATCGTCCTGGACTTCGGCTCGCAGTATAACATGCTGATCGCCCGCAGGGTGCGGGAAAGCCAAGTATACTGCGAACTGCTGCCGCACGATACCCCCTGGGAAAAGATAGCCCCCCTGAATCCCAGGGGATTTATTTTATCCGGAGGTCCGGCCAGCGTTTACGCCCCCAACGCCCCGCTGGCTCCGTCCTACGTTTACGAAAGCGGTCTGCCGGTGCTGGGCATCTGCTACGGGATGCAGGTTATTACCAAGCAACTCGGCGGTCAGGTAAAGCCGGGCACCAAGCGTGAGTACGGCCATGCCGTGATGCATATCAGCCAGGTAGACTCACCGCTATTTGCCGGAGTCCCCGAATCGACACCGGTGTGGATGAGCCACGGCGATAAAGTCGACGAGTTGCCACCGGAATTCGCCAGTATAGCCTACACGGAAAATTCGCCCAATGCGGTCATAGGAAACGGCAAGGGCATTTTCGGTCTGCAGTTCCACCCCGAAGTAGCCCACACCCCGGAAGGGAATACGATACTGAAGAATTTCATCTATCGGGTATGTGGGTGCCAGGGAAACTGGACAATGGGAAACTTCGTCAGCGAAAGCATAAACCGTATTAAAGACCAAGTTGGCGACGGCAGCGTCATCAACGCACTCTCGGGCGGGGTGGACTCATCGGTGGTGGCGACACTCATCCACCGCGCCATCGGCGACCAGCTTACCTGCATCTTCGTCAATAACGGCCTGCTGCGGCGAGAAGAAGCCGACAGGACCCTTAAAGTCTTTGAAAATAACCTGGGCATGAACATCGTCTATGTCGATGCTACGGAAAGGTTTCTCGACCGCTTGAAGGGCGTGATAGACCCCGAGGAAAAGCGTAAGATTATCGGCGAGGAGTTCATCAGGATATTCGAAGAGGAAGCGAAAAGAATCGGCAAGGTCGATTTCCTGGCGCAGGGAACGCTTTACCCGGACGTCATCGAAAGCGTTTCATCGGTAAGCACGGCTTCCGCCAAGATAAAATCACACCACAACGTGGGCGGGCTACCCGCCAAGATGGTGCTCAATCTACTGGAGCCACTAAGATATCTTTTTAAGGACGAGGTACGGCTGGTCGGCCAGGAGCTGGGACTGCCGGAGGAAATGGTACGGCGGCAGCCCTTCCCCGGTCCGGGACTGGCGATAAGGTGCATCGGCGAGGTTACGCGGGAGAAACTGGAGATTTTGCGCAGCGCCGACTTTATCCTGATGAACGAGGTCAAGAAAGCCAAGCTCTATAACCAGCTGTGGCAGAGCTTCTGCGTGCTCACCGACGTGAGGTCGGTGGGGGTGATGGGCGATTACCGCACCTACGGCTATCTGGCGGCTATCCGCGCCGTTACCAGTGACGACGCCATGACGGCCGACTGGGCCCGCCTGCCCTACGACCTGCTGGCACGCATCTCCAACCGGATAGTAAACGAGGTGGACGGCGTCAACCGCGTTGTCTATGATATAACCTCCAAACCCCCCTCGACGATAGAGTGGGAATAGTAACAATATAAATCCCCCTTAATCCCCCTTTACGAAAGGGGGACAATGGACGTGGAAAATTAACGGAAAGGTGCATGATGATACGGGGCGGTGTGGTGGGAAAAGATAACAAAGAGGGGAAATCGGGGAGGTATAAGGGGAGTTTGAGGGGCGAAGCCCCTCAATATTAATTCTTCCCCCTCTCCTTGATAGGAGAAGGGGATACAGGGGGTGAGGTAGATAAAGATCAATGAGGTGAAGGGAAGTGAAAGGGAAATTAATCTGGTCAATATTCTGGGCGTTAGTCGTGGTTTTTATCATAGTAGTCGGTATGATTTTCATTCCACAAGTCAATAGATTATTGTTCGGTGAGGAGAATCCCACACTGATGGGTTTTGTTTTTGTTATTTCCGCTGGGGTTGTCCTCCTCGGCCTGGGTGTGACATTACTTGTGCTGACCGTAAAGAAGAAAGTACCCGGTCTGCTCAAGAAGTTTTTACTGTTAACGGGGACTTCCGCCGCAGGACTGACTGTTTTTGTCATCCTGCACAATCTGATCAGTGGACTGTTTAATATTGAAGAGGCGGTCTTTTTCATACTTGCCACCCTTGTCTGCCCGATAGGCTTTCTGGTCGGCGCTATCGGTACCATAGTGCTTGTGCTAAAAACAAATCAAGCATTCCGGCGTGAACATCCTAAGGGGGTGATTTAGATAAAAACCTTAGTAGTCGGCAGCGGAGCCAGGGAACACACCCTCGTCTGGAAGCTGGCCCAAAGCCCGAAAGCAAACGAGATATACGCCGCTCCCGGTAACGCCGGCATGGCCCGGCAGGCGCAGATAGCCGATATCAAGGCCGAGGATACCGACGGAATGGCAAAATTCGTTAAAGAGAACAGCATCGACCTTACCGTGGTCGGCCCGGAGAACCCGCTGGCGGCGGGCATCGTCGACAAGTTCACCGAAAGCGGCCTGGCTATCTTCGGTCCCACGCAGAAAGCCACTGCTATAGAATCGAGTAAAGTCTTCGCCAAAGACCTGATGCAGCGTCACGGGATACCCTGCGCCAGGAGCGTCAGCTTCACCGAATACGAAAAGGCCGCCGAATATATCCGGAGCCAGAGACCTCCCATCGTTATCAAAGCCGACGGGCTGGCGGCGGGAAAAGGGGTTATCATCGCCGAGACAATTGCTGAGGCGTTAGATACACTTGAAAGCATTATGAAAACCAAGAGTTTCGGGACGGCGGGGGATAGGGTGGTCATCGAGGAGTACCTGATGGGGAGAGAGATGAGCTTCTTCGTGTTTACCGACGGACAGAGAGTTTTACCCACCGTGCCCGCCTGCGATTACAAGCGGATTTATGACGGCAACAAGGGGCCGAACACCGGCGGCATGGGCAGCTACAGTCCGCCTCCCTTCTATAACGACTTAATGGGCGATATCATCATGAAAACGGTCATGGAACCCGTCGTCCTGGCCCTTGACGATGACGGCAGAACATTCCGGGGTACTCTTTACGGCGGCCTGATGATTACCAATAATATGCCGAAAGTGATAGAATTTAATGCCCGGCTGGGAGACCCGGAAACACAGGTGGTCCTGCCGCGGCTGAAAACGGACCTGCTGGAAGTTATCCTGGCGGTAATCGATAATAAACTGGATACGATAAAGCTGGAATGGACCGAAGAAGCCTGCGTGGGGGTGGTAGCAGCTTCGGGGGGATACCCGGGGAAATACAAGAAAGGGCTACCGATAAGCGGGCTGGACGAAGTGGATAAAGACATTATGATTTTTCATGCCGGGACCAAAGCGGGGCCGGACGGACAGATACTTACCAACGGCGGCAGAATACTAACGGTAGCCGCCCTGGGTAAAGACCTGGCCGAAGCCAGGGAGAAAGTCTATAAAAACATAGATAGAATCCGGTTTGACGGGTGCTATTACCGCAGGGATATTGCGGATCTGGGATGATATATCCCCCTCTGTCCCCCTTTACGAAAGGGGGATGATAGGTGGCGAATAGCAAGGCAATACGGGGAGTTTGAGGAGCAAAGCCCCTCAACATAATTCCTCCCCCTTTCCTTGATAGGAGAGGGGGACACAGGGGGAGAGGTAGACAATCAAAGCAACGGATTGCTTCGCCTCCGCCTGCGGCGGATGGTCTCGCAATGACACAGAACTAAAAATGGGGGTGAGGTAGTAAGAATATGAGTAAGCCACTGGTCGGTGTAGTAATGGGTTCCAAGTCGGATGCCGAAATACTCCAGCCAGCGCTGGAAATCCTTGATAAACTCGGCATCGAACACGAAGTCAACGTAATATCAGCCCACCGCACCCCGGAGAAAGCCAAGCAGTACGCGGAGTCGGCCCGGGAGCGGGGTATAGAGGTAATCATCGCCGCGGCGGGGATGGCGGCGCATCTGCCGGGCGTCCTGGCCAGCTGGACCACCCTGCCGGTAATCGGCGTGCCGGTAGCCAGGGGGGAGCTTAAAGGGGTGGACGCGCTTTATTCCATCGTGCAGATGCCCCCCGGCGTACCGGTAGCCTGCATGGCTATCGGCAGCCCCGGAGTAAAGAACGCCGCCTACATGGCGGCCGTCATACTGGGCATTAAACACGAAAAAATCCGGGAAGCCTACGAGCAATATCGTCAAGAGCTTCAGATTTAAAAATCCCCCCCAAACGATGTAAAATATAGATTCGGTGTTTCTATTGTTAAATAAAGCGGAACCGTCAGGCAAAGGAGAGTATCATGATTGAGCGGTATTCCCGGCCCGAAATGAAGAGGGTATGGTCGGACGAAAACAAGTATGAAAAATGGCTCGAAGTAGAGATAGCGGTCTGCGACGCCTGGTCGGAACTTGGCGTCATCCCGCGCAAAGCCATACCGAAAATCAAGATGGCGAAATGCAATCTGAAACGCATGGAGGAAATCCTGCAGGAGACCCGGCATGACGTCACCGCCTTTCTCGGCGCCGTGGCGGAAAGCCTGGGAGAAGAATCGCGTTTTATCCACCTCGGGCTGACATCTTCGGACATCATCGACACGGCTACCAGCCTGCAACTGGTGGAAGCCTCCGACATACTTCTCAGTGATGTCAAGGAGCTAACGGCAGTCCTGGCACAGAGAGCCATCGAACACAAGTACACCTTAACGATAGGTCGTACTCACGGGATTCACGCCGAGCCGACTACCTTCGGTCTGAAAATGGCGGTATGGCTGGATGAAATGAGACGCAACACGCAGCGCCTTACCGAAGCTAAAAAGATCATAGCCGTGGGCAAAATATCCGGGGCGGTGGGCACCTACGCCACGGTTACCCCCGATGTAGAAAGCAGAGCCTGCAAGAAGCTCAAGCTTTCTCCCGCGCCGGTATCAAACCAGGTGCTGCAGCGCGACCGCCACGCCCAGTTCGTCACCACTCTGGCAATAATAGCGGGCTCCCTGGAGAAATTCGCCACGGAAATAAGGGCTCTGCAAAAAACCGAGGTACGTGAAGTCGAGGAGCCTTTCGGCAGCGGTCAAACGGGTTCCTCGGCGATGCCGCACAAGCGTAACCCGGAGCTCTCGGAACGGGTATGCGGTCTGGCCCGCCTGATTCGAGGTTACGCGCTGACATCGCTGGAGAACATCGCCCTCTGGCACGAGCGCGATATCAGCCATTCCTCCAACGAACGCCTTACCCTGCCGGACTCGTGCCTGGCGCTGGACTACATACTGAGTCTTTTCACATCGGTGATGAAACGACTGCAGGTCTACCCGCACCGCATGAAAAGGAACCTGGAACTGACGCGGGGGCTGGTCTTCTCGCAGAGGGTTATGCTGGCGCTTATCGAAAAGAAACTGAGCCGACAGGAAGCCTACCACCTGGTGCAGAGAAACGCCATGAAATCGTGGAAGGGCAACCGTAATTTCATGACCCTGCTGAAAGCCGATAAAGGAGTCAGGGATGTCATTTCCGCCGAAGAACTTGATAAAATATTCGACTACCAGTATTATCTACAGCACGTGGACGAAATATTCCGTCGACTCGGCTTAACGAAATCGCAATGGCAGGGTATTATTAACGATAACGTCGAGCTGAAACCGAGGTCGATATAATATCCCGGTAATTGCATCCCGAAATAAGCTGAAATCGAACAGCCTGGAAGGGGAAAAATGGACACACAGAGTGCCGAAGTATTAATGAAAACAAACCTGCCGCTACCCGTTTTTCTACGCGGCAAGGTACGCGATAGCTACGACCTCAACAGTCACCTGCTGATTATCGTCACCGATCGCATATCCGCTTTCGATGTCGTTCTGCCCAGCGGCATCCCCAACAAGGGACACGTACTCAACCGGCTTTCTTCCTTCTGGTTCCGTAAAACGACCGATATTATACCCAACCACATGGCCGAGGCGGTCGACGACATCCACTGCATCGATTCCTATTTGCCCACCAACCAGAAATTCACCTGTCCGCCGTATCTCCGGGGGCGGTCGATGGTGGTAAAGAAGGTAAAACGCATACCGGTGGAATGCGTCGTCCGCGGTTACATCTCCGGCTCGGCCTGGGCTGAGTATAAGGAACACGGCACGGTATCGGGTAACGCCATGCCCGAGGGACTGGTAGAGAGCCAGGAGCTGGAGAAGCCCATCTTCACCCCCACGACCAAGGCGGACAAGGGGCACGATGAGCCGATTAGCATGGAAGAAATAGTCAAGGCTATCGGCCGGCCGATGGCTGAGGAGATGGAAGAAAAAAGCCTGGCCCTTTATGAATACGGTCGTGCGTACGCCCGTGAGCACGGGATAATTATCGCCGATACCAAGTTCGAGTTCGGCATAGATAATAACCGCTTGATATTAATAGACGAAGCGCTTACCCCGGACTCTTCACGTTTCTGGGACGCCGAACTCTACCAACCCGGCAAGTCGCAACCCAGCTTCGATAAACAACCGGTACGCGACTGGCTTGAGGAGTCGGGCTGGAACAAGGAACCCCCGGGGCCAGTGCTTCCCGACGATATCATCGAAGCGACGTCGAAAAGGTATATGCAGGCTTACGAAAAAATCACGGGGCGCCAGCTGGCCTTCCTGGATGACATCACCTAACTTTGTAAATAGCCCTTGGTGGTGGGCAACTCTCCGCTGATACGCGGGTCAATCCCGGTGGCTTTATCCAGAGCCTTCCCCAGCGCCTTAAAGAGCGCTTCCGCCTTATGGTGGTCATTGCTGCCGTAGAGAATCCGGGCATGCAGGGTTATCCTCGACTCACTGGCGAAAGACTCCAGAAAGTGCCGGACGAGGTCGGAGGAAAAGCCGAACATATCGTTACCGACGAAGGATAAATCCAGGACGGCATAGCCCCGTCCGCTGATATCCAGGGCAACGGCCGCCAGGGTCTCATCCATGGGCACGGAAACATCCGCCATGCGCACGATACCCCTTTTTTCCGCCAGCGCTTCGGCGAAGGCTTTACCCAGGCAGATAGCCACGTCTTCCACCGTATGATGAGGATCATCGCCGGAAGCTTTCAATTTAATATCGAACATACCGTGCTTAGCCAGCTGCGACATTAAATGGTCGAACATGTTAATCCCGGTGCTAATTTCGTACTTGGCGGTGCCATCAATGTTAAGTTCCAGAGCTATACTTGTTTCCGAAGTCTCACGGTTAACGACAGCCGATCTTTTATTATCAGTTTCGGAGGTTAATAGCTTCATAGCGCCGCGAAGGAAAGTACCGCCGACGGGTACCTTCCCGGTACGTGTTCGCTGGTAAAGCGGTCGGCTGCAGCCGATTTTATCAGCCATCTGCTCGTCGGTGTAGCCCCTGGCGTTCTGAAACTGCACTACTTTTTCCAGTATATCACCTAATGAGTCCATAATATCTCCAAACTGTTTACTATTATTAACTATTATTTACAATACTGTTATCTATTATAACATATAATAGGTATTTGTCAATAGCCGATGTTATATATTTTGCTTATTTGTGATATTTTTACAGGCTCATCCCCTCGCTGGCGTACTCCCCTGTTGGGTTAGGGGGATATCAATCTATCCCCCTAACCCCTTCCTTTGGTAAAGGAAGGGGGGATTTTTACGAAGGGAATCCTACTCATTGAATCATGGTGCTTGAAGGCCAGTGCTGTGAATAATTGAGAGAGGACGCCGCCTCCTTTTGCCCCAACGGTGGAAAGGGATATAA